>Ga0116181_1000479_pt1 | contig 36662 bp, 37 predicted proteins | sample AD_UKC075_MetaG_FD_89752 | JGI IMG/M metagenome (GOLD analysis project Ga0116181, IMG submission 89752) | Active sludge microbial communities of municipal wastewater-treating anaerobic digesters from USA - AD_UKC075_MetaG | ecosystem: Engineered > Bioreactor > Anaerobic > Digestate | place: USA... | reverse complement strand
GGCGCAGACCACGTCGACCCTGGCCAGGCCCTCGATCGCCGGGAGCTCCTGGACCAGGCACTGCTGCTTGCCGAGCCGAACCACACCCACCGCGAACGCGAGCGACGTGAGCAGCACCAAACCCTCGGGCACCATCGGCACCAGGGCGCCGGCCATCCGTAGCACCACCTGCTGCCAGGTCTCGTCGGTGCGCTGGCCCCACTGCACCCAGATCGTGGCCAGCCCGACCGGGATCAGCAGCCAGGTGATCAGCCGCAGGATCTGGTTGATGCCCTGCTGTAACTCCGACTTCACCAGCGAGAACTTGCTGGCCTCGCTGGTCAGCTTGGCCGCGTAGGAGTCGCGGCCAACCTTGGTCGCCCGGAACGCGCCGAACCCGGCGACCACGAAGCTCCCCGACATCACTTCGCTGCCCGGCGTCTTCTCCAGCGGATCGGACTCGCCGGTCAGCAGCGACTCGTCGACTTCGAGATAGGACGCCTCGACCACTTCGCCGTCGACGACGATCTGGTCGCCCGGGCCGATCTCGATCACGTCGTCGAGCACCAGCTCTTCGCGGTGCAGTTCGACCGGAACCCCGTCCCGGCGGACGGTGGGCTTGCCTTCGCCGACCACGGCCAGGCTGTCCAGCGTGCGCTTCGCCTTGAGCTCCTGGACGATGCCCACGCCGGAGTTGATGATGATCAGGAAGCCGAACAGCGCGTTCACGATCGAGCCGGTGCTCAGCACCATGATGAACAGCACCATCAGCAGGAAGTTGATCCGGGTGAACACGTTGGCCCGGACGATGTCCCAGGTGCTGCGGCCCGACCGTGGCGGCAGCTCGTTCACCAGCCCGCGCCGCACTCGATCCTCGACCTCGGCCGTGGACAGTCCGGGGTCGAGCGTCGCCGTGTTAGTCATGGGCGCCAGCTTGCCAGACCCGACGACGAGAGCGCAGGGCGAGCTTGCTCGCACTCGCCGAGGAGGAAGGGTCCACAGCGCAGCGAGACCCGGCGACGAGAGCGCAGGGCGAGCTTGCTCGCACTCGTGCCCCCAAAGTTCCCGCCAGCGAAACTGACGTTCGCCGGGGAACCTTCCCCGGCAAATGTCAGTTTCGCCGGCGGGAACTGAGCGGCGGACGGCTGGGACGAGCACGAGCACCGGCTAGGCCGGTCGCGCGTCGCCGAGAATCTGATTGGACGCTTGGGTGAACGCCGACTCGATGCGGTCACGGAACGCGGCGCGATTCGCCAGGTCGTCCCAGCCCCAGCGGACGACGACCCACCCGAGCCGCCGAATTGCAGCTTCGCGCGCCTTCTCCTTCATCACCGCGCGCGACACTTCCTCAGGCGTGCCGGCGTACTTGATCCGGCCGTCGAACTCGCCAACCACGCCGCGCAGGAGCCAACCGAAGTCGGTTCTCGCCACCCAGTTGCCGTACTCATCGAAGATGTTCACCTGCAGTTCGGGACGCTCAAGCCCAACCTCGGCGATCCGTACCCTGCTGATGGACTCGCCCGGGCTCTCCGACCGACCGTCGGCGAAGGCAAGGGCCGCACGCGCCGTCCCAATGCCACGTTTCCGACCGGCGGCCTCGACTGTCGCCGCCAGCAGAGCCAGATCGGCCTTGGCATGCAGTGCCGCATCGAGAACCGACACCGCCTGCTCGTAGTTGAGCAGACAGCTGAAGTCGATCGCCGTCCGCTCGAGACTGGTCACCCGGTAGCCACCGAGTTCGATCACCTCCTGGCCGGAAAGGTCGGAGCGGCGCGCGTAGAGGTGCGTGCTCCGCTCACCGTGACCCGAACCGGAGCGAGTTACCGTCACGCGTCCCAATAGACCGGTCCACGACGGCAGATCGTGTAGCACCCCGGCGCTGACGTGGCTGATCACGGTGTTGGGCCCAAGCGTGGGCCAGGTTCCGGCAACCAGCTGTAGATGGCGGTTGATCGCTGGTGCCGCCAGGGCATCGGCATAGGCACCGTGACGCACTCGCACCAGCGCACCCGAGCCGGCTTGGCGCGACAACGCCCGATGGCTTTTCCCTTGGCTGACCAGTTCGCGGGCTCGGATCACATCCATGCCTTCACTTCAGCGCACCCCGAACGCCAGTGAAAGGGGTGCAACAAATCGACAACACCCTGTGCAAACCAGCCAAGCTCACCCCGTCCGCCCCAAAATCAACCCACCGCAGCTAGACGCCAGCGATCCGGACTCTTGCCGGGGAATGTTCCCTGGCAAGAGTCCGGATCGCTGGCGTTAACTGCGAAACGGCGGACGGGCGCGCGGCTCAGCGAGCGGCGGTGCCCTCCACGTAGTCGTCGTCGTGGGACTTCACCCAGGCCATCAGGCCGCGGAGCTTGCGTCCGGTCTCCTCGATCGGATGGGCCTCCCCGGCAGCGCGCAGCGCCTTGAACTCAGGCGCGCCGGCGTCCTGGTCGTCGATGAACCGCTTGGCGAAGGCGCCGGACTGAATGTCGGCCAACACCTCCTGCATGCGGGCCTTGACGGACGCGTCGATCACCCGCGGGCCGGAGACGTAGTCGCCGTACTCGGCGGTGTCCGACACCGACCAGCGCTGCTTGGCGATGCCGCCCTCGTACATCAGGTCGACGATCAGCTTCAGCTCGTGCAGGCACTCGAAGTAGGCCACCTCGGGCTGGTAGCCCGCCTCGGTGAGCACCTCGAAACCGGCCTGCACCAGGGCGGACATGCCACCGCAGAGCACGGCCTGCTCACCGAACAGGTCGGTCTCGGTCTCCTCGGTGAAGGTGGTCTTGATGCCGCCCGCACGCAGTCCGCCGATCGCCTTGGCGTAGGCGAGCGCCAACGGCCAGGCGTTGCCGCTCTCGTCCTTCTCCACCGCGACGATCACCGGGACGCCACGGCCCTCGGAGTACTCGCGGCGCACCAGGTGGCCGGGGCCCTTGGGGGCGACCATGCACACGTCCACGCCTTCGGGCGGGGTGATGTAGCCGAACCGGATGTTGAAGCCGTGCGCGAAGAACAGTGCGTCGCCCGGCACCAGGTTCGGCTCGATCGCCTCCTTGTAAAGGTGTCGCTGCACCTGGTCGGGAGCCAGGATCATGATCAGGTCGGCCTCTTCGGCCGCCTGCGCCGGGGTAACCACCCGCAGGCCCTCGGCCTCGGCCTTCGCCCAGCTCTTCGAGCCCTCCCGCAGGCCGACCCGCACATCCACACCCGAATCCCGCAGGCTCAACGCATGCGCGTGGCCCTGGCTGCCGTACCCGATGACCGCGACGTTGCGTCCGGCGATGATCGAGAGGTCGGCGTCTGCGTCGTAGAACATCTCTGCCATTATTCGCTTCGTTCCTTACTAGTTGGCCAGCCGGACGGCCGGACGAGTCTTGTCGATCTTGGCACGGTCACTGAGGGAGCGGCTGCCCCGGCCAAGCGCGACCAGGCCGGACTGCACCAGTTCGCGGACGCCATACGGCTTCAGCATCTCCAACAGGGCACCCAGTTTGTCAGGCGAACCCGTCGCCTCGATGGTCATGGAGTCGTTGTGGACGTCCACGGTCTTGGCGCGGAAGAGCTGCACGATCTCGATGATCTGGCTGCGGGTGGCCGGGTCAGCCTTCACCTTGATGAGCATGAGCTCCCGGGCGACCGAGGAGGCCGGTTCCAGCTCGACGATCTTGAGCACCTCGATCAGCTTGTTCAGCTGCTTCACGATCTGCTCCAGCACCAACTGGCTGTCCACGGCCACCTGGACGGTGATCCGGGAGAACTCCTCGTTCTCGGTCGGGCCGACCGCGAGCGACTCGATGTTGTAGCCCCGCCGAGCGAAGAGGCCGGCGATGCGTGCGAGGACACCCGGCTTGTTCTCCACCAGGACGCTCAGAGTGTGCGTGTTCACAGGTCCTCTCCCCCTTCCCAATCGGGCGCGAGGTCCCGAGCGATCTTGATGTCGTCATTGCTGGTGCCGGCTGCGACCATCGGCCAGACCATCGCGTCCTTGTGCACCACGAATTCGACCACGACCGGACGGTCGTTGATCGCCATCGCCTGCTTGATCACCTCTTCGACCTCTTCGGGGGTCTCGGCGCGCAGGCCGACCGCGCCCATGGCCTCGGCCAGCTTCGGGAAGTCGGGCACCCGATGGCTCTGCAGGTTCGTGTTCGAGTAGCGCTCCTTGTAGAACAGGGTCTGCCACTGCCGCACCATGCCGAGGCTGCGGTTGTTCAGCACCGCGATCTTGATCGGAATGCCTTCCAGGGCGCAGGTCACCAGTTCCTGGTTGGTCATCTGGAAGCAGCCGTCACCGTCGATGCCCCACACCACGTCGTCCGGACGGCCGACCTTGGCGCCCATCGCCGCCGGCACGCAGTAGCCCATGGTGCCCGCGCCGCCGGAGTTCAGGAACTTTCCCGGACGCTCGTGCGGTAGCAGGTGTGCGGCCCACATCTGGTGCTGGCCCACACCTGCTGCGAAAGTCGCGTCCGGACCGGCGATCGCACCGATCCGCTGGATCACGTACTCGGGGCTGAGTAGCCCGTCCTCGATCGGCTCGTACTCGTTGACGACGTACCGATCCCGCAGGCCGTCCAGGTAGCGCACCCATTCGGTCGGACGGTCCAGCTCGGTCTGGCGCAGCGTGTCGTTCAGCTCGCGGATCACCTCGGCGAGGTCGCCGACGATCGGGACGTCCGCCAGCCGATTCTTCGAGATCTCCGCCGGGTCGATGTCAGCGTGGATGACCTTGGCCTCGGGCGCGAACGAGTCGAGCTTTCCGGTCACCCGGTCGTCGAAGCGAGCGCCGAGGGTGATCAGCAGGTCGGAGCGCTGCAGTGCGCCGACCGCGGCCACCGTGCCGTGCATTCCAGGCATGCCGTAGTTCAGCTCGTGGCTGTCCGGGATCGCACCGCGAGCCATCAGCGTGGTCACCACCGGGATGCCGGTGATGTCAACCAGTTCGGCCAGTTCCGCCCACGCGCGGGCCCGGTTCACGCCGCCACCGACGTACAGCACCGGACGCTGGGCCCCAGCGATCAGCCGCGCCGCCTCGCGAATCTGCTTGCCGTGCGGCTTGGTCACCGGGTGGTAGCCGGGCAGGTCGAGCTCCTCGGGCCACACGAACGGCGCGGACATGGCCAGCGCGTCCTTGGCTATGTCGACCAGCACCGGCCCCGGACGGCCGGTGGCCGCCAGGTGGAAGGCCGCGGCGATGGCGTGCGGGATGTCCGTCGGATCGGTGATCAGGAAGCTGTGCTTGGTGATCGGGAAGGTGATGCCCCGGATGTCGGCCTCCTGGAAGGCGTCCGTGCCAATCGCGCGGCTGGCCACCTGGCCGGTGATCGCGACCATCGGCACCGAGTCCATGTAGGCGTCGCCGATGGCGGTCACCAGGTTGGTCGCGCCCGGACCGGAGGTCGCCATGCACACGCCGACCCGTCCGGTGACGTGCGCGTAGCCCTCGGCGGCATGCCCGGCGCCCTGCTCGTGGCGCACCAGGATGTGCCGGATCTTCGAGTCGTAGAGCGGGTCGTAGGCCGGCAGGATCGAGCCACCGGGGATGCCGAAGATGACATCCACGCCGACGCGCTCGAGGGATTCGACCAGGGCTTGGGCTCCGGTGAGCATGGGCGGTGTGTCCGGTGGCATCTCTCTACCTTTCTGTCGTGTTCTGTGTGACCGTCTCAGTGCAGAAAAAAACCCCCGCTGCTGGGCGCAGGCGAGGGAGCGTGTCGGGGTGAGTAACTACTCAGCCGACACGCTGGCTAACTACGAGGACGGTGTTCCGCACTCCTCAAGATTCGCGGTCGGACGCCGCCATGTCAATAAATGGCCGGTGCGTATCACATTGTGGGCGACCCGGAATTGCTCAACCCCAGCCTTCGACTTTGAGCGGGGCATGCGACGAATCTGAGTTGGCGGACTGGCAAGTCGACACGCCGATGAGTGACGATGCTGCGGACCCGCAACTTCGAGAAGGGACCCGCATGCGCACCCTCCAGCTGCCCCCGACCGTCCGTCCGCTGCTGTCGGCTGCCATCGGCGCGACCGTGTTGGGGGTCGCGCTCGCCGGCAACGTCGTGCCCGCGCAGGCAGACGAACCCGTCGTGCCGCTGAACTCGCAGGTGACCATCGTCGGCGCCGGCTGGGGCCATGGCCGCGGGATGTCGCAGTACGGCGCCTACGGGGCAGCCAGCAGCGGTCTGGACTACACCGCGATCGTCGGCTTCTACTATCCGGGCACCGAACTGTCGAAGCTGGACGCGGGCAACACCGTCCGGGTCTGGCTGACCGCCGACACCGACGCGAAGCTGCACTTCCGCAAGGTATCCGGCCTGCAGGTGCGCGACGACGCCGGCACCACGCTCACCTTGCCGACGAGTTCGAAGTACACCAAGTGGCGGATCAACAAGTCCGGCAGCAATCGGGTGCTGTACTACCGGAACAAGTCGGGCAAGTACGTGAAGCTGAAGAACAAGCTGCAGCCGGCCGCGAACTGGTACGTGGCCAACCCCAGGACCGGAACCGTGAAGCTGGCGCTGCCGAGCGGTGAGACCAAGTCATATCGCGGTTCGCTCGGCCTGGCGTTCACCGCTGCGGGGGCCCGCACGGTCAACTACGTGGCGATGGAGGACTACCTGCGTTCGGTGGTGCCGGCCGAGATGCCCGCTTCCTGGGCTACGGAAGCCGTCAAGGCGCAGTCGGTGGCGGCCCGCACCTACGCGGCGCGGCTGCGTGCGAAGGCTGCCGCAGGCTCCGGCTATGACCTCTGCGACACCTCAGCGTGCCAGGTCTACAAGGGCCTGGCCTGGGAGCACGCAGCCAGCGACCGCGCGATCGCGGCCACCGCCGATCAGGTGCTGCTCTACCAGGGACAGCCCGCGATGACCGAGTTTTCGTCTTCGAACGGTGGCTGGTCGGCGGCGGGTGGGGCTGATCAGCCCTATCTGAAGTCCCAGCCCGACCCGTACGACGGGGTCAAGCGCGACCAGACCTGGCAGGTGACGGTCAGCACGAGCAAGCTCGCCAAGCTGTTCCCTGGCATCGGCGCATTGACCTCGGTGCAGGTGCTGACCCGCGACGGCAACGGCACCTACGGCGGACGCGTGGAGTCGGTTCAGCTCACCGGTTCTGCCGGTGCGCTGACGGTCACGGGGGCCGACTTCAAGCGCAAGCTCGGCCTGAAGGAACGGTTGTTCACCGTATCCACCGGCACCGCGACCACGCTGGCGCGCAAGTAGCCGAGCAATGCACCAAAGTGGACGGTTCCGCGCTGTGACGGCGAGCTACCGTCCAATTTGTTGGGAATCCGCGAGCTAGGCCTCGGTCAACTGTCGGTAGACCCGGTCCAGATCGATGCCCGGCTCCCGCTGCAGCAGTTCGCCCAGGCCCGGACGCCGGGCAAACCGCGGCACCAGGTGGAAGTGCAGATGGAACACTTCCTGGCCGGCGGCCACGCCAGAGTTGCTGAGCAGGTTTAGGCCGTCCGCGCTCAACCGGTCGACCAGCAGCCGGGACGTGGCCGCGATCGCCGGGGCGACCTCGCTGAGCACCTCCGGCTCACCGAGCAGGTCGTCGAGGTGTCGGCGCGGCACGACCAGAGTGTGTCCGACGTGCCAGGGGTTGATGTCGAGGAAGGCAATCGCTGCTTCGTCGGCGTAGATCTGCTTCGAAGGAATCTCGCCGGCGACGATGCTGCAGAACAGGCAACTCATGTGGCTCAGCGTACGGCGAAACCGGCCGCGGAAAGGCCCGCCTTCACCTGGCTGATGCTGAGGGTCTGGTAGTGGAAGACGCTGGCGGCCAGGACCGCGTCCGCTCCGGCTCGGGCTGCTTCGACGAAGTGCTCGACCGTGCCCGCTCCCCCCGAGGCGATCACCGGCACATCCACCACAGCTTTGACCGCGCGAATGAGTTCGAGGTCGAAGCCGTCTGTGGTGCCGTCGGCGTCCATCGAGTTCAGCAGGATCTCGCCCACGCCGCGCTCGGCGGCTTCGCGAACCCAGGCGATGGCGTCCAGGCCCGCGGACGTCCGTCCGCCATGAGTGGTCACGCCAAAGCCCGACGGCTGCCCGGCCTCGCGCCGGGCGTCGAGCGACAGCACCAGCACCTGGTCGCCGAAGCGGCGGACGATCTCGTCGATCGCCGGCGGACGGTTGATCGCGCCGGTGTTGATCCCGACCTTGTCCGCGCCGGTGCGCAGCAGCCGGTCGACGTCTTCGACACCGCGGACTCCCCCACCCACGCACAGCGGAATGAACACTGTTTCGGCGGTCCGGGTGACCACGTCGTAAGTGGTCGCGCGACCATCAGCCGAAGCGGAGATGTCCAGGAAGACCAACTCGTCCGCCCCCTCGGCGCCATAGGCGGCGGCGAGTTCGACCGGGTCGCCGGCGTCCCGGAGGTTCCGGAAGTTCACGCCCTTGACGACTCGCCCATCATGGACGTCCAGACAGGGGATCACGCGCAAGGCCAGAGTCATGGGCCCAGCCTAGGCGCTGCGGTGACGCCGCACGGACCCGTCCGGCCGCATCTCCCTGGTGCGGAAAGGTACCGTCCCCGACGAGAACAATGCCTTGCCAGAGGCGATTTGCGACGCGGAAAGGAACCGTCCCCCTAGTCCTCGAGCGGGGCGGCGTCCACCACGCCGCGGCGGATGCCGGCGATCACCTCTCGACAGACCCGGCGCAGTTCGCCGGGGCCCACCGCGTCCGCGAGCTGGCCGGCGGCGTCCACCACCATCCGCGCCCAGCGGACGAAGTCGCCGGCGGTCAGCCCGGACAGGTACAACACGTCGGCCAACTCGGCACCCGCGGTCCACGCGTGAATAGCTTCGGCGAAGCCGATGTCCGGCGGGTCGTGGCTGGGCAGCCGGTGGTCGCGCTCGGCCAGCGAGACCTGGCGCCACAGGTTCCGCAGCGCCTGCTGCGCCTCTTCCGACCTGCGATCCGGCATTCGGGCCGGTGCCCTCCGATCACCCCGCGCCTCATAGACCAGGGCGGAAATGACCGCAGCCAACTGCGGCGCGCTCAGCCCGTCGAAGATGCCATCGACGACTGCCTCAGCGGTCACCAGGTCCAATTCGGAATAGATCCGGGCCAGCATCCGGCCGCGCTCGGTGACGTGTTTGCCGCCGTCAGCGCTCAGATAGCCCATCGATTCCAGCACCGCACACACCCGGTCGAACCGCACCGCAATAGTGTTGGTGCGGCGGTCGGCCTGGCCCTGCAGCGCCTCGTTGTCCCGCTCCAGCCGCAACGCGGCTTCGGCATAGCGAGCGTGCTGTTCGCGATCCGGGCAGCCGTGGACGGGGTGCGCCCGCAACTCCCGGCGCAACTCCGCGATCCGCACCATGGCGTCCGGATCAGCCTGGTCGGCGTCCGCCGTCGCCACCGGACGGTCCCGCTGCAGCTTCGCCAGCAGCGCGGCGGCAAGGTTGCGGCGCATCGCCGGCGAGCGCGAGTCGAAGTGCTTCGGCACCTTCAGGAAGCCACCTACCGACGGCGGGTACGGGAAGTCGGCCACCGACACCCGCTTGAGCTGCCGATCCGCGGTGAGCACGGTGGGCGCCGACCCTTCCTGCCCGAGCCCGGATTCGACCACCACGGCCCAGCCGCGATGCCGTCGACCGGGGATGTCGATGATGTCGCCGGTCTTGAGCGTCCCCAGCGCTTCGATCACCTCGGCGCGCCGATCCGAACGGCGCGCTCGCGCGACCGCGGCTTCGGCGGCGCCAACGCGGGCGCGCAGCCGGAAGTACTCCTCGGCGTCCCCCTCGGTGCAGGCGGCCTGCGCCCACTCGGACGCGATCCGCTCCCGGTTCGTCGCGATCCCCTTGGCGAGACCGACCACCGAGCGGTCGGACTGGAACTGCGCGAAGGACTGTTCCAGCAGCACCCGGGCACGCTCGCGGCCGGCGGTTGCGACCAGGTTCACCGCCATGTTGTAGGTCGGCGAGAAGGACGAACGAAGCGGGTAGGTACGCCGCGAAGCCAGTCCGGCAAGCGCGCGCGGGTCGAGCCCGGGTTGCCAGCAGACCACCGCGTGACCCTCGACGTCGATGCCGCGACGGCCGGCCCGTCCGGTGAGCTGGGTGAACTCGCCGGCGGTCACGTCGGCGTGGGTCTCGCCGTTGTACTTCACCAGCCGCTCAAGTACTACGGAGCGAGCGGGCATGTTGATGCCCAAAGCCAACGTCTCGGTGGCGAAGACGACCTTCACCAGTCCCTCGGAGAAGCCCTCCTCGACCGCCTCCTTGAACGCAGGCAGCAGTCCGGCGTGATGGGCCGCGATGCCATCGGTGAAGGCGGCCAGGAAGCGGTCGAACTCCAGAGCGGCGAGATCGCCCTGGCTCAGCCCCGCGATGTGCCGCTGGGCGATCTCACGAAGCCGGGCGCGCTCGGCCGCCGATGTGAGCCGCAGCCCCGAGTTGAGCAACTGGCCCACGGCCGTATCGCAGCCCTGCCGGGAGAAGACGAAGATGATCGCGGGCAGCAGGTTCTCCGCGGCGAGCCGTTCCACCATCGCGTCCCTGCGGGGCACCAGCCGGCGGCTCGCCTCCTGGCGTTCGCTTGCAGCGCCGCCGCCGTAGCGGCCCGAGCCGTAGCCACCGCGCCGGCCGTTGCCCGATCGGCCGCGCGGACGGCGACTGTCGTCGCGTTGCGAACGGGACTCTTCCTTGGCCAATCGCACGAGTTCGGGGTTCACGTCCGGGCCGTCGAACAGTTCCAGCAACCGGCGTCCGGCCAGCACGTGCTGGTAGAGCGGGACCGGACGCCGCTCGGTGACGACGACTTCGACGCCGCCGCGCACCTCGCTGAGCCAGTCGCCGAACTCCTCGGCGTTGCTGACCGTGGCCGACAGCGCCACCAACTGCACCGAGTCCGCCAGCGAGATGATCACTTCCTCCCAGACCGCACCCCGGAACCGGTCGGCGAGATAATGCACCTCGTCCATCACCACGAAGCCAAGGTTCGCCAGCGTCGATGAGCCTGCGTAGATCATGTTGCGCAGCACCTCGGTGGTCATCACGACCACTTGGGCGTCTCCGTTGATCGAGGTGTCGCCGGTGAGTAGTCCGACCGCGTCCTCGCCGTGCCGCTCACAAAGGTCGTGGTACTTCTGGTTGCTCAGCGCCTTGATCGGGGTGGTGTAGAAGCACTTGCGTCCGGTCTGCAGGGCGAGGAAGACCGCGAACTCCCCCACCACGGTCTTGCCCGCGCCGGTCGGTGCAGCCACGAGCACGCCGTGACCGTTGGCGACATGGGTGCAGGCCTCCACCTGGTAGTCGTCAAGGGCGAATGGGTAGCCGGACGCGAAGGTCTGCAGCGCGTCAGCCATCGGAGCCGACCCGGGAGTAGATGCTCAGGGCGCGGGGAGCGATCCGGCAGGTCAGCGGCACCTGACCGATCTCCTCCCCGTCGGCCATGCCGAAGAGCCCGTCGCCGTCGACCACGACCTCCCGTGCCCCCAGCAGTTCGACCGCGGGATCCTTCACGAAACCACCGGTGAACATCGTGGGCAGCAATCGCAGCATCGTCGCGCGGCTGACCGGATGGACGATGGTCACGTCCAGCCAGCCGTCGGTCACGTCGGCGTTCGGGCAGCCACACATGCCGCCGCCGAAATACCCGGCATTGCCGACCCCGATCATCATCGCCGACTGGTTCCGCGGCACCCCGTCGATCACCAGCCGGTACGTCAGCGGCTCGAAGCGGTTCAGCTCGGCGAGGGCCGCCCAGCTATAGGCCAGGCCGCCGAACCGAAAACGCTGGTGGTTCGCCCGGTAGTTCACCCGGCTGTCGAAACCGGTCGAGAGGATCGAGCCGACCCAGCGGTGCTCGGCACCATCGACCAGTGCGCCGCTAACCGACATCAGGTCGATCCGCCGGGTGACACCGCCAACGATGGTACGCAGCGCGCCGTTCAGGCCACCCGTGAGGCCGACTCCGCGGCAGAAGTCGTTCCCGGTACCCGCAGGGATCAGTCCGAGCGACACGTCGGTGGCCGCCGCCGCGTTGAGGCCGAGGTGCATCATGCCGTCCCCGCCCATCACCAGCAGCGAGTCGGCCATGCGGCCCGGCTCGGCCGGACGGGCCTGCTCGACCGCGGCAATGCAGCGCAGCCGCGCCTCGGCGAAACTCGAAGTCTGGATCACCCGGAGACTCGCCTCGGGCAGGCCGGCCACCAACTCGCTGGTGACACGAGGTAGTTGCCGGCGGGCCAGGCCGCCGCCCGCCGCCGGGTTGACCACCAGGGTCAGCGTCGGCGAGTTGTAATGGAGGGTCACCTCAGCCCGCCTCGGCCAGCTGCGCCTTTGCCTTTCGGCGGTCGTTGATCCGGGCGATCGACTCGGCCGCCAAGTAGAGCAGCGTCATCGGCAGCGCCAGCGCCAGCATCGAGAACGGATCGGTGGACGGTGTCGCAGCGGCCCCGAACAGGAAGGTACCGAAGATCACGTAGGTGCGCGCCTTGCCCAACTGCTTGGCGGACACCACCCCCATCAGGTTCAGCCCGACCACGACCACTGGCATCAGGAAGCCCAACCCGAAGACGACCATCAGCTGCAGGGTGAACTTGAGGAACTCGTCGATCGCCAGCAGGTTGGTCACCGGGACGCTGGACGGCGTGAAGGCCAGCAACACCGAGATGCCCTGCGGCAGGATGTAGTACCCGACCAGGACGCCCAGCAGGAACAGCGGCAGCGCAACGCCGATGAAAATCAGCGCGTATTTCTTCTCTTTGGCCAGCAGCGCCGGCACGATGTACGACCACAGCTGGTAGAGCCAGAACGGACTGGACAGCACCAGTCCGGCCACCACGCAGATCTGCAGGGCAAGGGCCAGTGGGGTGCCCACACCGCTGATCACGGCAGACGTGTCCAGGTTGGGGTTGCTTTCCTTGAGCATCTCCACGGCCTGCAGATAGGGCCGCATCAACACCAGGTAGAGCTGGTTGTAGAACACCGCGGCGAAGATACTCGCGGCGATGATCGCACCCGCGGCCACAATGACGCGGTAGCGCAGTTCACGCAGGTGGTCCGCCAGTGACATCACCCCACCAGGGGCGGCTGGCGGCGGTTTCAGCCAGGCGAACCTTGAGGTTCGGGTGGCCAAGGTGGGTCAGGCCCTGGTGCCGGGATCCGAGTCGACGATGGTCGTCGGTTCGGTGGGCTCTGGAGTGCTGCCCGGAACCTGCTTCGCGGGCGTAGACGTCTCCTCCTTGAACTCGCGAATGGCCTTGCCGGCGCTCTTGCCGATGCCAGCCAGGCGGGTGCCGCCGAAGATCAGCAGCGCGATCAGGGCGATGATTGCCCATTCCCACGGTCCGAGCATGGGTACTCCTTTGTTGTAAGCGTTTGCAGAGCAACCTTAGCCGTCAGTACGCCCCGGGAGTTCCGGCTGCAGGCGTCCCAGGATGTCGGCGAGTTCGGTCGCGCGTTCGCCCAGCATCTCCAGCTCGGAGAACAGGTCGGACGCCTTGTGCCAGAGCCAGATCCCATAGCTGACCACCATGATCAGCCCACCGAGGGCGATCAGGCCGAACAGCAGGATCCAGTTCATGGATGAACCCTACCCCGCGGCATAGGCGATCAGCGCGTCTGCCGCAGCCGCGCGGGCCCCATCCGCAGCCTCTGGCGGTGACACCCGCCGCACCTCGCGGCCCAGGCGCAGCAACAACGAGCGCAGCCACGCCGGGTCGGCCACCAGCAGGTCGACTTCGACGGCCCCGCGCGGGTGCCGAACCGCCCGAACCGGGTAGTACTCGGTGATCCATTCGGCGCTGGGCGTGAGCCGGAGGGTCACCTCCGCGGCGTCCGGGCGCTCGTCCAGCCAGCCCGCGCCGAAGTCGGGTGGCGTGCCGTGTTCAGGCGCCTTCCGGGTGGTCTCCCGGACCGCCGTGATCCGGTCGAGCCGGTAGGTCCGCCAAGCTTCGCGGTCGAGGCTCCACGCCTGCAGGTAGCCGAAGCCGTCGCGCACGATCAACTGCGCGGGCGCGACCAGCGGGCTGGACGTGACCAGGCCTGAGTCGGTGTACTCCAGCTCGGTGACCACACCGGACGCGATCGCTTCGGCCAGGCGCTGGCGCAGGTCCTCATCCCCGCCGGAAACGGCCACCCTGGGCACTGGTGCGCCCACCCCGGCGCCGGCGGCCGCTTCCAGCTTCACGAGCGCAGTGTCGACATCGCCGGCTGCGTCTCGTCCGACCAGTTCGCGGACAGCACGCAGCGCCACGACCAGGCTCAACGCCTCGTCTGGGGTGAACCGCAGCGGACGCGACAGGTACTCGGCATTGCTGAGCCGGATTCGGCCGGTGTCAGCCACGGTCTCCATGTCGATCTCGATCAGGTCACCGGGCATGCCGCCAGGCAGGCCGCAGTACCAGAGCACGTGCAGGTCGGCGAGCAACTGCTCGGTGCTCACTGCGAACAGCTCGGCTGTGGCGCTCAGTTCGGCGTCCGGATGGGTCTGCAGGTAGGGCACCAAAGAGAGCAACCTGGATACCTGGTCGGCCGACGTCATCACTTTCCTCCTGCGACCGCGGCCAGCTGGGCGATCACGGCCCGCCGGATGTACAGCGGCTTCAGCACCAGCGCGTCCGCTCCGTAGGCGCAGAGTTCCCCGACGAAGTCGCCGACCCGGGAGTAGCTGACCCGGAAGGGTTCATAGCCGCTCGGCACGTCATAGACGCCTTCGGTCGGTGTCGCGCGGCGCCTCAGGTCGGCCGCGCGTCCGGGCTTGATCGCGACGATCGCGGACGCGTCCGCCCGGCTGGGCTCAAGGCTACGCCAAGCGGCTTCCAGGTCGAGCTCCGGAACGGTGTAGCTGGCCGGCTTGCCCGCTGGGACGGCCGGTGCGTCCAGACGGGCGACTTTGAACATGCGGGGTTCACCCTTGGCGCGATCGCGTCCGTACAGGTACCAGGCGCCACGCCGGTAGGTCATCGCCCAGGGCTCGACGGTGCGGGTCTGACCGCGGTAGTCGAAGCGGATCGGCGTGCGTGCACCGGTGGCCGCCCAGATACTGGCGAAGGCCGGCTCCCGCGCCCCGATGGACGGTGCCAGCCCGGCCAGTCGCTGCGGATCCGGGTCGACCCCTGCGGCCCGAAGCTTCGCCAAGGCCGAGATAGCGTGCTCGGCCTGCGTTGCGGACTCCCAGACGGTCGCGGCAAGGCCGAGGGCAGCGGTCTCGGCTGGAGTGAACTCGATGGCCGGCAACTCGAAGTCCTTGCGTCGGATCCGGTAGCCGACGTCGTCGGGAAACAGCGGGTTGTTGCTGCCGGTCTCCACCGGCACGCCCATCGCCCGCAGTTCGTCCTTGTCGCGCTCGAAGGTGCGCTCGAAGGCCGCGTCCGAGAGGTCGTGGTAGCCCTCGACGACCTCCCGGATCTGGGTCTTCTCGATGAACCGGCGGGCCATGAGCAGGCAGATAGCCAGGTTCATGATGCGTTCTGACTTCCGCGGCGACACGCCGGTGACGTTACCCGATCTGCAAGACTCGCCGGTGCATCGACTTGCCCATGCACCCACGCGACTTGGAGGAGGCCGGATTGTCGGGACGGTTCGCGCCCAGCCCGACCTCGGCGCTGCACCTGGGCAACCTGCGGACGGCCCTGGTCGCCTGGCTGCTCGCCCGCACCACCGGACGGGAGTTCCGGCTGCGGATCGAGGACCTCGATGTGGCCCGGGTTGCGGCGGCGCCCGAGGTCGCGGCGCAGCAAGTGGACGACCTGCTTGCGTTGGGGCTCGACTTCGACGGCGAGGTGATCTGGCAGTCCGCACGAGTGGACGCCTATGCCGAAGCGGTCGGCCGGCTGGAGACCTACGAGTGCTTCTGCACCCGACGGGAGATCGCCGAAGCCGCGTCCGCGCCGCACGGTGACGGGTACCGGCCCTATCCCGGGACCTGTCGCGCGCTGAGTGCCGCGGCGCGCGAGCGGCTGCGGCAGACCCGGCCACCGGCGCTGCGGGTGCGGGCCGCCGAGGATTCGAGCACAGTCACCGATCTGTGGGCGGGCGAGGTGACCGGCGTTGTGGACGACTTCGTCCTGGTGCGCAACGACGGCACCTACGCGTACAACCTGGCCGTGGTCGTCGACGATCTGGCCATGGGCATCGATCAGGTCTGCCGCGGTGACGACCTGTTGTCGTCCTCCCCTCGACAGGCCTGGCTGGCTCAGCAGCTTGGTGGCCCGGCACCGGTCTACGCGCATGTGCCGCTGGCAGTGAACGCGTCCGGCAAGCGCCTGGCCAAGCGGGACGGCGCGGTCACGCTCGCCGACCTTGCCGTGACCGGCGTGACGCCCGCGGAGGCGCTGAGCCGGATCGCCGCCTCGCTCGAACTCGCGACGCCCGGTGAGCCGGTGACCCCCGAACAGCTGTTGATCAGATTCGACCCGGATGAGTTGCCGCGGCAACCCTGGTTGGTCGCCTGAACACCCGCCCCGACACCCGTCCACCCGCGCAAGCACCCGTCCACCCGCGCAAGCTGGACAGTTGTGACCCGTCTTCGGATACAACTGTCCAGCTTGCGAGGGTGGATGAGGACCGGTGGACGCGGACGAATGGACGGGGACGTGTGGACGGGGACTCGCGCGGCTGGAGTCAATCGGCGAGCAGGGTTGCCAGCTCGGCGATCTCGGCGGGACCTACGCCACAGCAGCCGCCGACCCAGGTGGCGCCGGCGGCCAGCCAGGATTCGACCAGTTCTGGACGCCACGCGTCCGGCCGGCGCCATTCCTTGGCGGCCGCGTCCCAACTGCCCCCGCCGTTCGGGTAGGCGATCCCAGGAAGTCCAGTGACCGCCACGGCGGTCGCGACCGCAGCCGGGACGTCTTCGGGTGCTGAGCAGTTCACGCCGGCCGCCACCAGCACGGGGCAGCTCGCGAGCGCGCCGTAGGCGTCCGCCAACCGCTGCCCGGCCGAGGTGCGGTCACCGCGAACCGAGTAGCTGAACCAAGCCGGCAGATCGAACTCGGCCAGCAACTCGAGCAACACCTCGGCCTCGCGGACGTCAGGCACGGTCTCGACGGCGAAGAGGTCGGGGCCGGCAGCAGCCAGCAGTTCCAACCGTTGGGCGTGGAAGTCGCGTAGGGCAGCGACGGAAACGCCGTAGTCGCCGCGGTATTCCGAGCCGTCCGCCAGCGCGGCGCCGTACGGGCCGACTGAAGCTGCCACCAGCCGGTCATCGCCGAACTCATCACGGACATCGCGCGCGATCCGCACGCTGTCCCCGATCAGCGCCTCCGCGTTGCCAAAGCCCGCGGCGGCGAAGCCGGCGACGCTCGCCTGGTAGCTGGCCGTCGTAGCCACCTGCGCACCGGCCGCGAAATACGTCCGGTGCGCCTCGGCGAGCCGATCGGGCGCGTCCGCCAGCAGCCGAGCTGTCCACAACGCCGAACTGAGGTCGGCACCCTGCTGCTCCAAGACGGTGGAGAGCCCACCGTCCAAGATAATCACGACGCCGTGGCGAAAAGCAGATCGACCACGTAGACGATGGTGTCGCCGGCCTCCAGCGGCGGGTTGTTGCTGCCCTTCGGGAAACCGTCCGCCGGCGGCAACACCAGGAGCACCCGCGAGCCGACCGGCTTGCCGACCAGGCCGGTCTGCCAACCTGGAATCGTGCTGGAGAGAGCGCCGCCGCTGGGCGAATCGAAGCCGTCGTCGACCAACTTGCCGGTCTTCCACGAGTAGCCGACGTAGCGGGCCAGGATGGAGTCGCCCTTGGCGACCTTGTTCTCGGTGCCCTCGATCAGCGTCTGCGCGACCATCTTGGTCGGCGCCGCGGTGCTCGGGATCGTAATCGTCGGCTTGCCGGTGCCCGCGCTGACCGTCGGCAGCCCCGCCGGCGGTGTGATGGTCGTTCCGGATGGCTCGGCGACCGAAACCGAGAGGACGTCGACGACGAAGATCAGAGTGTCGCCTGCCTCATAGCCTTCCGGGCCGCTGGATGGGCTGGCGTCGTAGGCGTCCGTCCCCGGCATCGCGATCAGCACCCGGCTGCCGGACTGCTGCCCGGTCAGGCCGGTCTTGAAGCCGGCCACAACGCCGTTGAGCGCGAACGTCTTGGGCATGTTCTCGGTATAGGACTCCTCGAACATCTTGCCGGTGCGGCCGTTCACGCCGTAGTAGTGGACGGTGACATAGCCGTCGGCGAGCGCCCTGGCGCCCGTGCCCGCTTCGAGAACCTTCATCCGGGTCTGGTCGATCGCGAACGGTGCCTTCACGGACACGCTCGGCTTCTTGAGCCGCTCGCCGGTCACTTTGATGCCGTCCAGCGAGTTGGACGCCTTCACGGTCGAAGTCGGCGTCGCGCTGGGCGACGCGGACGCGCTGGCCGACGTCGAAGGCGTCGCAGACGCGGACGGCGTCGCACTCGGTGCGGGCGCGCTGCACGCCGCAAGGGCGAGCAGGCTGGCAATGACTGGGATCAGGCGAGTTCTGGACACGCTGGCTAGGGTACCGAACCGCGCTATGCGAGCTGACCACACCGGGGCGGCGCCCCGTTGGCTACAAAGCTGGTGATCAGCCGGCGTTGGCACACAACAGCTCCAGTAGCTCGTCCAGCTCCGGCACGCGAGCGGCCAGCGGGTCGGGCAGGGCGATGGTGCGGTCGGCGGGGCCGTCCGCACCAGTGAGGTCGTGGATGGTGCAGGTCTGCCAGTCGACGCTGTAGCGGTGGCGCCCTCGTTGCACGGCCGCCAGAAACCCGGCCCTGGCCGCAGCCCTGGTGTCGGCCGGCGGCTCGGTCATCGCGCGCCGCACTTCGGCCGATGTGGTGAGGCGACGCACCAGCCCCTCGCCCTCGAGCGCGCCGAAGACGCCGCCGAGTTCGTGGAACGCGAGGTCCAACTGGGCGAGCTTCGGGTCATCGGACGCCAAGCGGTGCCGGTCCTGGAACTCCTGGAGCAGACGTCGTTTGGCTACCCACTCCACCACGTCGGCCACCCGCTCCGGAGCACCCGCGGTCAGCGCGTCCAGCACCGCCGTCCAGAGCCCGGCCAACTCGGGCTCAGCACGCTCGCCGGCAACGTCGAGGTACTCACGCTGCACTTCCAGGGCAGAGCGGCGCCGCCCGTCCGCCAACTCCAGCACCGCGGACGGATCCCGCGCCACCTGCCGAAGCGCGGCGGCCGGATCGGCCAGCCGAAGCCGTCCGAGTCGGTCCACCCCTGAGCCGCCCGACAGCGCGTCCAGCAACGCGACGGTAGTGCCGACTTTGAGCCACGCCGACGGCTCGCAGAGGTTGGAGTCGCCGGCCAGCACATGCAGCCGCCGGAAGCGTGCCGGGTCGGCCAGCGGCTCGTCCCTGGTGTTCACCAGCGGGCGCGCGCGCGTCGTCTGCGCGGACAACTGGTCGTACAGGTGGTCCGCCCGCTGACTGATCGTGAATTCACCGCGGCGGTAGCGCCCCGACCCGCAAAGCACCTGGCGGGTGACCAGGAACGGCGTCAGTAGGTCCACCAGAACGGACAGGTCCTGCTCGCGCTCGACCAGGTAGTTCTCGTGGCAGCCGTAGCTGTTGCCAAAGCTGTCGACATTGTTCTTGAAGAGCCGGAACCGCACCTCCTGGCTTGCGGCAGCGGCCCGGGCCGAGGCGTCCGCGGCCAACTGGGCGACCAGTTCGTCACCGGCCCGCTCCGCGACCAGCAGTTGCCGCACCGTGCGGCATTCCGGGGTGGCGTACTCGGGATGGGCGCCCACGTCGAGGTACAACCGGCCGCCGTTGACCAGGAACGCGTTCGCCGCTCGGTGCTCAGCCACCAATGGCCGGAACAGCAACTCGGCGGCCTCCGGCGCGCTCAGCCGGCCCCGGGCCGAACGTGCGCTCAGCCCGTACTCGGTTTCGACCCCGAGGACGCGCTCCACTCCCCGGCTCCCTACAGCTTCACCAGGTCGAGTAGCGCGCCCAGTTCCTCGCGGGTGAGGTCGCGCACGGCGCCGAGCTTCAGGTCACCCAGGCGGACGGGGCCGATGGCGATCCGGGAGAGTTGTCGCACCGGGTGGCCGACCTCGTCGAAAAGACGCCGGACGATCCGATTGCGGCCCTCGTGCAGGGTTATCCGCACGAGGCTGCGGTCGGCGCCGCGCTGAAGCACCTCGACCTTGTCGGGTTGCACCGGGCCATCTTCGAGCGCCACGCCTTTGCGCAGGCGCTTCACCGTGGCCTCGGTGATGACGCCGGCGATTTCAGCAACGTAGACCTTGGGCACCTCGAAGGACGGGTGCATCATCCGCTGGGAGAACTCCCCGTCGTTGGTGAGCAGCAGTAGTCCTTCGGTGTCGGCATCGAGCCGTCCGACGTGGAAGACCCGCTCTCTGGTGTACACGCTGACCAACTCCTGCAGGGCCGGACGGCCGCGCGGATCCTCCATGGTCGACACCACGCCGGTGGGCTTGTTGAGCACCAGGTAAAGGTGCTCGGCCTTGGGCGGGATGCGCAGGCCGTCGACCCGGATCACGTCCGTGGCGGGGTCGACGCGCCGACCCTGTTCGGTCACCTTCTCGCCGTTCACCTCGACCCGGCCACGGAAGATCAGATCTTCCGCGGCCCGGCGCGAGGCCACACCGGCCTGGGCGAGTACCTTCTGCAGGCGGATGCCCTCGGTTTCGGTCATTCGGATCCCTCCTCGAGCGGGCCGTCGTTCGGGTCGGAGATCCCGGCCTGCGCCGGGATGACGGTAAGCAGCGCCTCCTCAACAGCCGCGCCCGGGTCGGCCAGATTGGCCAGTTCGGCTTCGAGTGCGGACGCGTCCGGCAGGTGCGGCGCCAGCGGTGGCAGCTCGTCCAGGCTGGTCAGCCCCATTCGTTCCAGGAAGTAGCTGGTGGTGGCGAACAGCCGCGCCCCGGTCTCGCCGTCGCGTCCGGTCTCCTCGATCAGGTCGCGAGTGGCCAGCGTCCGCATCACCCCGTCCACGTTCACGCCGCGCACGGCCGAGACCCGGCCACGGGAGATCGGCTGCAAGTAGGCCACCACGGCCAGCGTCTCCAGGGCCGCCTGGCTGAGCGTGCCCCGCTGGCCCTCGGTGAGCCAGCGGCCGATCAGGTCGGCGTGCTCCTCGCGGGTGTAGTACCGCCAGCCCGACCCCACCCGACGCAACTCGAAGCCGCGTCCGGTGGTGTCGTAGAACTCGACCAGTCCGGCGAGCGCGGTCTCGACCGCCTCGACCGGAGCCTGCACAGCTTCGGCCAGCTCAGCGGTTGGCATCGGTTCGGTGGCCATCAAGAGGAGGGCCTCGATCGCACCGCTCAGGTCACTCATCAGTGCTCTCCTGTGGTTGGGTCTCGTCGAATTCGGAACCGGTGCGCTCGGGGTCGAGTTCCGCGCCGAGCCAGCGGACGGTCAACTCGCCCAGCGGAGTCAACTGCTCAAAGGTGACCGCGCGATCGCGGAAAAGCTCGAGCAGTGCGAGGAAGCGGGCCACCACGACCAACCGGTCGGTAGCGTCGGCGGTCAAAGCGCGGAAGGTCAGAGTGCTGTGCTCACGCAGGCGGGACACGATCTCGTCGGCCTGTTCGCGCACGCTGACCAGCGGCAGGTGCAGGTGGGTCAGCTGCACCTGTGGCGCCTCGCGCGGGGTGAGCGCGCGGCCGGCGTAGGCGGCGATCAGGTCGGTGAAGCCGGTGAGTTCGACGTCCGGCAGCAGCCCGGCGAAGCGCTCCTCCAGCCCGCCCGGACGCGGGTAGCGGCGAGCCTGCAGCGTGAGCGTCTCGGCTATCCAGCCGCTGACCAGCTTGAACGCGCGGTATTGCAGCAGCCGGGCGAAGAGCAGGTCGCGGGCCTCCAACAGCGCGAGGTCCTCCTCGTCGTCCACCTCGCCCTGCGGCAGCAGGCGAGCCGCCTTGAGATCGAGCAACGTCGCCGCCACGACGATGAAGGAACTGGTCTGGTCGAGATCCCAGGAACTTGCGCCCTGGCTGAGTTGCGCGGCCCGGATGTGGGCCACGAATTCGTCGGTGACCTTGGAGAGCGCAACCTCGGTGACATCCAGCTTGTGCTTGGCGATCAGCTGCAACAGCAGGTCGAAGGGGCCGGAGAAGTTGGTCAGGTGGACGGTGAACTCCTCGGCCGCCGGCAGCGGGGTCACGGTTGGCCGAGTTCGCGCACCAGATCGGATTCGGCACCCCGGCTGGCCAGATCGGCCATCGCCAGCCCGATCGCGGTGCGAACGATCCGGCCGCGGTCGATCGCCAGCCCGTGGTGCGCCCGCAGGGTCAGCCGCGCCTGTTCCAGCGCGAGCAGTTCCTCGCTGCTGACGTAGACGGTGATCTTCTCCTCGTGGCGGACGCGGCCGCTCGGGCTCGGCCCGTTGGCTTCCGCGGACGCGTCCCCAGCCGGCGTCTCAGCACCCACCCCGGCTGCACTGGTTGGCCGGAAGAGCTCGGACGCCCCCGGTAGCTTCACGCGCCTGGGCATCGGGCAAGCACCTCCCTGGCCAGCGTCCGGTAGGCGGCGGCGCCCGGCGAGGTGGTGGCGTAGGTCGTGATGGGCTCGCCGGCCACCGTGGTTTCGGGGAACTTGATCGTGCGCCGAATGACGGTGTGGAAGACGGTGTCACCGAAGGCCTGCACGACCCGTTCGAGCACTTCGCGGCTGTGCAGGGTGCGGGCGTCGTACATGGTGCCGAGAATGCCCAGCACTTCGAGTTCCGGGTTCAGTCGGTCCTGCACCTTTTCGATGGTGTCGGTGAGCAACGCGATGCCGCGCAGTGCGAAGAACTCGCATTCCAGCGGCATCAGCACCTTGTCGGAGGCGGTGAGGGCGTTGACTGTCAGCAGGCCCAGCGACGGCGCGCAATCGATCAGGATGATGTCGTAGTCGTGCCGCACCTTGGTGAGCACCCGGCGCAGGGTCTGTTCGCGTGCCACCTCGGAGACCAGCTGCACCTCGGCCGCCGACAGGTCGATGTTGGACGGCATCAGTTCGAGCCCGGGCACCGAGGTCTGGGTGATCACCTCTTCAGGCGAGATCTTCTTATTCAGCAGCAGGTCGTAGATGCTGGTCTCAAGGGTGTGCGGATTTACCCCGAGCCCGACCGAAAGCGAACCCTGCGGGTCGAAGTCGACCAGCAGCACCCTGCGGCCGGTCTCGGCGAGGGCCGCACCGAGGTTGATCGTGGTCGTGGTTTTGCCGACCCCGCCCTTCTGGTTGCACATCGCGATGATCAGCGCGCGCTTGGGGTGATTCGGGTCGGGCGGCGTGGGTTCGGGCAGCGCCGGCCACGGGCGTCCGGTCGGGCCCAGGTCGCCGCCGTCCAGCGTTGGTTCGGCGTCGATCAGGGCGGGGCTGTCGGTTTCGCTCACCCCGACACTCTAGGCCCAGAATGTCGACAAGTCTGCAAGGGCTCGCCGCCGTCTAGCGCGCCCGCGGATGGGCAGCCATGAACACCTCGCGCAGGTGCTCGGCCGTTACCAGCGTGTAAATCTGCGTGGTGGTCACCGACGCGTGCCCCAGCAGCTCCTGCACCACGCGGACGTCCGCGCCACCGTCCAGCAGATGGGTGGCGAACGAGTGCCGCAGGGTGTGCGGAGACACCTCGACCTCCAACTTCGCGGACGCGGCCGCGCGCTGCAGCACGGCCCAGGCGCTCTGCCGGCTCAACCGCTGGCCGCGGCGGTTCAGCAGCAGCGCCGGGCTGGGCCGGACGGACGCCTGCGCGAACTCGGCCCGGCCACGGACCAGCCAGGCCGCAACCGCGTTCCGGGCGTACGAGCCGACCGGCACAATCCGCTCCTTGCGGCCCTTGCCGAACACTCGCAGGCCGGCGTCCGGATCTGCCAGTAGGCCGGTCGCATCATCGACATCGAGATCGAGCACTTCAGAGATCCGGGCACCGGTGCCGTAAAGCAACTCCAGCAGCGCCGCGTCCCGCAACCCGGCGGCCGTGGTCAGATCCGGAGTGGCCAGCAGCGCTTCGACGGACGCGATGTCCAGCGCCTTGGGCAGCGGCCGGGTGCCCTTCGGCGGCCGGACACCAACGGCCACGTTCTCCGGCACCCAGCCGTCGGCCAGTGCGAAAGCGTGCAACGAGCGCACGGCGACCAGCGAGCGGGTAGCGCTCGATCGGGACAGCGGCTCGCGGCCGTCGGTCGGCGCCTGCAGGTAGGCGAGGAACGCGGCTACATCGGCCTCGGTGATCGTCGTGGGATCGTTGATGCCGCGGGCACCGAGGAACTCCAGGTAGCGGCCGAGATCGCGCCGGTAGGCGGCGACGGTGTGCACCGACGCGCCGCGTTCCACGCTCAGGTGGGCAAGGTAGGTGCGGACCAGCCGATCAGCAAGGCTGCGTTGCTCGCGGGTGGGGATCCCGGCCAACGCCCGGATGACGTTAGGGGTGACCCCAGCCGGTGTGTGCCGACCCTGGCCGGTGATCCCGGCCTCCGCCGGGATGACGTTGGGGCCAAGCTGAGCAGTGGGGCCAGGCTGAGCAGAGGGGGCAGGCTCAGTCGTGGGCCTGGGTTCGACCGTGGGGGCGGGCTCAGCCGGAGTGGCCATCGCGTCCGGCCAACGACGAGTTGTGCGCGGCCCAAGCCGTCCGCGCCGGCCAATCGGACGCCGCGTCGCGCAACTGGTCGAGTCGACCGGACAGCCGCGCCACCTCCAGCGCGAGCACACCCGAAACCATGGTCGGGTTCTGCAACCGGCCGGCCAGCACTGCGTCCACCACATCGGCGCGGGCAGCCCAACAGACCTCCATATCGGCTTCCTCGTGCTCGGCGGCGAAGTCGGCCGGCGCCGGTTCCGGGCTGAGCCCGGTGGCCAGGTAGATCCGCAGCGACTCCTGGTTGGCACCCGGAGTGGTGAACAGATCGACCAGCACCTGCCAACGCTCGGCCCGCAGCTGCACCTCCTCGGCCAGCTCGCGCTTCGCCGCAGTCAGCCAGGTTTCGCCGTCGCCGTCCAGCAAGCCCGCAGGCGGCTCAACCAGCTGGTAGCCCACCGGGTGCCGGTACTGCCGGACCACGGCGATCCGGTCGGCGTCGTCCCAGGCGATCACTCCGACCGCGCCCGGGTGCAGCAGGTACTGGCGCCGCATGGTGGCGCCGTCCGGGGTGGCCACGACGTCATTGACGAAGTCGGACACCGCGCCGTTTCCGAGCACCTCATGCCCGACGACCGGCCAGGTCATCGGGATGTCGGTGACCTCGGCTCGGCTCAGCTCACGCATGTTCAGCCCTCGGTGACCGGGAGTCGAGCCGACAGCTTGCGGTTGAGCGCAGCCTGAACCAGGCCGACGAACAGCGGGTGTGGCTGGGTGGGCCGCGACTTCAACTCCGGATGCGCCTGCGTTCCGACGTAGTAGGGATGCACGTCGGCGTCCAGTTCGACGAACTCGACCAGGTTGCCGTCCGGGCTGGTGCCGGAGATCTTCAGTCCCTCGGCCTCCAGTTCGGTGCGGTAGTGGTTGTTCACTTCATAGCGGTGGCGGTGCCGCTCGCTCACGTGCGTGCTGCCGTACTGCTTGGCCACTATCGAACCCGGCACCAGCTCGGCCGGGTAGGCGCCCAGCCGCATGGTCGCGCCCATGTCGCCCTGGCCGGAGACGATGTCGACCTGCTCGGCCATGGTGGCGATTACCGGAGCGTGAGTGTCTGGCTCGAACTCGGTGGACGCGGCGTCGGTGAGGCCGAGCAGGTTGCGTGCGGCTTCGATCACCATGCACTGCAGGCCGAGGCACAAGCCGAGCGTGGGCACCTGGTTCTCCCGGGCGTAACGCAGGGCACCGAGCTTCCCCTCCACGCCGCGGATGCCGAAACCACCCGGGACGCAGATGCCGTCCACGTCGCCGAGTTCGGCGGCCGCGCCAGCAGGGGTCTCACAGCTGTCGGACGCGACCCAGCGCAGGTTCACCTTCGCCCAGTTGGCGAAGCCGCCGGCCCGCAGCGCCTCGGAGACCGACAGGTACGCGTCCGGCAGGTCGATGTACTTGCCGACGAGCGCGATCGTGACCTCTTCCTTCGGCGAGTGGACGCGCTTGAGGAGGTCGTCCCAGGACGACCAGTTCACGTCGCGGAAGGAGACGCCGAGCCGGCGCACCACGTAGGCGTCCAGGCCCTCACGGAAGATCACCTTCGGGATATCGTAGATGCTGGGCGCGTCGGGGCAGGAGATCACAGCCTCCTCGTCGACGTCGCACATCAGCGCGATCTTGCGCTTCACGCCGGTGGGAATCTCCATGCTGGCGCGGCAGACGATCGCGTCCGGCTGGATGCCGACCTGGCGCAGCGCGGCCACCGAGTGCTGGGTGGGCTTGGTCTTGAGTTCGCCGGACGGGCCGATGTAGGGCACCAGGGAGACGTGCAGGAAGAAGGCGTTCTCGCGGCCGACTTCGCGACGCACCTGGCGGGCGGCCTCAAGGAACGGCAGGGACTCGATGTCGCCGACAGTGCCGCCGATCTCGTGGATCACCACGTCGACGTCCGCGCCGGCCATGGCCAGCATCTCGTCCTTGATCTCGTTGGTGATGTGCGGGATCACCTGCACGGTGTCGCCGAGGAAGTCGCCGCGGCGCTCCTTTGCGATCACCCGCGAGTACACCTTGCCGGTCGTGACGTTGGCTTCGGCGTTCAGGCAGACGTTCAAGAAGCGTTCGTAGTGGCCGATGTCGAGGTCGGTCTCGGCGCCGTCCTCGGTCACGAAGACCTCGCCGTGCTGGAACGGGTTCATGGTGCCCGGATCGACGTTCAGGTACGGATCCAGCTTCTGCATGGTTACGCGTAGTCCGCGGGCCACCAGCAGGGTGCCCAGACTGGACGCGGTTAGCCCCTTGCCCAGAGAGGAGACGACTCCCCCGGTAACGAAAATGTGCTTGGTTTGAGTCGAGGTGCCCACGGGGTTCCAGCGTATAGGAGAAACCACGCTGCTCACGACGTCGACGCTCCGCGGGACGCCGTCTTGGTTTCCTGAGCCGCTCACCATCATCCCGCCACAGACCGGGATCCGTGCCCAACCCCCACCGGCATCCCGGCGCAGGCCCGGATCCGCGAGCCCAGCAATCGTCATCCCGGCGAAGGCCGGGATCCCTGAGCCACCAGCACCAGTCATCCGGCGCACTCGCTTCCACTCGGCCGGTCAAGCTTGTCGAACCCGTCCCCGGACGTTGTGCGCGTCGATCTTTCAAACTCAGAGATCCCGACCCTCGCCGGGATGACCGGTGCGGGATCCCGACCCTCGCCGGGATGACCGGTGCGGGATCCCGGCCTTCGCCGGGAAGACCGGTGCGGGATCCCGACCCTCGCCGGGATGAGGGGTGCGGGTGGGTCAGCAACTCGGGCCTGAGCCTGACGAAGGACTCAGCCGGCGCGAACCGTTGCCAGCAACTCCTCGGCGTGGGCGATCGCCACTTCACTGGAGTCCAGGCCGCCCATCATGGTGGCCAGCACGGCTAGCCGGTCCTCATCGGTGACCAAGCGCACGCCGCTGGTGGTCACCGAGCCGTCGTCGGCCTTGCTGACCTGGTAGTGCCGGTCGGCGAAGGCGGCGACTTGGGCCAAGTGGGTGACGACGATCACCTGGCTGTGCTCGGCCAGCCGCGCCAACCGGCGGCCGATCTCGAGCGCGACCTGGCCGCCGACCCCCGCGTCCACCTCGTCGAAGACGAACGTGTCGCCGGACGACTGTGCCGCCAGCACGACCTCAAGCGCCAGCCGCACCCGGCTCAACTCACCACCGGACGCGACCTTGCCCAGCGGCCCGGGCACGCTGCCAGGGTTCGCCGCGAACAGCAGGCTGACCTGATCGGCGCCGTTCGGCCCCAGTTCAGTCGGGGTGAGATCGAACGCGAGCCGAGCTTTCGGCATGGCCAGCGCCTTCAACTCATCGGCCACGAGCCGGGCCAGAACGTCTGCAGCCGTACGGCGCAGCCCGCTCAACCGGCCGGCGGACGCAGCCAGCCGCGCGTCCAGCTCGGCGATCACCTCGCGGAGCTCGCCGATCCGGGTATCCCCCGCGTCCAGGGTCAGCACGCGTTCGGCCGCTTCAGCCGACCAAGACAGCACCGCGTCAACGGTCTCGCCGTACTTCCGGGTGAGATGGGCCAACTCCGCGCGTCGGCCGGCGATCCACTCCAGTCGTACGGGGTCGGCGTCCAGGCTCGCCGAATAGGACGCCAGCTCTGAGGCCACATCCGCCAGCGCGGCCGAGGCGTCAGCGAGCTGCGCGGTGATCGGCAGCAACTGCGGGTCGGAGTCGACGGCCATCCCGAGCGCCTTGCGCGCGACTCCGACGAGACCCATCGCATCGACCGCGTCGTAGTCGTCCTCGTCGCCGGCAAGGGCGACCAGCGCGGTGTGCGCGGCCTGGCGGAGGTCGTCCACGGCCTGCAGCCGCAGCGACTCAGCCGCCAGCGTCGCATCCTCGCCGGGCTGCGGATCCGCCTTCGCGATCTCGTCCAACCCGAACCGAAGCACATCGAGTTCGCGCGCACGTTCCTGCGACCTCGTGGTGAGCTCGGTGAGTTCGGCCAGCGCAACCAATCGCGCGGAGTAGTCCAACCGGTAAGCCGCCAACTCGGTGGCCAGTTCCGACCCGGCATAGCGATCGAGCACTTCAAGCTGCCGCTCAGCGGTGCCAAGCCGCACCTGCTCGGATTGGCCATGGATGGTCACCCACTCACCCACCAGTCCCGAGCCGGTGGCCAACGGCACCTGCGCGCCGCCGATCGTCATCCGCGACCGGCTGCTGCTCAGCGCCCGGGCCACCAGAACTTCGTCCTGCTCAAGTTCAGCGTCCAGCTCGGCGAGTGCTAAATGCCGCTGCTCGTCCAAGCGCCAACGACCCTCCACCAGGGCCCGGGACGCAGTCGTGCGCACCAGCTTCGGATCGGCCTTCGCCCCGGCCAGCAGTGCCAGGCCGGTCACGATCATGGTCTTGCCGGCACCGGTCTCACCGGTGACCGCGGTGAAGCCAGGCCCGGGTTCGATCACGGCCTCGCCGATCACGCCGAGGTCGACGATCCGCAGCTCACTGAGCATGCGTTGCGTCCCGTTCCGCAGCCCCCCGCCAGCCGCTCACCGGCAGGCCGAACTTGCGCACCAGGCGGTGCACGAACGGCTGCTCCGACGTCCGGGCCAGTCGGAGCCGATGCTGCCCCACCCGCGCCTCGATCTCCATGCCGCCGGTCACGTCGGTGCTCCGCCGACCATCGCACCAGACCACGCCCCCGGGGCTGCCGCCGGGAAGCACTTCGATCGAGACGACCGTCCGATCGCTGAGCACCAGCGGACGGTTGAACAGCGCGTGGGCGCTCAGCGGCACCAGCAGCAGCGCAGACAACTCCGGCCAGATCACCGGGCCGTGCGCGGAAAAGGCATAGGCGGTCGACCCGGTTGGCGTGGCCACCAGGACGCCGTCGGTCGCCCAGCGCGACAGCGGTCGCTCGTCGATGCGCACCAGCACCTCGAGCATGCGTTCACGGGCCAGCTTCTCGACCGAGACCTCGTTGATCGCGAACGAGCTCCACAGCTGCTCCCCACCCCGCTCAGCACGCACCACGGTGTCGATGGTCATGCGCTCCTCGACCTGATAGCTGCGCGAGACCACGGTTTCGATCAGGTGGCCAACCTGGGATGACTCCAGTTCGGCGAGGAAGCCGACGTGGCCCAGGTTCACTCCCAGCACCGGCACCTGCCGCGGCAGCGCCCATTCGGCGGCGCGGAGGATGTTGCCGTCGCCGCCGAAGACCACGACCACCTCACAAGCAGTGCCGTTGTCCGCATCGAGTACGCCGAGACCTGCGCCGGGGACGCGGGCGGCGAGCGCGTCGAGATCCTCGGAATGCGCCAGGCAACCGATGCCGTGCGCGTTGATGCCCGTGATGAACTCGGCCGCGGCTTCGAGCGCAGCCGGACGCAGCGGATGGATGGTCACGGCCACTAGCCGACGCTGGTTGGACACGTGCAAACCCTAGCCGCCAGCACTGACATCGGCGGAAACGAAGTGCACGAAGTATTCGACGTTGCCCGACTCCCCGGGGAGGCTGCTCTCACCATGCCAGTCCGCTCGCCAGCCCAACTCGCCCGCCGTCTGGATCACCGCCGTCACAGCTTGCGTCCGCAGCGCGGCGCTGCGCACCACGCCGTGATCGTCCAGTCCGGCTCTGCCCACCTCGAACTGCGGCTTCACCAGCAGCAATGCCGAACCGGACGGCCGCAGCACCGCCAACAGTGGACGCAGCAACAGCCGCAGCGAGATGAACGAGACATCGCCGACGATCAGGTCGACCGGCTCGCCTTCGACGTGCGCCAAGGTTAGGTCGCGCAGGTTCGTCCGCTCCCAGACCACCACCCGTGGATCACTGCGCAAGCCGGACGCGAGCTGCCCGTGGCCGACGTCGACGGCGTACACGCGCTCGGCTCCCCTGGCCAGGCACACCTCGGTGAATCCGCCGGTGGATGCGCCGGCGTCCAGCACCCGTCCGCCCACCTCGACGCCTGAATCCGCGAGCGCGCCGAGCAGCTTGTGGGCGGCCCGCGACACCCACGGATCGACCTGTGCGGCCACAAGGTCAGCTTCGCCGACCAGTTGCGAGGGCTTGGTTGCCGGCTCGCCGTTGACAGTGACCGCCCCGGACACGATCGCGGCCTGCGCAACGGTACGGGAGCGGGCCAGACCCCGTTCCACGAGCGCGCGATCCAGACGGATCACGACTGGTTGAGCGCGCGCTGCAGTGCCTCGACAGCGGCCGCCAACGCGGCCGGATGCGTGCTGACGTCCTCACCCAGAACCAGTTGGTCCAGCGCCTCGTCGACCTGCGGAACTCCGGTCTGCGGCGGGGGTGTCGGCTCAGTCTCGGTCACCCGCACATCGTAGGCCCTGCTCATGGTGTCAGGACTCCGGCGACTGCCCAGCCAGGATGATCCGCAGGCCACGATCGAACGACGCCTCCAGGTCGGGGTCGGTCCTGATGGCGCCCAGCTCGCTGGCTTGGCGATGCAGCTGGGTGGCCTGGGTATGGCCGATCACGTAGATGAGCAGCGTCCGGGCCACGTCCACCGAGCTGAAACGGGCCAACTCGGCCTCGAACTCGGACACCCCCAGCCGGAAGGCGGTCGCGGTGGCCACCACCTCGGCACCATCCCGGACTGCCAGCATCGCATCGCGAAGCCGATGGCAGGTCGCCATCAGGTCCGCGTCCACCTCCACCCCGCCGACGATCCGTCCCGCCAAATGGCCAAGCAGTTCCTGCTTATTCTCGACATGGTGATAAAGGGCGCTGGGCTGCACCTCGAGTTCGGCGGCCAGCCGGCGCATCGAAAAGGAGTCGAGCCCGAAGGCATCCAACAGTCGCAGCGCAGCGGTGACCACGTCCTGCCTGCTGTTACCCATGGCCGCAGTCTATGGGCTAACCTGAACACTGTTCACCTGAACACCGTTCAGGCAGTCAATCTCCGAGGAGTTCCCATGGCCCGCCCCGCAGCCGCGCCCGGCGCCGACCTGGCCCTGATCGCGGTCTTCGCCGCGCTGATCGCGGTGTTCTCGCTGACTCCGATCCCCGCCGGCGTGATCGGCGTGCCGATCACCCTGCAGACCCTGGCGGTCGCGCTGGCCGGCCTCGTGCTCGGCGCCTGGCGCGGCTTCCTCGCCACCCTGCTGTACGTAGTCGTGGGCCTCGCCGGCCTTCCGGTGCTCGCCGGGGGCGCCGCCGGCATCGGCGTGCTCGCCGGCCCCACCGCCGGCTACCTGTTGAGCTTCCCGCTGGCGGCAGCCGCCACCGGGGCAATCGCGGCCCACGGGCTTCGCCGGCCGAGCCGGTTCCACTACCTGTGGTTAGGGGCAGCGGCCATCGCCGGCGCAGTCCTGGTCACCACGCCGCTGGGGATCGCCGGCTTGATGGTCAACGCCGGCCTGCCGCTGTCGACCGCGACGGTGGTGGCGCTGGGCTTCGTCCCGCTGGACCTGGTGAAGATGCTGGTCGCGGCCGCGATCGCGCTGGCCGTGCACAAGGCCTTTCCCGCGCTGCTGGCGAGCCGGGCTGCGGTGGTCACCGAGCAGTGATCCGCCTCGACGGGGTTCAGGTTGCGGTTCCAGGATCGGGTGCCGCGCGGACGCAGCGGCGCATCCTCGGCCCGGTGGACCTCGAGCTCAGCGAGCGCCGGATCGCCTTCATCGGCGCCAACGGCTCAGGCAAGTCCACGCTCCTGCGACTGCTCAACGGCCTGGTCCTTCCCACCACCGGACGGGTGCTCGTCGGCGACCTCGACACCAGGAGGGACGGGCGCCGGATCCGCCGCCAGGTTGGGTTCGTGTTCACCGATCCCCTGGCTCAGTTGGTGATGGCGACCCCTGCTGACGACGTCGAACTCAGCCTGCGCAACACCATCCCTGATCGAGCCGATCGCCGCGCCGGCGCCGCCCGGCTGCTGGCACAGCGCGGCTTGGCACACTTGGCCGACCAGAGTGTCTACGACCTCTCCGGCGGCGAACGGCAGCTGGTCGCGCTGACGTCCGTGCTGGCGTGCGGACCCGCGATCGTGGTCGCGGACGAACCCACCACCCTGCTCGACCTGCGAAACCGCAACCAGGTGCGCACCGCGATCAGCGAGCTCGACCAGCAGGTGCTGGTCGCCACCCACGACCTGGAGATGGCCGCCGATGCCGACCGGGTGATCGTGATCGACGACGGCCTGGTGGTTGCGGATGGCGAACCGGCGTCCGCCATAGCGGCGTACCGGAAGCTGATGGCATGAACCTCTTCGGGCTCTACGTGCCCGGGCGGTCGCTGTTCCACCGGCTCGGCGCCGGCCCGAAGTACCTGATCATGATCCTGCTGACCGTGCCGGCAGCAGTGCTGCGCGACTGGCGGCTGGGATTGGCCTGCCTGGTGGCGGCGATGGGGTTGCTGGCAGCCTGTCGTATCGGGCTGGCCCGCGCGTGGCGGCTGCCCGCGATGGTGTGGGTCCTGGTGGCGATGCTGCTGGGCTATCACCTGTTGTCCGGCACCCCGGGTCGCGGGGTCAACGCTGCGGCCGTGTTCCTGGTCGCTATCTACGTCAGTCGGCTGCTGACGTCCACGACGCCCGGCGGCGAGCTGATCGACGCGCTGATCGCCGGGCTGCGTCCGCTGGCGGTCTTCGGCATCTCAGCAGAGCGTGTCGGACTGGCGGTCGCGGTGATGTTGCGCTCGATTCCGGTGCTGCTCGACAGCTTCGGCCAGGTGCGGCAGGCCGCGATGGCCAGGGGACGCGAGCATCGACTGTTCGCGCTGGTGACGCCGGTGGTCGTGCGGGCAGTTGGCCACGCCCAGGCCACCGGAGCCGCCCTGGCCGCCCGCGGTCTCGGCGAGCGCGAATAGGCCGGACGCCCGAGGTCAGCTGATCAGGTCGAGAGCTTCCAGAGCGGGCGCTGCGTCCAAGTAGGGCTCCGACCATGCTTTCGCGGCCACCGCCCACAACGCATCGAACTGCTCAGACACGGTTCGCGGGTGGGTCTGGAGAACAATCCGGCTGTCATCCTGCGCAGCACGCTGGCCATTGCATTCAGCGTCCGACTCTGTGAGCGTCACCCGTCGTGACGGCTGCAGCAGCGCGCTGACGTCCGGCCCGATGTGGGTGGGCCGTTCCCCGGCACGCGAGGCCACCAACTCCTGCTTGCCGTGCGCGCCGCTGAACACCATCAGCGAATCCAGCCCAGCATTGTTGGCACCCACTATGTCGGTGTCGATCCGGTCGCCGACAAACAGCGGACGCGACGCTCCGGTCCGGCGGACGGCTTGCGCCATCATCGGCCGGTGCGGCTTGCCGAACGTGGTCGGGCTGCCGCCGATCGCCGTAGCGACCGCGGCGATCATCGCACCGGCGCCGGGCACCAGGCCTCGATCGGTCGGACGCGAGGCATCGTCGTTCGTGGCGTACCAGCTCGCGCCACGTGCGATCGCAAGGGAGACTTCGTCCAGCGTCGGCCAGGACAGCATGGGGTCGTAGCCCTGCAGCACCGCAACCGGCTCGTCCTCCGCACTGGACACCGGTCGCAGGCCGGCCTCGGCGATCAGGCCGGCCAGACTCGCACTACCTGCAACCAGCACCTTGGAACCCGGGGCGAGCACGTCGGCCAGCGCGGTCGCCGCGACCTGGGCGCTGGTCAGCACGTTCTCCGAACCGGCGTCGAAGCCCAGTTCCCGCAGCTGGTTGACCACCGTCTCCGCAGCGCGCGCGGCGTTGTTGGTGACGTACACAACCTTGGTGCCGCGCTGCTGCAACTCGGCCAGTGCAACCGTGGCTCCCGGCACCGCGAGTGGGCCGAGGTAGATCACCCCGTCCAAGTCGAACAGGGCTGCGTCGTAGGCGTCGATCAGCGCGGTCACTGTTGTTCCGGCTCCGTCTCGGCGGTCTCGGGATCCAGGCTCACCGACTCGTCCGCTTCGTCGAACAGGTCTTCTTCGGTCTCGTCGTACTCGATCACGATGCCACGAATGGCCGCGAGCCGGTCTTCGGCGTCGGTGGTGCCGTCCAGGTCGAGACGCAGGACAGCGTCGAACCACCGCTCGGCCTGATCAGCATCACCGGTGCGCTCCAGCAGATCGGCGTAGCCGTAGCGAAGCCGTGCCCGAGCCACCTTCGGGCCCCGGGTACCGATGCTCTCGATACCGGCCTTCAGTAGCCGGAGCGCTTCAGCGGTCTGGCCCGAGTCGGCGCGGACGCCGGCTTCGACCAGACGCAGCTCGATCTCGGCGGCCGCGTCCGGCTGGCTGGCGAGGCCTTCCTTGACGAGCTTGAGCGCTGCCTGGTGCCGACCGAGGGCACGCTCGCAATCGGCCATGGCCGCCAGGTACTCGTTGCCGCCGGTCATCCGACGCAGCGCACGGAACTCGCTCAGTGCCGTGTTGAAGTCACCGGCGGCATAAGCGGTTTCCGCCGTCGCCTCTCTGGTGATCGGCAGTCTGGCCGCCCGGCGACGGGCCGCTTCGGCGTGCGCGTACGCCAGTTCCGGATCGGTGTCGATGAGCTGTCCAGCCATCAGCAGGTGCGCACCCACCACCTCAGCGTGCTCGCTGGTCAAGCTGCGCAGCTCGGCACGGACGCCGCGCGGCAGCTGCCGAAGGTCGAGGCCCTTGGGTGTCTCCGGCTCGTTGGCCTTGGCGGCCAGGCCGGGACGTGGTGTCTGCCGCACTTGGTCACGATCGTCGCGCTGGTAGGCAGGCCGACTTGACGAGCGTGGACGGTCAGCGTTGGGCCGTCCATCCCGGCGACCGTCACGAGGACGCTCACCACCTCGGGGACCGGCGGGTCGATCGCCACGGCTACCGGACGGGCGGCCACTTGTGCCGCTACCGCCCGGACCCGACGACCACGACTTCTTCGGCTTGTCGGTCGACCAGTCCTTGCGTGGGCGATCATCCCGAGATCCTGCGGACGATCCGTCGCGGCGGGCACGATCGAAGTCCCGGTCCTTGCGGGGCCGCTCGCTCCCAGACCGATCGTCGCGATTTCGGTCCTGCCAGGGACGATCATCGCGCCTGGCATCGCCTGAGCGCCCGCCGCTCTTCGCCTTGCCCGCGCCGCGGTCGTAGCCAGGCCGGTCTGGCGTCCAATCCTTGCGTGGCCGGTCGTCACGGGGACGGTCACCGCGAGGACGATCATCACGCGGACGATCAGCACGAGGACGATCATCACGCGGACGATCACCACGAGGACGATCACCACGAGGACGATCACCACGAGGACGATCATCACGCGGACGATCACCACGAGGACGATCATCACGCGGACGATCACCACGAGGACGATCATCACGCGGACGATCACCACGAGGACGATCTCCGCCGAATCGGTCCTGCCACGGACGGTCGTCGCGCGCGCCGTCGCTCTGACGTCCACCGCTCTTCGGCTTGCCACTGCCTCGCTCCTTGCGCGGCGGCTCCGGAGACCAGCTCTTGTCGCGGTCGCGCCACGGTCCGTCCGATCGGGGTCGACCGCTGCCGGCCGCACCGCGACCAGGTCCGCTACCCGAACCAGACTGCTTGCGCGGGCGATCCGATCCAGCGCCTTGCGGGGTGGGCTTGTTCACCGCACCATCCTGCCCTTCTGCGCCCGAGCGGCGCAAAGTCAAAGTATCCCTGAAACGCACAACACCCCCGTGGGGCCGAAGCTCCACGGGGGTGTTTGTATGTCCGGCGACGTCCTACTCTCCCACAGGTTCCCACCTGCAGTACCATCGGCGCTGAGAGGCTTAGCTTCCGGGTTCGGAATGGAGCCGGGCGTTTCCCTCTCGCCATGATCACCGAAACTCTATGGAGTTATCGTCGGATCTCAGCTATTTCTAGCGAGACTCCCGACCGTTACTCGAGAGCCGCACAGTGGACGCGTAACATCTTTGTAGGAAACAAGCCCTCGGCCTATTAGTATCGGTCAGCTCCATGCATTGCTGCACTTCCACATCCGACCTATCAACCCGGTGGTCTTCCGGGGGCCTTACCAGATTAACTCTGTGGGAACCCTCATCTTGAGACGTGCTTCCCGCTTAGATGCTTTCAGCGGTTATCACTTCCAAACGTAGCCAACCAGCCGTGCTCTTGGCAGAACAACTGGCACACCAGAGGTTTGTCCGTCCCGGTCCTCTCGTACTAAGGACAGCCTCTCTCAAGATTCCTACGCGCGCAGCGGATAGGGACCGAACTGTCTCACGACGTTCTAAACCCAGCTCGCGTGCCGCTTTAATGGGCGAACAGCCCAACCCTTGGGACCGACTCCAGCCCCAGGATGCGACGAG
>Ga0116181_1000478_pt1 | contig 36662 bp, 37 predicted proteins | sample AD_UKC075_MetaG_FD_89752 | JGI IMG/M metagenome (GOLD analysis project Ga0116181, IMG submission 89752) | Active sludge microbial communities of municipal wastewater-treating anaerobic digesters from USA - AD_UKC075_MetaG | ecosystem: Engineered > Bioreactor > Anaerobic > Digestate | place: USA... | reverse complement strand
TACTTAAATTCTTTGCAGAAGAGGCATTACCTTTCGCTAAAGTAGAGACATAGCCTGTAGTTACCTGCGCTGCCATAACTTTTGAAGCGAGTACGTGATTCAATAGAATTTCTTTTAATGCTGCATTTGGAACGTCATTAAGACTTGCAAAACCATTGTCAGCAAGAAATTGGGAAAAAGCTGCATTTGATGGTGCAAATACTGTGAAACTGCCAGACTCGCTTAAAGTAGCGGCTAACCCCGCCTTATCAATGGCAGCTTTCAGATTAGAAAGATCAGCGTCCTTGGATGCCAGTTCATAAATACTTTTTGGTGTTTGCGTATCGTCTCTGGTTTCTTCACAGGAAGTTAACAGTAGACCGAATAAAAACAAAAGTGCTGAGAGCTTAAATAAATTTTTCATAATAATATATTTTTTGTTGTAGTAATAATTAGACAAATATAATACCAATTAATTAAAATTAGTATAGAAATATACTATTAAGTTTATTGATAAAATTTCAACAAAAAAACACCTCAAAATTGAGGTGCAAAGATTACTTAAGAAATTACTAAAGAAGTTTATCGTCAACTAGATTCGGCAACGTCACTTTCAAATTCGGCTCCACTTCCATCGCTCTTTTTATCGCGAAAATGGCACCTTCGTTTCTGGCCCAACTTCTGCGGGAAATTCCGTTGTTGACATCCCAAAAAAGCATTGATTTTAATCTTCGGTCTGCATCTTCTGTCCCGTCTAATAACATTCCGAAACCACCATTGATGACTTCTCCCCAACCAACACCACCACCGTTGTGAATAGAAACCCAGGTCGCCCCACGGAAACTGTCGCCAATCACATTGTGAATTGCCATATCTGCTGTAAATCTGGAGCCGTCGTAAATATTGGAAGTTTCTCGATAAGGCGAATCTGTTCCGGAAACATCGTGATGGTCGCGACCGAGCACAACCGGACCAATTTCTCCATTTTTTATGGCTTGATTAAATTTTTCTGCAATTTTCATTCTACCTTCCGCATCGGCATATAAAATTCTTGCCTGTGAACCCACAACCAGATTGTTTTCCTGTGCTCCTTTAATCCACTGAATATTGTCTTTCATTTGCTGCTGAATTTCCTCGGGAGAATTTTTAATTATTTCCTCTAAAACGTTGCAGGCAATTTCGTCCGTTTTTTGTAAATCTTCCGGTTTTCCGCTCGCACAGACCCAACGGAAAGGCCCGAAACCATAATCGAAACACATTGGTCCCATAATATCCTGAACATAAGAAGGATATCTAAACTCTCTTCCCAAAGTCGGATTTTCTGCCATTACATCGGCTCCGGCTCTTGAAGCTTCCAGTAAAAAGGCATTCCCGTAATCGAAGAAATAGGTACCTTTTGCTGTGTGTTTATTGATGGCGGAAGCGTGTCTTCTAAGCGTTTCCTGAACTTTTTCTTTGAATAATTCAGGGTTTTCTGCCATCATTTTATTGGATTCCTCATAGGTTTGTCCGACCGGATAATAACCGCCTGCCCAAGGATTGTGAAGCGAAGTTTGGTCGGAACCGATATCTATTTTTAGATTTTCTGCATCAAATTTCTCCCATATATCAACGATGTTGCCAAGGTAACCTAAAGAAACCGCCTCCTGATTTTTCTGAGCTTCTCTTACTCTTACTACCAAATCATCCAGATTTTCGTGGATTTCGTTCACCCATTTCTGGTCGTGACGAATTTTAGTAATCTTTGGATTCACTTCTGCAATCACGGTAACGCAACCTGCAATATTTCCTGCTTTTGGCTGCGCTCCGGACATTCCTCCCAAACCTGACGTTACAAACAAGCCGCCTTTTGGCGATTTTTTGATTTTTCTGAAAGCGTTTAAAACTGTAATGGTTGTTCCGTGAACAATTCCCTGCGGACCGATATACATATAAGATCCAGCCGTCATTTGTCCGTACTGCGTCACGCCTAACGCATTGAATTTTTCCCAATCATCGGGTTTAGAATAATTCGGGATCATCATTCCATTCGTCACAACCACTCTCGGTGCGTCTTTTGACTTGGAAAAAGTCCCATCGGATGACCGGAATACATTACCAAAGTTTGTTCGTCCGTCATTTCCGACAGATATTGCATTGTCAAAAGATATTGCGCCCAGTTGCTGAAAACGGCTCCGTTTCCACCGTAAGTAATCAGTTCGTGAGGGTGTTGTGCCACTGCATAATCCAAATTATTTTGAATCATCAGCATAATCGCCTTGGCTTGTTCAGATTTTCCCGGATATTCTGCAATGTCTCTCGCTTTCATCTCGTAATCCGGACGGAAACGGTACATGTAAATTCTTCCGAACTTCTCCAGTTCTTCCTTAAATTCCGGTAATAATTCAGCATGAAACTTTGGTTCGAAATAACGTAAAGCGTTTTTCAGAGCGAGTTTCTTCTCTTCATCCGTTAAGATTTCCTTACGTTTCGGCGCGTGATTGATGGCTGGGTTGTATGGTTTTGGCTGAGGTAATTCGTTGGGAATTCCCTGTTGTATTTGGTCTTGGAAAGTCATGCTTAAATGGAGATTTCTTATTTGAGATTTGAAATTTTGTGGTTTTAAAGATATTCAAATTAGAAAATCTATGCAAATATTAAAAGATATGGAATTTAACATTTATTGAGAATATAAGATTGCGTTAAAATTATTGATATCACTTAAAATTTTAAAAACCCAATCTCCGATTTTAAATTTTCTTTTACCTAATTTTCGAATTTTGTTCTGAATCATTCAATTTTAAAAGTGAACTTAAAGTCAAGAAAATAGAAAATGTCTTCTTTGCTTGTTGGTTTATAGAGAAAATTATGGTTAATTGTATTTTATTTCCAGATGTTGCGTATCTATTAGCCAAAGGGAAAAATCCACTGCACATTTTTTCATCAAAAAAAAACCTTACTTAAAAAATAAGGCTGTTATTATTCAATCAGGTCTTCATTTGCTTCCTCGTGGTCATCTTCATTATCACTCAAACTGAAATACTCATTTTCCTCGTCGGGAATTTGGCTTGTAATCTGTTCAAAATTGTCGTCATCTTCCGAACCCGGGATATCCAATCCATAAGGCATTTCGTCAGCAACATTATTCGGATTGGTAATTGGATTCCCATCCCCGTCCATCGGGATAGCTTCTTCTTTGTTAAAAATATCTTCTTTTGGATTATAATCCAATTCTTCTAAATTCTTTTCTAATTCTTTGTCTTTATCTTCTGTACTCATAATAGTGGATTTTAAAATTAATTTGTTAAGTCAAAAATGATTCCAATTCCAACTTTTTTTTTAAACTTTCGTATTTGCACAAGTATGCAATTTTTCGAAATTCAAAAACGCAACGATATTTTTTGCATCTAATTTGGCCATTCCATTTCTTGCTTCGCTTTTTGAGGAGCCAATGTGTGGAATCACACCAATATTCGGAAGTAGTTGCAAAGAATTTGTAGCATCCATCGGCTCTTGACCATTAACGACTAAACCTTCGCCCCAGATTTTTCTTGATTTCAGAGCTTCATGCAAATCTTTCTCGTTATGAACACTGCATTTTTCTTCATTTTAAAATCTGCGTCAATTGGCATTAAGAAATCATTAAATTTTTCACAAAAACAGTTACATTTGCGAGCGAAAAGGGTGAATCGTGTGCAACTCACGAACTGTCGCGCAACCGTAATTTAGAAATGAGAAGTCGGATCCCCAAAAACTTTCGCGATTTGAAGTAGAAAAAATTTCTATTCATTTCAAATATGAATTTTTAACCCCACAGAAATGAATTACGAATCAAAAATTAAAGATTCCGAAACCCATGTTTTCAAAGTAGTATTTCCGAACATTACCAATCATCACAACACCATGTTTGGTGGAACGGTGATGGAAATGATGGACGAAGTTGCGTTTATGACCGCAACAAGATTTGCAAGAAAGTCCTTTGTGACGGTAAGTTGCGACCGAATTGATTTTAAAAAACCAATTCCTGCAGATACGCTGGTTGAACTTATCGGTAAGGTAAAATATGTCGGCAACTCAAGTTTGAAAGTGAATGTAGAAGTTTTCGTTGAGGAAATGTATAAAGAAAAGAGAGAGAAAGCGGTTTCAGGCGATTTCACGCTGGTTGCTTTGGATGAAAATAAAAAACCGGTCAAGATTTTTAACAATTAAATACTGAATCAGCTTTAAATAAAAATTCCACCTCAAAAGTGGATTTTTTTTGTTTCTGAAAATCTAAAAATCATTATCAAGATTTTGATTTTTATTGTTTTCCCAAGCGTCGTCATACGCTTTTTTCTGAATCTCCCAAGCTTTTGGCGGAACTGCATTTTCGGCATTATCCGGCAGTCTGTCTCTATTTTCAGGTGCTGATTTAGATAGGTTGTCTTCAGCAGATTCTAAAATTTCGGGGGCAACTTTTGTAGAATTTTCTTCGTTGTTATTTTCGTTGCTTGGATTCATTGCGATTGATTTAAAAATTGTCAATCGAGTTCAAATATTATTCCATAAAAAATGATAATATTGAGAATAGGTCATTATTTTCAAAATCATCATTTATTTCTCATCAATATCAAAAACTTAAAGAAATATGGAGCAAATTTCACCATTTTAATGCTAAATAAAACTCCTCAAATGGTCACAATTTCTTAAAATTATTATTAAATTTGCCCTCATCGATATTATGGAAAAGAACACGAAAAAAGCTCCGGAACAGCCGGCTGTACAAAATAAAACCCTCTCTAAACCGCGCATTTTTTTTGGAATTCTGTTTGTCTTGATTTCTGTAGTCATGACTTTTTCTTTCATTTCTTACTTAATGAACTGGAAAGCAGACCAAAGTCAAGCCGGAACAATGCTCGACAAAACCGTAAAATCTTCCAATATTTTTGGGAAAATCGGTGATTGGCTTGGAAATTTTTTCATCTTCGAAAGTTTAGGAATTGCGGCATTTATTGTAGCGTTTTTGTTCTTCGTTTTTGGAATGATGATCCTGAAAAAGAATTATTTCAAACCTTGGAAAACAATTGGTCATTCCCTATTCTTTATTTGTTGGCTTCCGATTTTGATGGGTGCGATTACCAAAGGAGAAGGCGTTTTAAGTGGTGTTTACGGTTTTCAAATTATGGATTTTCTGAATTCTGTGATTGGAACGGTTGGACTTTGGATGGTTCTTTTGGTGAGTATCGCGCTGTATTTTATTCTTGAATTTAACTTAAATCCTAATAACGTAAAATCAAAATTGAATGAGCTCAACGAAAACACTTTAGGTCGCGTAAAATCAATGATGCCGAGTTCTTCTGAAAATTTTGAAGCCGATGAAGAGCTTGAAGAATTGGCAAACGACGGCAACGAAATTCCTAAAACCCAACCTTTAAATGTTGCTGCACAGACTTTAAACACGATTCCAAAAGATTTGCCGAAAGTCGAAATCTCCAACGATTTTGAAACCATAAAAACTCCGAATCAAACTTCTTTTGAAGATGATTTGCCGAATATTAAGGTTTCCGAATCTACAGGAAATTCTGTTAGTTTAAGTCCAACTTCTTCTGCTGTTGTTGAAATTCCAACTCAAAAAGACGACATCGATTTCAAAGTGGAAGTCGCAAAAACAGTTGATATTCTGGATGATGCCGACCAAAAATCTCAAGAATTGGTTCAAAAACACGGACTTTATGATCATAAACTTGATTTGGCGAATTTTCAAATGCCGACAATCGATTTATTGAGAGATTACGGAAACGAAGAAATCTCCATCAACAAAGACGAACTCGAAGAAAATAAAAATAAAATCGTTGGATTACTGAAAAACTTCAACGTAGGAATTGCGGAAATCAAAGCGACGATTGGACCGACTGTAACTTTATACGAAATTGTTCCCGAAGCGGGAATTCGTGTTGCTTCGATTAAAAAATTGCAGGATGATATTGCCTTAAATCTTTCCGCTTTAGGAATCAGAATTATTGCACCGATGCCCGGAAAAGGTACGATTGGAATTGAAGTTCCAAGAAAAAATCCCTCCATGGTTTCGATGAGAAGTGTGATTGCTTCCCAAAAATTCCAAAATACAGATATGGATTTGCCGGTGGTTTTCGGGAAGACCATTTCCAATGAAATCTTTATGGCAGATTTGTCTAAAATGCCTCACTTATTGATGGCAGGTGCAACCGGACAAGGAAAATCCGTAGGAATTAATGCGATCCTCACTTCCCTACTCTACAAGAAACATCCAAGCGAATTGAAGTTTGTGATGGTGGATCCGAAAAAAGTGGAACTTTCTCTTTACTCAAAAATTGAAAGACACTATCTCGCCAAACTTCCCGATGGAGACGACGCAATCATCACCGACACTCACAAAGTAATCAACACGTTGAATTCACTTTGTGTCGAAATGGATACGCGTTACGATTTGTTGAAAAACGCTTTCTGTAAAAATTTAAAAGAATATAACAAGAAATTTTCCGAAAGAAAACTTAATCCTGAAAATGGTCATCGCTATTTACCCTACATCGTTTTGGTCGTGGACGAATTTGCGGATTTAATTATGACCGCAGGAAAAGAAGTAGAACTTCCGATTGCAAGATTGGCTCAATTAGCAAGAGCAGTTGGAATTCACTTAATCGTTGCGACTCAACGTCCTTCTGTGAATGTAATTACAGGTATGATTAAGGCGAATTTCCCGGCAAGAGCAGCGTTCCGTGTGATTTCGAGTGTAGATTCAAGAACGATTTTAGATTCTCCGGGAGCTGATCAGCTGATTGGAAAAGGTGATATGCTATACTTTAACGGAAATGAAATTTTAAGGCTGCAATGCGCATTTGTCGATACTCCCGAAGTTGAAAAAATTGCAGAATTCATTGGTGAACAGAAAGGTTATGCAAGTGCATTCATGCTACCTGAATATTCAAGCGAGGAAACTACCTCTTCTGCGGGAAGTTTTGATCCGAACGAAAAAGACGCTCTATTTGAAGATGCAGCTAGAATTATTGTTTCCACGCAGCAAGGCTCCACTTCAATGCTTCAAAGACAGTTAAAATTAGGTTACAACAGAGCCGGAAGAATCATGGACCAGTTGGAAGGTAGTGGAATTGTAGGCGGCTTCAATGGGGCAAAAGCAAGGGAAGTGCTAATCAGTGATTTAAATTCTTTGGAACAGTTTTTGGAAGAATTGCGCAAATAAATTTAAACTTTAAACAACGGTTTAACTTTATGGCAAATTTTTAATCCAAAAAATAAAAAAGAATGAAATCGCCAAGATTAGTTTATACCCAAAATTATTGTGGAAAAAGGCGATTGCATATCACCTTTAAAAACAATAAATTCTACCTATGAAAAATATATTGAAAAAATTTACTCTTGGAATCTTCGCCTTAGGAACGGCTGCAAGTTTTTCTGCGCAGAAAATTGACGCTAAAGCAAAATCAATTTTAGATGCGGTTTCTAGCAACTACAAAGCAAAAAACAACGTTTACTTTAAATTTGTTCACGGAACAGGAAACGGAAAGAACGTAACTAAAACCGAACCGGGAATTTTTTATTCAGCAAAAAACAAATACAAGCTGAAAATTATGGGAACGGAACAGATTTTCGACGGCAGCAAAATTTATAACATTTCAGCTGAAGACCAAGAAGTTACCGTTGCAAAACCAACAGGAAACGAGCAAATGTTTTCCCCTTTAAATTATATCGAAGAATATAAAAAAGGCTACAACGTAAAATATGTTGGAAAAGTTCGCGTAAATGGTGTCAATACTGATTATATCAAACTTTCACCTACAAAAAACAACGGCATCAAGGAAGTAAATCTTTTTGTAAATACGGCGAAAAATCAATTGGTAAAATTGGAGCAGTTTTCAACGGATAATTCTGTATCAGTAATCGCAATCAGTGATTATCGGGAAAATCAAAATTTGAGTAACTCCATGTTTAGTTTTGACAAAGCGCAGTATAAAAATTATATTGTAACAGAATTATAAAATTTAATAATAAAATAGAAAAGTCACAGAGAGAAATCTTTTGTGACTTTTTTGTTAAATTTGACCCATGATAAAAAAACTCGACGGCTACGTCATCAAGACTTTTTTCGGTCCGTTTCTTTTCATTTTCAGCGTGCTGTTTTTCATTTTCGTGGTAAACATCATTTGGATTCGATTGGCGCAGTTCACCGGGAAAGGTTTGAGTTATTGGGAAATTTTGAAACTGCTTTCCTATCTTTCCGCAATTGTCGTACAGTTGGTTCTTCCGCTCACGGTTTTACTTGCAGCAATTATGACTTTCGGAGATTTTGGGGAACGGTATGAACTCGCCGCGATGAAAGCCGCCGGAATTTCTTTAACCAGGATTATGATGCCGCTTTTTGTGGTAACTGTTGGTTTTTCCGTTTTTCTATTTTTCTTTTCGAATAACGTCATACCCGATTTCCAGCGGAAGGCAAAAAATATGCTCTATAATATTGCAGCCACAAAACCCGCACTGAATTTTACACCTGGGCAATTTATTCAGCAAATTCCGGGTTACAGCGTGAAGTTTGATAAAATTTCTGGGGAAAACGGCGAGAATTTGGAAGGTGTTTTCATTCACAAAATGGCCAATTCTTTTGAAAGCCAACAATCCATCGTTGCAGAAAAGGGGAAATTTGTTCCAGCAACAAACCGAAATTATTTGAAGTTGGTTCTATTCAACGGACATATTTTTGAGGACAATTTAAGCGAAGCGGACTACAACCAAAGACTTAGACAGCCAGATCAGGCAATCAAATTCGACACATTGGTTTCGCATTTTAACATTTCAGAAATCATCAATAAAGCTATTGAAGCTGAAAAAATCACCGATGATTATTCCTTTCAAAACTTTATTGAACTGAACACAACCATTGAACAAGCCAAAAAAGAGAACAGCAATATTATCGGAAACATGAATTCGGAACTCATCAACCAAACCAATACCTATGTAACCTATGTTGATAATACAAAACCGAAAAGTCCTGTTGTTGCTCCCCCAAAGTTCGGTAGTCAAAAACAGGAGAAAAAGCAAGAAATGCTTTACTCCGCTTATAATAAAATTGATGGTCTAAAAGAGGCTGCACTTGGAAAAGACGAGCAGCTGAAAGGTTTACACGCTTATTATTCCCGAGTAATAATTTACCAGCAAAGAATTTTTGCCTATTCGGTAACCTGTTTGATTTTCTTTTTAATCGGCGCTAGTTTGGGCTCTATCATCAGAAAAGGCGGCTTAGGATTACCAGTTGTGATTGCTATTGTGGTTTTTATTATTTTCTATGTTCTAAATCTTTCTGTAGAAAATTTAGCTTGGGCAGGAAATATGGATCCTTATCTTGCCGCGTGGTTGCCGAATATGGTATTGTTTCCATTTGGCGCGTGGTTGACTTACAAAGCGTTGACCGATTCGCAGTTATTTGATATTGAAAAATACAAAGCCCTGTTCAAACCGATTTTACAGAGGTTTTCTAAAAATAAAGAACACGCAAGATATCGTTAATCGAAAATCTACAAAATGAAAAAAGTCTGCTGAAAATTTTTCGGCAGACTTTTTTAATTATTTTCCTGAATTTTACTTCAAATATTTTGTAATAGATTCACTTGTTGGTTTTGTGGTACTGATAAAAGAATCGATTAATTTACCGTTTTCGTCCAAAAGAAACTTGGTAAAATTCCAAAGAATGGTGGTGTTTTTCACGCCGTTTAAATCCTTTTCTGTTAAATATTTAAATATTGGTGCAGTATCGTCACCTTTAACAGAAACTTTTGCAGCCATTGGAAAAGTGACGCCATAATTTTTTTGACAGAACACCCCAATTTCAGCATTGCTTCCAGGTTCTTGCCCACCAAAATTGTTTGCGGGAAAACCTACAACCACTAATTTGTCTTTGTAATCCTTAGAAAGGGTTTCCAAATCAGCATATTGCGGCGTAAACCCACATTCTGAAGCGGTGTTCACGATGAGAATTTTTTTGCCCTTAAAATCTGCAAAGTTAATTTCTTTACCGTCGAGACTTTCAACCTTATAATCGTAAATTGTTTTCATTTGTTGGGTTTTATCCTGTGAGATTTCCTTTTTCTGTTGCGTGCAACTTTGTAGAAAAGCGCCGACTGACAAAAGCATGATGAATATTTTTTTCATTTTTAAAATTTTTAAAACTTAAATGTATTTGCAGGAAAAACTTTGTTTGTTTCAATTTTATTAATTAACATCACGTAATCGCTGTCTCTTTTTGGCGAGGATGATTCAATTCGATACGGCATCATCAGTGAACCAATTTGCTTATAATCAGCGTAAACCAAAGTTTCGTCTTTCTTAATTTCCTTCAAAAGCATATAAGTTTTGGTATCGAAATAATAAAGCGTTTTGTTGACATTTTTTGTCAGTTCCACTTTATGACAGTAAATTTCGCCAATTTTCTCTTTTCCTAAATATTTTGCCTCAAAACCTTTGCTTTCCCAATCTATGAAGTCGTTATCAAAACTTTCCGGCACATAATTTGGGTATTCCTGAACTTTGTTTGTCGCATAATTCATCGCGTAACCTTTTTTCCCGTCGAAACCTTCAATTGCGGTTTCTTTTTTATTAATGGTAATCACGGTTTTGGTTAAATTTGGTCGTTGTTGGAAAATTTTTATGGGATATTCGTCGTTCACTCCCAAAGTTACTTTCCCATATAAAACAACGGAATTCAAAAGTTTCCAATTCGTTAAACCGCCCGATAATTCTATGTTTTTGTCGATAATTTCTTTTGCAGTTTGAGCGTTGATGATTACACTAAAAATAACCGCAAACGCTAAAAATAATTTCTTCATTAAATCTTTTCTGTTTAATCGTCAAATATATACTTTTTGAAATAAAATGGATATGAGTTCGCTCATTTTACGGAATTTCGTGACTCTAGAAAATCGAATCAAGAGTTCTTCAAAATCGCTCTTGCCTTCTCCAAATCGTCGGGAACATCGATTCCTACACCAACAAAATCTGTTTCAATCATTTTGATTTTCATGCCATATTCCAAATAACGGATGCATTCAATTTTTTCTGCAATTTCTAATGGTTTTTGTGGAAGTTGTGCAAATTTCAGCAAAGCGTTCTTTCTAAAAGCATAAACGCCGATATGTTTAAAATATTCTGCCTCCACCGAAGTTTCTCTTGGATAAGGAATTACCGAACGGCTGAAATAAAGCGCGAAACCATCATTATCAGTAATTACTTTTACGTTGTTTGGATTTTCAACCTCTTCTTTTTCTTTTAATTTAATTTTTAAAGATGCTAAAGAAATTTCTTCATGAATATCGTCGTTAAAAACAGAAATCAATTCCTTTAAAGGTTCCTTTTTTAAAAACGGTTCATCACCTTGAACATTGATAACGATATCGCAATCGATATTTTGAACGGCTTCAGCAATTCGGTCGCTTCCTGTTTCGTGAGTTCCCGTCATCACAGCATTTCCACCAATTTTCTTGATCTCATCAAAAATAATTTCGGAATCTGTTGCCACGAAAACTTCATCAAACAATTCGGTTTCCACCACATTTTGGTACGTAGTTGCGATCACTGTTTTCTCACCCAAAATCTGCATTAGTTTCCCAGGAAACCTCGAAGCTTCATAACGACCGGGAATGACGGCGATTACTCTCATTTTTTGTATTTTTTTAGCAATTTTTCAAGTCGTTCATCGGGTTCATAATCTAAAACATCAATCAGCTTCACATTTTTAAATTCGGGATGAGTAGTATTGAAAATAACATTGTAATTATCGGGCAAAATCGAAGAAGGAACTTTCAAGCAAAGACTCCGCTGTTCGTCATACCAAGAATCTCCAATTTTTTGCAGTTGATCATAGCTTTCCATACTTCGCCAATCTTTCGGTAGATTTGAGGTGATAATTTGCTCAATATGCTCTTCAGGATGATAGATGACCATTATTTTGTAATCATTATTGAATCCGGTTCCTGTTCGATAAATAATATTTTCTAAAAGTGAAGTTGCAATATTTTCAGAAGCATAAAGAACCAATTTTCCCTTGCTGTTCCATCTTCCTTCAAATCCACTCACTGAAAGCGAATGAGCATATTTATAATGTGCAATCCTAAAAGCAAGCATTGCAAATATTATAAAGTATAACCTTGTGCCATTCTTTCAAGGCGGTCGATAATCAAATCAACACCACCCGAAGTATTCAGAAAATCAATAGGTTTCTCATTCAAACCCCACATCGGTTTTTGCAGCCAATCATTAAACTCATCAATATTTCCCAAATATTCCTTTCCTAATTCGAAAAGAGAAATTAACTTTAGGAGATGCTCACTATAATTGGCTTCCAAAGATTTATTTTGGTCACGGTAATTACTGATGGTTCTTGGGGAAAGATTGATCACTGCCGCCAAAAATTTTTCAGGCATTTTGATGGATTCTGCAAAAGTGTAGAAAACATTAGTATCAATACCTTCTTTTGCCTTCTTCACCAAAGAAAAATCATTCTGCGGAATAAAATGCGTGTAATATGTTCTTCCGTAAGCAACCGCAGGTTCTGAAACCCCCGCCGTTTTTTCAGATTGTTTCCAGGTTTTTGGTTGTTTTGATTTCATCTCAATTGTTTTCTACCACAAAGATAGAATTTTTTCCAAGACAAAAACGAATTTTTTCACTTTATTTTAACTTTTCCAAAGCTTTTTCCAATCTTGGCAACATTTTCTTGATTTCCTCTAAAGACAACCCACCTGCAGAAGCTCTGAACCAGGGCATATTTCGGGAATTTCCAAATGCCGAAAAAGGAACAAGAGCAACTCCCGCTTCTTCAATTAAAAAATAAACCAAATCGGAAGAATCTGTGATAGGTGTACCATCAGGTTTTGACTTACCCAAATAATCGAGTTCTACCGTGAGATAAAGCGCTCCCATTGGTTTGATGCTTTCCACGGCGAAACCTTTCGATTTCATATTTTGAATTCCTTCGTGTAAAGTTTCAAGGCTGTCATAAATTTTATTTTTAAATTCATTCACAAAAGAATTCACATTCTCGGTTTGCTCCAAATATACGGCAACAGCTTCCTGTTCAGGTTTTGGCGCCCATGCTCCCACGTGAGTTAAAAGCGATTTCATTTTATCGATAATTTCTCGTGGACCAAAACTCCAACCAACTCTAACTCCTGTTGCTGCAAAACATTTTGAAGTACCGTCAACAAAAATCACATAGTCTTTCAGTTCAGGAAAAAGAGAAACAGGGTTGAAATGTTCTTCATCGAAAGTAAGCATCGCATAAATTTGATCGTACATCAAATAAAGCGGTTTCTCATTTTCACCACGACTTTTATTTTCCTCTAAAACCAATTCGCAAATTTCGGAAAGTTGCTCTTTGGTGAACATCGTTCCTGTAGGATTTAAAGGTGAACATAAAGCCAATAAAACAGCACCTTTCAAATAAGGTTTCAATTCTTCTGCGGTTGGTAAAAAATTGTTGGATTGAGAAGTTTCCACTTCAACTTTTTCAGCATGAGTTAAGTACGCGTAGTGATTATTATTCCAAGATGGAATTGGGTAAACCACTTTATCGCCATCATCTACAATAGTCTTGAATGTCGCATAAATCAAAGGTCTAGAACCTCCTGCAACTAAAATTTCGTCCGCAGAATAATCCAGATTCCAACGGTTTTTTAAGTCTTTTGCAATGGATTTTCTTAACGAAAGAAGTCCGTTTGCAGGCGGATAATTCGTTAGATTATTTTGATAGGCTTTTTGAATTTCTTCTTTGAGTTCGGCAGGAATCGGATAGATATTGGAGTTTAAATCACCAATCGTAAGATTAGCAATTTCAGCACCTTGAGCTTTTAAATCATTGACTTGATTGCCGATTTTGATGATTTCTGAACCAATTAAATTTTGGGCGAGTTTGGATATTTTCACGTTTACTTTTTATTTACGTTAAAGGCAAATTTAATGAAATTAAATGGTTTTCTATTCTTAAAAATTATAGGGAATAAATAAAATTCGTGCATTCTTGGCGGGAAAAACTTGCCACGAATGCACGAATAAATATTTTAGAATAATTGAATTTCTAAAGATTCAAATCCGTTTTCACCTTGTCAATTTTTGCTCCCAGAGAAATCACTTTGTCTTTAAAATCTTGCTCTGAAGCAATTTGGTCTTTTACAGAAACGTAGAATTTTATTTTAGGCTCCGTTCCACTTGGACGAACGCAAACTTTTGTTCCATCTTCCGTGTAATAAATCAAAACGTTGGATTTTGGAATTTCATCCATTACTGATTTTTTGTTTTCAGGAACGTTTAAAGAAGTTTGTTCTTGGAAATCTTTCAACTCAACCACTTTTGAGCCTGCAATTTCTTTCGGCGGATTTTCGCGGAAATCTTTCATCATCTGCTGAATTTCTTCCGCACCTGTTCTACCTTTTCTCACGACGTTGATCAATCCTTCATAATACATTCCCAAATCTTTGTAAATGTCGATCATGTATTGGAACATCGAACTTCCATTCGCTTTACACCACGCTGCAATTTCACAAGCTAACAAAATGGAACCGCAAGAATCTTTATCACGCACGAAATCACCCGTCATAAATCCGAAAGATTCTTCACCACCGCAAACAAATTTTTCTTTACCTTCATTATCGCGAATCATTTTTCCAATCCACTTGAAACCTGTTAAACCCACTTTGCAGTCAACGCCAAACTTTTTAGCGATATCATAGAAAACATCCGAAGTCACAATCGTAGAACCGATAAATTCCTTTCCTGTGATTTTTCCCTGTTTTTTCCATTGGTCGAGAATGTAGTACGTCAAAATCGTGTTGGTTTGGTTTCCGTTGAGGAGTTGAATTTCGCCATCCAAATTTCTCACGGCAATTCCCAATCGGTCTCCATCGGGATCGGTTCCGATAACGATGTCGCCGTTTGTAATTCTTGCCAAATCAATCGCCATTTGCAACGCTGCGGGTTCTTCAGGATTCGGAGATTCTACGGTTGGGAAATTTCCGCTTGGAATCATTTGTTCCGTCACCAAATCAATTTTCTTGAAACCCGCTTTTCTCAAAGCTTGAGGAACGGTCGTGTAAGTTGTTCCGTGAATCGAAGTGAAAACGATGTTCAAATTATCATAACCGATTTTGTCTTTCTGATAAAGCGAATTTTCAATACAGGCATCAATATAAACTTCGTCCTGTTCTTCACCAATCCACTCAATCAAATCATCGTTTCCATTAAATTTAATATCTTCAAATTTTACAGAATACACTTCTTTAATAATGGCATCATCATGTGGCGGAACAATTTGCGCTCCATCATTCCAATAAACCTTGTAACCGTTATATTCAGGCGGATTGTGGGAAGCGGTGAGTACAATTCCCGCATTACATTTTTTGTCTCTCACAGTGAAAGAAAGTTCAGGAGTCGGTCTGTGATTTTTGAAAAGCAAAACCTTAATTCCGTTTGCAGTCAAAACATCGGCACACATTTTTCCAAATTCTTTGGAGTTGTTTCGCACGTCATAGGCAATCGCAACCTTAATCTCTTGATTCGGAAACTGTTGATGAAGATAATTCGCCAAACCTTGAGTAGCCTGTCCCAAAGTGTATTTGTTGAGACGATTCGTTCCAACTCCCATAATTCCGCGCATTCCGCCCGTTCCGAATTCCAGTTCACGGTAAAAAGAATCTTCCAGTTCATCAGATTCTGTATCAATCCAATTTTGAATTGTTTTTTTTGTTTCTTCGTCAAAAGTGTCTGTAAGCCAAAGTTTTGCTTTTTCTAAAGTGCTCATTTGTTATTTGGTTTGATTGAATTTGATATTGTTTGAGTTGATTTGAAATAGTTTAAAAGGTTCGAACATCATCAAGCAATGTCAAACTTTCAAACCACTTCAAACTATTGAAGTTCTTTATTCTGTACGTTCGCTGTTTTATCAATTTTAAAGGCACGAATCGGATCGTTGTAATACACAAATTTCGCTGTGTTTTTAATATTTCCTTTCAAAGAATCTTGTACGTTTACTTCTGCATAATTTGCATTTTTAGAATCTATGTTAAGGTTTTCAATGATCCAGTAAGGTGCGATTAAATTGGCGGTGTCAGCAATTTTGATGAAAGCAACTTTGGTTTTTCCCGTAAAATTGGCGCGGCTTGTATTCAGCATTTCCACTTCTGCTTTTCTCGAGTTTACCGACCCTATAAATTTAGCATTATTTTTTAAATTTAATTTGAAATTGTCGGTTTTTATTTCACTGGAAATGTTCATTTCTACCGAATCGGAAATTGAAATTTTTTCAAGGTTGTATTTGGAGTAAATGGTGACGTTGTAGAAATCCACACCTTGAGTTTCTCGACTTTCTATGATGTTTAAAGTTTTGTCTTTAACCTTGATTTTTAAATTGTTAAGAATATTTGGATAGGTTTCCACATTCACAAAACTTTTCTCGCCATTTACGTAGAATACACGAAATTTGCCTTCTAAATTAATGTTGGTGAAATCTTCCACAGGGAAATCCTTGCTTTCTATTTTTCCTTTTGGGGAAATTTTTCCACAAGAAATAAATAGTAGAAATATGAAGGTAGAAAACAATAATTTCATTCTCAAATTGATTTATTTTCAAATTAAATGGTTTCCTCGATATGGTAATTCTTACTCTCCCTCGTTGTTCGAATAATCATTTCGCCCAAAAATCCTGCAATGAAAAGCAAAGTTCCCAAAATCATCATCGTCAAAGCGATAAAAAACCACGGATTGTTGGTAATTAAATGTCCGTAAATACCATTGGAAACATCAATCAATTTAGAAATTCCCAACCAAAGCGCCGAAAGAAATCCTATGATGAACATCAAAGTTCCGACCGCGCCAAAAAAGTGCATCGGTCTTCCTCCGAAACGGCTTACAAACCAGAGCGTAACCAAATCCAGAAATCCGCGGACAAATCTTTCTGTCCCGAATTTTGAAGTTCCATAAGGTCTTGCTTGATGTTGAACAGGTTTTTCCGTAATTCTTCTGAAGCCTGCATTCGCCGCTAAAACGGGAATATATCGGTGCATATCTCCATAAACATCGATGGATTTTACGACCTGCTTTTTGTAGGCTTTTAAACCACAATTAAAGTCATGAAGTTCTACACCCGAAAGTTTTCTCGCCGCCGAATTAAACAGTTTTGACGGCAAATTTTTCGTCATGACATTGTCAAAACGTTTCTTTTTCCATCCTGAAACGATGTCGTAATTTTCGTTTTTAACCATGGAATACAATTCGGGAATTTCTTCTGGAAAGTCCTGCAAATCTGCATCCATCGTAATTACGACTTCACCGTTGGCTTTTTCGAAAGCGGCGTGTAAAGCTTGCGATTTTCCGTAATTTCTAGAAAATTTAATTCCGTGAATTTGGGGGTGTTGAATTTTTAGATTCTCAATGATGCTCCACGACAAATCGGTGCTTCCGTCGTCCACAAACCAAATTTCATAAGAAAGGTGATTGGTTTTACAGACTTTATCGATTCTTGAAAAAAGTTCTTCAAGAGATTCTTCTTCGTTGAGAAGCGGGATAATGATGGAGAGGTTTAAATTGTTCAAAATGATTTTTTGATTTTGTTGTTCAAATTTACAAATTATGATTTACTCTAAAGTTTTACTCCTGAAAAAACTTCCAAAAAACGTCGATAAAATAACGTAAAAAACCATAATCGCACCGAAATAATAGGTAAACTGTCGAAAGCTGAACATGTCTTTATCCTTAATCATTTCAGGGGAAAAGCTTTGAAGTCGGTTTTGATAATTTTTATCCAGTTCTGCTTTTTCTTCATCAGTTTTCGATGTCAGTTTCGCCTTCTGATATTCGTTATTGAGCTCCGTTTTCTGTCTTTCGATGTATTGAAAATTGAGTAAATCTTTTGCATCTCTGTCTATAAAATTCAAGAAAGCAAAAATACTTAGAACGGATAGAATTCCACCAAGGAACATGGGCTTGAAAGCTCTCCCGAAAGCCTCACGAAATCCCATCGGGATTCCCAATTTTTTAACAGAATTTACGGAAATAAAAGCTCCCGCCAAATAAACAGCAGGAAGTATGAACGCATTGACCAAAAGTGAATTATTGAAATAATCGGTGTTCATCCCGAAAAAATACATTACGAAAAAGAGTAACATCGTTACGATAAACAACACGAGACCAACAGCATAAACGTTTTTTTGCATAATTGATGATATTTTCTTGAATCTTAAATTTTGAATTTTAAATTTTTAAACTATCTTTGCAGCGGCAAGTCCTAAACAACCAGCTCCTGAAAATCCTCCAGGGTGGGAACGCAGCAAAGGTAATCGGTTGTAGCGGTGTGATTTAGGTAGCTTGCCATTTTTTGTTTCTTTATTTTTGCATTTCTGCTTTTAGTTCACTCACTGTTTTTACGTGGCTCCAGTTTTCTCCCGTTTTGATGCGGTGAATCTGCATTTCTGAAACCCCAAACTGATGCGCCAATTTCTTCATCGTCACTCCTTTTTTTCCCAATTTTGATTTGATGAAAAGCACGTCGTTTTCTGAGAGTTTGGTACTTCTTACATTCGGTTTTTTATCTTCGAATTGCTTTTTGAATTGGTTCAAAATGACTTTCGGATGTTTCATTTGGCGTTCGGTTAATACTTCCTGATTTGCCCATCCTAAATTTTCCACGTTATTATTTAACTTATCGAAATCGTGGTGGATTACAAACTTTCTAGACTCATCTAAAGGTTTTCCTATAAATAATTCCGCAACCGCTTTATGAACCAAAATCGCTACATATTTTGAAACTTTCTTTCTAAACTTTGTATTAAGTTTTGACCTTGTCTTAACGAGTTCAGCTCTTCTGTTCTTTAAATCATCTAGCTTATGGCGCAAGTTTTCGGATTTATTCTCAATAGGTGATTTTAATCCAAAGTTTTTAATTTCGGCATTAAGTTCGGCAATTTCTTTATCGAGTTCTTGAAGTTTTTCGGCATCTTTAGGTTTGAGTTCATCCGTAAATGTAGTTCTGAAAATGGGAAAACCGCCTTGTAACGAACCACTAATAATATTTCCTTTTGGAGCAAGTCTAGAAAAGGTCTTCATTCTACCCAAATTTGAAAACTCAATTCTAAAATCAGTTGCAAATCCCAAATTTAAAGGATACTCCTTCCAAATTTCTTCATTTTTCTTAATCATATTTTCTAAATTTTAAACAAAAATACAAAAAATAACGCGGGGTATTGGCGAAGTATTAATTAAATTTCAAATTCCTCTCCCAATTGCGGTAAAGCAAAATCGATATTCCGTTCTGCAAAAAGTTCTTTCGCTTCTTCGTGATTGATTTTAATTGGCGGAAAAGTGTCGAAATGACAACCGATCACTTTTTTTGTATTCAATAGTTCTGCGGCAGCAAAACTTGCTTTTCTTGCGCACATGGTGTAATGAGAACCAACTGGAAGTATTGCCAAATCGATATTTCCGAACAGTCTTGGAAAAATTTCCATATCTGCCATAATTCCCGTATCGCCCGCAAAATAAATATTTTTCCCTTGAAACCTGAACATGTAACCACAAGGTTCTCCACCATAAGTTCCATCCGGAAAACTTGAGGTGTGACTTGCAGGAACCATGGAAATTTTCAAATCATCAAATTTTGCAGAACCGCCGAAATTAATGTCGATAGAATTTGGATGCTTAAAATAACCGCAGATTTCGGGTTGTCCGATGAGTGTTGCTTCGGGATGTGCTTCTAAAAGTTCCTTCACGTCTGCAATATGGTCACCGTGTGCATGAGTAATCAACACATAATCAATTTTTTGCGAATTGATATCAAAACCTGATTTTTCTTTTTGAAAGTTATAAAAAGGATCAGAAAGTATATTTTTGCCGTTGTATGTGAACAAAAAACAGTTTTGTCCCAAGAATTTTATTTTCATAACAATAGTTTTGTTTCAAGTTTAAGGTTTAAAGGTGCTTATTTCTAGTTTCAAATTTTTTATCATCACAGGTAAAAATCTGCCTTCAATTTTTGCAGGTTCCAACATCAAAGTGCCAAAACCAAATTTTTCATAAAAAGAAACTGCGTTTGGGTCGGAATTAAGAACTACTCTATCATATTCTGTTTTCTTAATTTTCTTGAAAAAATCTTCCATCAAAATTCGTCCAAAACCTTTTCCGATATAGTCGGGTTTTATGAAGACGTTGTCTAAACAAACTACTTTTGGTTCTTGCTCAAAAAAACTATAAAAACCGATGATGGTTTCATCTTTTTCGATGTGGTAAGTCTTACTTTTTTTGATGTAGTTTTCCGTGATGGTCAAATCATTTTCCCAAAGCTTAATCAACTCTTCCGAGTACCCCCAAAAAGCTTTTGCTTTTTTTGCGATTTCCGTTAATTTTTCCGAGTCTGTTTTTTTAGACCGTATGATTTTCATGTCCATCATTTTGCAACATTCAATCTGCTTCAACCTAAAATTTATTTAAAAATAATTCAATCCAAAAGCCAATAAAACTGCCATCATCAAAGTTAAAATTCCTACTTGCTTTAAAAATGGGTCGAGTTCTCTCGGTTCTTTTACAGCCATTATTTTTCGTCTCAAAGCCGTCATTGGGAACAATAAAATCATCACGATAAACGGATAATATTTTCCGTCTTTAATGAAACCATTTACCCCTAAAAAGGTCAAAATTAAAATTAAAGGTAACATTAGTAAAACAATTTCATAAAGCATCGCATATTTGAACCCTAATCTTAAAGCCAAAGTTTTCTTTCCGCTTAATTTGTCGCTTTCAATATCGCGCATATTGTTCAGGTTCAAAACCGCCGTACTTAGCATTCCAACCGCTGTTGCGGGAATTAAGATATCCCAATCAAATGTTTTTGTGAACAGAAAATAGCTTCCACAAACGGAAACCAAACCAAAAAACACAAAAACGAAAATATCGCCCAAACCTAAATATCCATAAGGTTTTTTTCCGACAGTATAGCCAATTGCAGCCAAAATGCACGCAATTCCCAATCCCACAAAAGTCCAAAACTCTTTCATAAAATCGGGATAAAATGCAAGATATAAAAGTGCAACCGTTGCAATTAAAGAAAGAATGGCAAATAAAATCACGGCGTTCCGCATTTGTTTTGCAGAAATTTTTCCGGAAGCAACGGCTCTTTGTTCAGCTTCGTTACCTCTTAATTTATCGGTTCCCTTAATTCCGTCGCCGTAATCGTTGGCAAAGTTTGACAAAATTTGATAAAGCAAAGTCACCAAAATCGCCATCGCAAAAATCTTCCAATCCCAAGTTCCGCCGTTCTCTAAAATTCGCCATCTTGCGATGAACGAACCCATGATAATTCCACTCATGGAAAGTGGTAATGTGCGCAAACGTGCGGCTTTAATCCAATCCAACATAACTAAAATTTATAGGAAAGAGATTGAGAGACACGAGACACGAGACGAATAATGGTCTCCAACCTCAAATCTTCAAATCTCAAATCTCATTTAAGATATCCATTTATTTTCTCCGAAATCGGGTTTTCTTTTTTCCAGGAAAGCGTTTCTGCCTTCTTTGGCTTCGTCTGTCATATAAGCGAGACGTGTTGCTTCACCTGCAAAAACTTGTTGACCAACCATTCCGTCATCTGTTAAATTCATGGCAAATTTTAACATTCTGATGGACATTGGCGATTTTCCTAAAATTTCCTGTGCCCACTGAAAAGCGGTGTCTTCTAAATCTGCATGAGGAATTACAGCATTCACCATTCCCATATCTTCTGCTTCTTTGGCGGAATAATTTCTACCTAAAAAGAAAATTTCACGGGCTTTTTTCTGTCCAACCATTTTTGCTAAGTATGCAGAACCATAACCACCGTCGAAGCTTGTGACATCTGCATCGGTTTGTTTGAAAATAGCGTGTTCTTCACTCGCCAAAGTCAAGTCGCAAACTACGTGAAGTGAATGTCCTCCTCCTACAGCCCAACCATTTACAACGGCAATTACCACTTTTGGCATGAAACGAATCAAACGCTGAACTTCCAAAATATTTAAGCGATGTCTTCCGTCATCACCAACATAACCTTGATGTCCACGAGCTTTTTGATCGCCGCCACTGCAAAAAGCGTGACCACCATCTTTCGGACTTGGTCCTTCACCTGTCAAAAGAACGACTCCAACTGAAGGATCTTCTGAAACATGATAAAAAGCGTCGTATAATTCGGAAGTCGTTTTGGGACGGAATGCGTTGCGAACTTCTGGTCTGTTAAAAGCGATTCTCGCAACGGCGCCGCATTTTTTGTAGGTGATGTCTTCGTATTCTTTTACGGTTTTCCAGTCGATCATTTTTGTAAAAAATTTTGGGTAAAGATAAAGAAAATAAGAGCCAAGACAAAAGTAAAAAAAGCCAAGTTGACTCTTTTACAACAAAAATTCCACTTAATGGATATGCTAAAATCTCAAATCATAATAACTCGTTGTCGTCTAAAGAATCGTCTTCTTCGAGAATATTTTGGGCGTTTTCAAAATCTCTTTCGCTCACCATTAAGTAGTAGTTTTGAGCAATCGGAAAAACTGCGACATTATTGACGTATTCGTTTTTGATGTAACTTGGGATTTCTCTTGAAGCGAGCTTTGATTTTGCGAGTTCGATTTCGTAGAGATATGATGATTGAATAATGGAAACTAATTCTGACATTTTGTTCTTTTTATAAAGGTAGCGAAATTTTTTGGATCATTTGAAGAACGTTTAATAGGTGAAAATAATTGCAATAGATTACTAAATTCCCTCAAACAAATAATAAATTTAGGCTAAAGCCAAATGGAATTGATTTTTAAAAGCGGGCTAAAGCCCGCCCCTATTGATATAGCTAATTTTTCCCAATATTGGTCACTTCAAAAGACGAACATCCAGAAGTTTTTAGCCCCGGTTGCAGCATTTGTTTGAGCTCTTTTTCTGCGGCGGCTTCGCCGCCGCAGAAAAAAGCGAGTGCGGAAAACGGGACTGATTTCTAAAAGAAGACAAAAAATTCTTGCTCCAAAAAGAAACTTCCCGAAAAATTATTTCCAGGAAGTTTTTGTTATGCTTTAATCTTCAAAGATTTCTGTAATTCTTTAAATCTCAAATAAGAGACAACGGATAAAGTCACCATAAACGCCAAACCGAGATAAACCCACAGCGGAACAGGAATCGGGTCACCTGCTGCGTAAGAATGCAGTCCGCTCAAATAATAATTTACCCCGAAATAGGTCATCACCACGCTCGAAATCGCAAATAATGCGGCAACGTGAAACGCCCATCTTCCGCGCAAACCTGGAACCAGTCGCATGTGGAGAACGAATGCATAAACCATCACGGAAATGAATGCCCAAGTTTCTTTCGGATCCCAACTCCAATATCTTCCCCAAGATTCGTTTGCCCAAATTCCGCCAAGAAATGTTCCGACAGTAAGTGCATACAGTCCTATGGTTAAAGACATTTCTGAGACAATTGTCAGTTCTTTGACGGTATGGTCGTGATGAATTTTATAAACTTTTTTGTTGGCAAAAATGTAGAAAAACAAAACAATCACCGCAATCACCATCGACAAGCCGAAGAATCCGTAACTCGCGGTAATAATCGCTACGTGAATGATGAGCCAATAAGATTTTAAAACAGGAACAAGAGGAGTAATTTGCGGATCAAGCGCAGAACCACCGTGTGCAAATCCCATCATAATCACTGCAACCATAAATCCTGCTGCAGGAATTAGTGCGTTTGAATTTCTGTACAGAACCAAACCTGCGGTAATTCCCACCCATGAAATGAAGATGATTGCTTCGTAACCGTTACTCCAAGGAGCGTGACCGGAAATGTACCATCTTGCAACCAATCCTAAAAATTGTGCAAAATATCCGACCAAACCAATCATAATTAAAATTTTGATGGTTTTGTTGATGATTTTATTGGGTTTGAAAAGTTCGATAAATCCTAACAACAATAATAGTCCGCCAATTATTGTGTAGAAAATCAACAGATGAAAGTTGATATTTACTTTGTTCATGAACACTTCCAAATCAACTTTTGATTTTGGCGGAACAACATTTTTACCCCAAGTTTGTTGATATTGCTCCAATTTCACCAGTTCGGCGTCTGCTTTGCTCCAATCGCCTGATTTTTGAGCTGCCAAAACTTCAGAAAAATAAGGGCCCATTACCTTTTGAGATTCCATATCCGGTTCAAATTTTTGGTCTAGCCAAGAATGCCATGTTGAATTCGGGTCGTTTTGCACGGGAACAATTCTCATAAACTGTCCGCTGAAAAATTCGTTGAACGCCTGAACACGATCATTTACGGCGATAACTTCTTTGTCGTAATTGGTCTGTTCTGCCGGTTTTTTCCGGAAAGCTTCCTGATAATCGTCTTCTAAAACATAATGTAGATTTCCTTGTGCATCTGCAGGAAAAAGCGACATTAAAGTCGTATAACCGTCTTCGTTGGCTTTTGTTTTTTTCGCCAATTCATCTCCACCTTTTGTTCCAACTTTGATAATCGGCACCATAGTCCAGCTTGCAGTATCGGTATTGATGGAAAGAAACCACTGATTTGCAGTTAAGCTTTTTCCGTCGGTTCCTTTGAAGCTGTCTTTTTTGTAAAGTTTTCTTAAAACATCCAAAGCTTGCGTGTTCATCGGAACAATTCGCCCTTCATAGTTTTGCACTAACAAATAGGCAAATTTATCGGCGTGTTCTTTTGAGATTTTGTTTCTCGCAATGATTTCATCTGGCGAAATCGGTTTCGGAGAACGTAACGCCAAAGAGTTTTGTTCTTTTACGGGTTTCGTTTCCAATAGTAAAGCGGCGCCTGCACTTCCGTGGTCATGTCCGTCATTTGGAGAATGTTTTTGCTGTTTTCCTGAACCGTCGTCAGTTCCGTGCGTTTCAATTTTTTGTGCGTTGAAACTTAAACTTAAAAGAATCAATAAAACGGAAAGCGTTCTTTTTTTGTTCACATTTTTCAGCATTTTATTGAGTTTCCAAAAATGAGTTCCTTTCCAAAAGAAAACGATGAACATCGCTGTAAACAGGAAGAAATATCCAATATAGGTAATCAAAGTTCCCCAAAAATCGTGGTTTACAGAAAGTACCGTTCCTTGTCTGTCGGGATCAAAACTTGCCTGAAAAAATCGGTAACCGCCGTGATTTAAAACGTGATTCATGTAAATTTTATAAGGCGTTTGTTTGCCTCCATCGATTATTTGAACGTGGCTTTCATACGCACTTGGTGACGAACTTCCCGGATAAGTCTCCATCACGAAATCATCTAATTTTAAAGAGAAAGGCGTATTATAAACTTTCGGTCCGAAACCTAGAATAATGTTCATCCCATCCATAGAAATTTGTTTGAAAGCATTTGGATTTCCCTTTTCTACAGGAAGATTTACGAGTTGTTTCGTTTTTGGTCCCTGAACTTCAACCGTCAATTGGTCGGGAACATCCTTATCTTTTTTGCGGTCGCCTTCGTAAGCAATGAGTTTCCCTTTTTTCAAACCTTCTGGAACAACAAGACGCAAATCATTAATTGTATATAAGCTTCTCAAAGACAATGGTTGGAATTCGTCTTTTTTTGTTGCACCTGTCGCTTGAGTTGCCATCGTCATGAATTCTGCATCAACAGGAGTTTTAATCATTAAATTTCCATTCTCATTTTTAAATTCTACCGCACCTTCTATTGATCGATTATACGTCACCAAAGTTCCGTTAACCGATTTGGATTCGCCGGATTTGATATAGATGTTTTCTCTTCCTTTTTGTCCCGCAGAAACGACATGCAAGAATTCTTCACCCGATTGATCGGCTACCAAACTGTCTTTTTTTCTTTGGATAAAATCGGTTGCCTTTACAGAAATTTGTTTTCCGTGATAATCATAATTCGCCTTGAAATTTTTGTGAAGTGGCGACATCAAATACGGAACATCTTGATAATTAAGAACATCGCCTTTTTCTTCAATTTGAATTTTAAAGAAATTTTTATCCGTAATCACCGAGTTAGAAGTCTCTCCTTCACGAATGTGCATAATTCCTTCGTAGCTGATGTATCGTGTAATTGCACCACCAATAAAAATCAAAATAAACGAGAGGTGAAAAACCAAAACCGGCCATTTTTCTCTTCTCCACAGTCTGTATCTTGAAATATTTCCGATGAAATTCAGAATTAAAAGAAGCATTACGAACTCAAACCATTTCGCCTCATAAATTAAAGCTTTAGCGGTTGGTGTTCCGTAATCGTTTTCAAGAAAAGTGGCGTAACCCATTGCTGCTGCATAAACCAGTAGCAAAACCGCCATCGTTCGAGTAGAAATAAGAATATTCTGTAATTTTTTCATGAGATAATTTAATTTCGGACAAACTTGTCGGAATTATATTTTTGAATGATGTGCAAAAATACAATCTATAAATTGAAAAGACGAATTTGGTAGGTGTTTTTTGTCAGGTGGGGTAATTCCCCTCCTTTGGAGGGGTGGATTCTAAAATTAATAGAATTTTAGAACACGGGAAGGTTATTCCCCTTCTTTGGATGGTGTCATTAACTTGTTGATGACGGGGTGGTTAAATATTTTTAATCCAAAATTATCTATGATAAAGATTTCTAAATCTTTCTTAACAAATTCCATATTATTTTTAATATCGGAATCAGTGGTTCGAAACTCTTTCTATCACAATTCCCGGATTAATCTCCAAAATTTTCTTCAAGAAAAGCTCCTCATTTTCCGGTGTGATGTACAAATCATTTTTAAATTTCGAAAAAATAATCAAACCTTTTGTACGCGTTCCATATTTGTGAATTCCGCTCCACAAGGTTTCTCCTTTTCGGATTTTGGTAATATTTCTGATGTCAGTTTTGTAAAGGTTTATGAGACAGTTGACTGTAAGAAAATGTCCATCAATACTTACTTTCAATCTATAAAAAATCAAAACACTTAACAATAAAATGACAACACAAATTAAAAAAGGAGCAATAAATTCATTAAAATTATTTGTTTGAAAATAGCCAAATATTCCAATTCCAAACAAAAACAAATAAACGCTACCGAAAATCAGTTTGAAAGTAAGATCACTATTTTGAGATTTGAAAATCATTTAACCCAATTTTAAAGATTCGTATCACCCAACATCGGCACAAATTTATACGTCCCGAATTCCTCCTTCTCAAATTCCTTGTCAGACTTTTTGGTGAAGCGATAGAGAATTTGTTCGTGAGTTGGTCCCATTGGAATGACCAATTTTCCACCAACTTTGAGTTGATGAAGCAATTCGGTCGGTAGAATTTCTGCACCACAGGTCACCAAAATTTTGTCGAAAGGAGCAAAAGTCGGCAAACCTGCAAAACCATCCCCAAAACTTTGAAATTTCGGACGAAGATGAAGCTCCCGAAGCTTTTTATGGGCAAAATCGTGCAAGTCTTTTTGTCGTTCAACGGTATAGACCGAAGCATTCATAGCGACTAAAACAGCAGTTTGATAACCACTTCCGGTTCCGATTTCTAAGACTTTTTCTTTTTCTTTTAATTCTAAAAGTTCGGTTTGTTCCGCAACCGTTGAAGGGTGGGAAATCGTCTGCTTCGCCAAAATTGGAAAAGCGCGGTCTTCATAAGCGAAGTCTTCAAAAATACTTTCCAGGAAAAGATGACGCGGAACCTCGTTCATTGCCTTTAGAACATTTTCATCAGAAATCCCGATTTTTTCACGGAGATATTCAACGAGGATTTTCCTTTTTCCTTTGTGTAAAAACGAGTCATTCATTTGAGGTTCGGGATACGAGTTTCGGGTTTTGAGATTGTATAAAAAACAAAACTACCATATAAAAGTGAAAATCGCAAAACTTAAATCAATTGACCTCAAATTTCAAATCTGTTAAAATTAATCTTATATCTCATATTGTGACCTCGAAACTCGTATCCCGAATCTCGTACCAAATTATTATCTTTGAAAAAATTAAATTTCTATGCTCAAAGCAGGTTTAGTCGGTGCAGGACATTTGGGAAAAATCCATTTGAGACTGCTGAATCAGTCGGAAAAATATGAATTGGTAGGTTTTCACGATGCTGATGTTGAAAACGGAAAAAAACTTGAGGCCGAATTCGGTTACAAATATTTTGAGAATTTTGATGATTTGTTGAACGAAATCGACATGCTCGATATTGTAACACCCACCGTTTATCATTACGATTATGCGATGAAGGCGATTGAAAACCGCAAACATTTCTTCATCGAAAAACCGGTTACCCAAACCTTGAAACAGGCAGAAGAAATCCTCTACAAATGCCGTGAACACGGAATCAAAGCGCAAGTTGGACACGTTGAAAGATACAATCCCGCCTTTATTGGCTCTAAAGATTTCATCAAAGACCCGATGTTTATTGAGATTCACCGTTTGGCGGAATTCAATCCGCGCGGAACGGATGTTTCCGTAGTTTTGGATTTGATGATCCACGATCTGGACATTTTGCTTTCCATCGTGAAATCAACAGTGGAAAACATTCACGCAAGCGGAGTTTCTGTGGTTTCGAAATCGCCCGATATTTGTAACGCAAGAATTGAGTTTGAAAACGGTTGTGTAGCGAATTTGACTACCTCAAGAATTTCGATGAAAGCCATGAGAAAGTCTCGATTTTTTCAGAAAGACGCCTATATTTCTGTCGATTTTTTAGAGAAAAAAGCGGAAGTTATCCGAATGAAACCAGCTCCGGAAAATCCAACTGATTTTGATATGATTATCGAAAATGCGGAAGGTGAAAAAAATCAGATTATTTTTGAATATCCCAACATTCAGCCAAATAACGCCATTTTAGATGAGCTAGAAAGTTTTGCCGATGCCATTACCGAAAATAAAAATGTGGAAGTTTCCCTGGAAGACGGAACCGAAGCTTTAAAAGTGGCGCTTGAAATCGTGAAGTTGATTTCTTGAGCTGCATGATGGGTTTTGGAAGACGGATGTACATTTTTGCAAGTTGACAATTTCAGATTTTAATTAATGATTCGACCTATTTTTATAGTTTTTTTACTTTTTTTTTCAAGTTTTGCTTTCTCCCAAAACAAATGGAACATCCGTTTTTACAATGAAACGGTAAATCGCAATATCATTATTTTCGCAGACAATGATGAGGAAATGCCGATGTCGGCTAAGTTTGACTTTAAGCTGTCGAACATGACTTCTTCGCTTCCGAGTAACCAAATTGTAGTGATTCCGGCGAAAGCGAAGAAATTTGAAATCGCAAAAATTACGGTGATCAAGCAAAATGCTGCAAATTCCTTTTCGTACACCAATACATTCAATTTCGGAAATGCTTTGCAGAAAGATTATGACAAAGATTACATCTATGACCTGCCTTTTGAGAAAGGAAAAACGCAGTTGATTTACCAAGGCTACAACGGAAAATTCTCGCACCAAAATGCAAATGCGCTCGACTTTAATTTAAAAACAGGAGAAAAGATTTTTGCGGCGAGAGAAGGAAAAGTTGTTGCGGTGGTTGAAAACAATACGCAAAGCTGCGCCAATATTTCCTGCGCAAAATTCAACAACAAAATAGTGGTAATGCATCCCGACGGAACTTTTGCCGATTATGTTCACTTAAAATTGAACGGTGCGGAAGTAAAAATAGGCGATGAGGTAAAGAAAGGACAGTTTATAGGCTATAGCGGAAATACCGGATTTTCAAATGGTCCACATCTGCATTTTGCCGTTTTTTTGAACAGAATTGATGGAAAAAGAGATTATCTGCCAACAAAATTTAAGACTTCTGAAAGTGATTCACTACTTTTGGAAGGAGGTAAAAGTTACACTAAAAATTACTAAACAAAAATGATTAAAAAAGTTTTCACTTTTCTACTCTTCACATTATCTTTATTGAGTTTTGCACAAAAATCTGCTCTAAAAAAAGAGTTAAAAAAAATCATTGATGGTAAAAACGCAACAGTGGCGGTTTCTGTACTTTCGTTGGATGATGCGCACTTAAATTTGAACATCAATGGTGATAAAAAATTGCCGATGCAAAGTGTTTTTAAATTCCACATTGCATTGGCTGTACTGGATCGAGTGGATAAAGGCGAATTTAAATTGGACGGCAGAATTTTAATAGCAAGACCGTGGCTTTTGGAAAATACTTGGAGTCCAATGCGCGAACAACTTCCTCCGAAAGGTAACGTAAAAACATTACTTTCCAGAATTATAAAATTTACTGTGGCAGACAGCGACAATAACGGTGCAGATATTTTAATGAGACTTATAGGTGGTACTCCGGAAGTTCAAAAATTTATGAACAGTAAAGATGTTAAAGATTTCTCGATTAAATTTAATGAAGAAGAAATGCACAAAGTGAATGATTTTCAATATCAAAACTACACCACCACCAATTCAATGAACAACCTCCTTAAAAAATTCTATGACCAAAAAATTGTGTCGAAAACATCCACCGAATTTTTGATGAAAACGATGGAAGCAGCTTCTACAGGAAAAAACCGTTTAATTGCTCAACTTCCAGAAAACACCGTTGTTGCCCACAAAACAGGAACTTCCGCCACACAAAACGGAGTAACCGCAGCAACAAATGATGCAGGAATTGTAACTTTACCGAACGGGAAACATTACGCCATCTCGGTTTTTGTTTCCGACTCCAAAGAAGATGAAGCGACGAACGAAAAAATCATAGCCGATATTTCTAAAAAAGTTTGGGACTATTTTATCAAAAGAAAATAAATTACAAATAAAAATTAAGCTTGAAAAACAATTGACATGAAAAACATCGTCGTAATCGGAGCCGGAACCATGGGCAATGGAATTGCACACACCTTTGCACAAACAGGATTTAAAGTAAATTTAGTAGATGTTTCGCAGGAAGCTTTAGCAAAAGGCGTGAAAACCATCACCGCAAACCTCGACCGAATTATCGCCAAAGGAAGCCTAACTGAAGAACAGAAGACAGAAACTTTGAACAATATTTCCTCCTTCACAAAGTTGGAAGATGCAGCAGGAAGCGCAGATTTGATCGTGGAAGCGGCTACCGAGAACATTGACTTGAAACTGAAAATTTTCAAACAAATGGACGACCTGGCTCCTGAAAACTGCATTTTGGCAACGAATACCTCATCAATTTCGATAACGAAAATCGCTTCTGTCACCAAACGTCCCGAAAAAGTAATCGGAATGCACTTTATGAATCCGGTTCCCATCATGAAACTGGTGGAAATTATCAAAGGTTATTCTACTTCCAAAGAAACCTTCGATGCGGTTTACGAAATGAGCAAAACTTTGGGAAAAGTTCCTGTTGAAGTGAACGATTATCCGGGATTTGTGGCGAACAGAATTCTAATGCCGATGATTAATGAAGCCATTGAAACTTTATACAACGGCGTTGCAGGAGTTGAGGAAATTGACACCGTGATGAAACTGGGAATGGCTCATCCTATGGGACCGCTTCAGTTGGCAGATTTCATTGGATTGGATGTTTGTTTGGCCATTCTGAATGTGATGTACGACGGCTTTAAAAATCCGAAATATGCACCAAATCCATTGTTGGTAAACATGGTAACTGCAGGAAAAATGGGCGTGAAATCAGGCGAAGGTTTTTATGATTACTCCGAAAGCAAAAAAGCAGAAAAAGTTTCGAAAATGTTTCTGAAGTAATATTTTTCCCAAGAAAATTTTAACCAAATCCATGAGAAGACGACTGCTTGAAAACCGCATTCAAATCACTTTAATTTTCACCACTTTGGTTATGATTATTTTGCGTTTTCTGCTCAACGAAAAAGGGAGAACAAACCCGGATTCAATTCGTTTTATGCGAACTTCGAACGCTTTGCCTGTAGTTGATAATACAACTACTCCACTTGGTTACCCTTTAAGTCTAAAATTTTTTGCACTGCTTGGAGTTGGTGAGTTTTGGGGCAGCAAAATCGTTGGAATTTTGGCTTACTTTTTCATCGTTTGGTTCGCCTGGAAAAAGAAATTCTATCTGAAAGAAACCATTTTAATTGGCGGACTGTTCAGCTTTGTCTCGATCTATTCTTATACAATGAGCGAGGCGTTGATTCTGCCGTTCGTTTTTGTTTTCCTGTATGTAGGGAGACAAATCATGATTGAAGAAATTAAAGGTTTTAAAGCTTTCCTTTATTTAAGCCTGATACTGATCGCGTTGTACAACATTCGGTATTCTGCGTTGTTTTTTATTGGTGGAGTTTTGCTTTACGGAATTTTAAATTTCAAAAAACATTTTGGAAAAACCTTTATTTATGCAGGTTGCACCGGATTGGTTTTTGTTGTTTTGTACAAATTTTTATTTATTGATTACTACAATGAACGGTATGTTGATCAGTTTTTAGAAATCGGTCTTCATCCTACTTCTAAACTTTTGGTGGAGCTTTTTCAGGGACTTTGCACCACGTTCAATCCATTTGTGCATATTGCAAAGCCAGATGGTGGCTTCATCAATTATGCAATTTTCGGGATCGGATTTCTGAATATTTTGTTGATGGCATTTTTATTCATCAAAAACAAACTTTCCGAAACAGGTAAGTTTCTTGTTTTCATTGGAGTTATTGGAATTATCTGCTCTTACTTTATACAGTATTTTTATTCTGTTAATGCAATTGATTATCGTCTTTTGGCGCCGTTCTCGTTTCCCATTTGGTTGGTTTATTTCAAGAAACTTTATCAGGTTTTCGGGAAATTAACCTACGGAATTACCGCTTTGTCTTTAATGACGGGGTTTGCTTTCACCTGGCTTTCTAAAGGAAATTATCTGGAGAACAGAAAGCAGATTCAGCAATTTTTAAAACTCGAAAACCTCGAAAACATGCCGCTAAAATTTTATATGGAAAGCGAAGAACAACTGGACCGGATACAAATCGCCGAACTGATAAGCACGGTAAATCCAGATATGACGGTAACTTTCAAACCAAAAGACACGCTGCAGAAAAATGTTTTAACAGAGTATAAAGTTTTACAAAAAATTAAAATCGACAAGAATAAATTCCAATAAAATTTTTATCTTTGAAGAAGTTATAATACATTAGAAAATGAAACATCACGCGATGATTTTTCCTTTAAGAATATTATTGAATAGATGATGTTGAATCCGAACCCTAAAAAATTATTAAATAGATAACAGATGAAATTACCAAAGTTTTTACTAGCCGACAATTCAGATTTTCCTGAAGATTTATTTGTTGTTCATACCGAATATCCAAGATTTATCCTGAATGTAGAGGAGGAAGAAGTTGAGTGGTTGGATGATTTGGAAGGCGATGACGAAGAAACCATGGCCGACGAAGCAACCAAAGTTGTAGAAGCCGCCTTCAAATGGTGCGACGACGAACTCGCAAAATACGACGACGAAGACGACGACGAGCAATAGATAAGAAACAACATACCGCCCCGAAAAAATATTTTGGGGCGGTTTTCTTTTAAGGATATCCTCACAGAAAACTTTCGAACTTCTCTTGGAAACCAGCAGTTTGCGGTTCAAAACCTCAAAATTGCGGTTCATAACCCAAAATTTTAGGTTCACCAACCGTAAAATTGCGGTTCATAACCCCAAATTTTGCGTTCACCAACCTATAGTTTCCGGCTTCCAACCCTAAATTTTATGTCAGGCACCTAAACAGAGTTCTAAAAGACCGAAACCGGCTGTTTTTTAGCTGATAAGGTCAAAAAAAATAATAGAGAATAAAATAGATTTCTGAGAAAAAAACCGTCTCACTTTAGTTAGGAGACGGCTTCTTTTATTGCAATACCTTCGACATTAAGCAGCCGGAACTTCTTGCGATTTTGCAGCAGTTTCGGATATGACCTTTTCTCTATTTTTCTGTTCCTCCATAATTTTCGGAAGTTCAGGTTCAATGATTCCGTTCATTTCCTCCACAGAAATATCGTTGGAATGCGGATCGTCAATTAAATTTTTCCAAGGTTTTTTCCCGCCCCATTTGTAGTCGCCGAAAACGATGACCGGTGTTCCGTGAGCTTTTACCGTTGCACCGCCTTTGTTCAAAACCCACGTATCGACCCAACCGTACATGAATTTTGCGTCATCCATCAACAACCTCAAACAGGAATGCGACGCCGGAAATCCCGGCAAATCATATTGATGCCACCCGATTCCCAAAGTATTGTGAACGTTCACGTTGAAAGGCAGTTTCCATTCGCTGTCCACGGTGGAAATGGCGAGTTCTTTCTTCCAGTTGGCGTGCATTAATCCGCGTTTGGTTTGCGCGGTTTTTTTTCCCATGCTTGTTGGTCCCCATTTAATGAGTTTCCCGTTTTCATAAACAGAATACGCCTGAATTGGATACGAGAAAAAAACGATTTTCTTCACGTCTTTCAATTTGTCCACATAAGTTGGAAACGGCGTGTACGACATTAAAGTATTGTCGATTTTATCGGGAATTGCGAGTGTGTCGGCTCTCCATTTATTTTTAGAATCGAGTCGGTTTAAAGCCAAAATCGTATAGCGTTCTTCCTCCGAAAACTGTTTGTTGAAAGCAGCCATCGCAGAATCTCTTTTCTTTTTCGGAAAGATAAAAGCGGTGTAAGTACTATTAGTTTTTTGCGGAATTTCCTGTTGAATGGAATCTTGCTCCGCCACTTTTGTAGAATCTGAATTAGGATTAATGGTTTCTTTAATCACTTCCGAAACAGGATTTTCCTTTTTGCACTGAATAACGAAAGCAGCAAAAGCCGCCAATAAAAATAGTTGAAAAATTCGAGTTTTATTAATCTTCGGAACCAACATAATTTACTTTTATTAAATAAGAGGTTTACAAGAATAATACCATTGATGGGAGATGTGGGGAATTAATAAGAATGTTTGAGTATATTAAAAATAGATCAATTAAAAAAATTTTATTAAAATGATAGTGATTTGGAAAAATTACCTCCCATACAACTCCAAATACTTCGCCGCCGATTTCTCCCAGGAAAAATCATAATTCATGTTGGAGTATACCAAAGAATCCATCAAACCATTCTCATGGTAAATGTTTAATCCCTAGTGAATTGCATTAAGTGTTTATAAATTTTAACGTTTAAAATCTTTAAACTGAAATATTCAAATAAAATTTCCCGTTTTGGGAATTTTGTATTATATTTGCTTAAAATTATTGGATTGCGAGTTATAGCAAAGAAAATATTACGGGGGTTTTGGGAAAAACATTCTGATTGTGAACAGCAACTTAAAGCGTGGTTCAAGGAAGTAAGTAAGGCAAAATGGAAAAATCCTAATGAAATAAAATCGGAATATCCAAGTGCAAGTATCCTTAACAATAACAGAATTTGCTTCAATATTAAGGGAAATAATTACAGACTAATTGTAAAAATTAATTACGAATATCAAATGGTTTGGATTCGATTTATTGGAACTCATGGTGAGTATGACAAAATTGATGCTAACGAAATTTAAAAAAATGAAAATCAAACCTATAAAAACCGAAAAAGACTACAATCAAGCATTAGAAAGACTTGAGGTAATTTTTGATGCAAAAAAAGGAACCAAAGAAGGTGATGAACTTGAAATTTTGGGAATTTTGATTGACAATTATGAAAATGAATTCTTTCCTATAAATTTACCCGACCCTATTGAAGCGATTAAATTCAGAATGGAGCAATTGGACTATTCTCAAAATGATTTGGCAACGGTGATTGGATTAAAAAGTAGAGCAAGTGAAATTTTGAACAAGAAAAGGAAACTGTCTTTAGAAATGATTAGGAATCTGCATGACAAGTTAAAAATTCCTACTGAAGTTTTAATTCAATCCTACTAAAATACTTTGTAAATAATAATTTCCGAGTTAATGTGAAATAAATCCTGGAAATATTTACCGTGTAGAAAATCTCCTATTTCTTGTACAACTCCAAATACTTCTCCGCCGATTTCTCCCACGAAAAATCATAATTCATGTTGGAGTGTACCAAAGAATCCATCAATCCATTCTCATGGTAAATGTGTAGCGCACGATGCATCGCATGAACCGCATCATCCGCAGTGGCGCTTCCAAAATTAATTCCGCTTCCGCCGGTGGAAATATCTTGCACCGTGTCGCGCAATCCACCGGTGTAACGCACAACGGGCACGGTTCCGTAACGCATTGCATACATTTGGTTCAGTCCGCAAGGTTCCACTCTTGAAGGCATCAAAAGGAAATCAGACGACGCATAAATTTTGTGGGAAAGATATTCCTTGTAACCCAAATCCAAAGCAAAGTTCGAGTAGCTGTAACTCAATTCGCTCAACTGATGTTCCACGTGTTTTTCGCCGGAACCCAAAATCATGATGTTCAAAGCGCCATACGTTTGCTGAATGCTTTTCCACACGATTTCGGGAAGTAAATCCGCACCTTTTTCACCCGCAAATCTACCGATGAAACTGAAGAGCGGCAAATCGGGATTCAGACCGTATTCTTCGCAAAGTTCTTTCTTGTTTTTCCACTTTCCTTCGAGCGCATTTTTTTTGCCGAAATTAAAGTCGAGGAAAGCGTCGGTTTCGGGATTCCAAACTTCGGTATCGATACCGTTGATAATTCCGTAAGCTTTTGCATGTTCCTGTTGAACAAGCGATTCAAGACCTTTTAAACTTTGGAAAAGTTCCTGCAGATAACCTTCGGAAACCGCATTGAAAGCGTGACAACATTTCAGCATCGTCGCCAAAGGATTGATGTATCCGTCCCAATCCAAAAGTCC
>Ga0116181_1000470_pt1 | contig 37059 bp, 29 predicted proteins | sample AD_UKC075_MetaG_FD_89752 | JGI IMG/M metagenome (GOLD analysis project Ga0116181, IMG submission 89752) | Active sludge microbial communities of municipal wastewater-treating anaerobic digesters from USA - AD_UKC075_MetaG | ecosystem: Engineered > Bioreactor > Anaerobic > Digestate | place: USA... | reverse complement strand
TTTTTCATCCAAGTGGTAGTGGAAGCTTTAGCTTAGAAGTACCTTGCTCTCACCTGATTATTGGCAGGACCCGGTGACAGAGTCGTCCTACGAGTAGAGGAGGCTGAAGCCTCCTCTACATCTTTGAAGTATTGTCATTTATCGCGCCCGGTTCTTCAGGTGATAATTGTTCAAGGTCATTTCCTCCGGTCTCCTGGCTGGCCTTTATATCTTTGTTCCCTAGTCTGCCACTGCGCACAGCTGCGTCACGAAGCAAAAACTCTATATGAGCATTTACACTACGGAATTCATCAGCAGCCCATTTTTCCAGTACTTCATACAATTTAGGATTTATGCGCAGCAAAAATGATTTTTTCTGTGCCATATCCTGCTTCCTAATACAATGTCCCAGTATTTATTACCGGCTGAGCCGAACGGTCAGACACAATGGCTACCAGGAGATTATTTATCATGGCCATTTTGCGTTCCTCATCCAGTTCAACGGTTTTATCCTTTTCCAGATGGACTATAGCCATTTGCGCCATGCCAACTGCCCCTTCAACAATTTTCTGGCGAGCGGCCAGTATGGCAGAAGCCTGCTGGCGCTGAAGCATGGCACTTGCAATCTCAGTGGCATAGGCTAAATGGGTCAGGCGAGCTTCCAGAACTTCCACTCCAGCTACAGACAAGCGCTCCTGCAGTTCGCGGGCTAATTCAGCAGCCACTTCCTCGGCATTGCCGCGCAGTGAATAGCCTTCCTCATCAAATACATCATAGGGATACCGGGTAGCTACATGGCGCAGAGCTGTCTCGCTTTGAATCTCCACAAAGGTTTCATAATCATCAACATCAAATACTGCTTTGGCCGCACTAATTACTTTAAAAACTACTACCGCCGCGATTTCGATAGGATTACCATCCACATCATTCACTTTAAGCATTTTGCTGTTAAAATTCCGTACTCGCAGTGATACATGTTTGCGTATGGTCAGGGGAACGGTCAACCACATACCATCATCAACTATAGTGCCCACATACCGGCCGAAGAAGATAACTACTCGGGCTTCATTGGGCTGAACAATGGTAAGCCCGCTGGCCAGTACACAAACAGCAATAAAGATTAGGGTTGCCAGGCCAATGGCTACCGGCAGGGATATAGGGGTAAAAAATAAATATACCCCGGCTCCCAGCAATAATAACATTATCAAAATACCCACAAAACCGTTCATTTTCCAAGCTTGCTTTTCGTTCACTAATTATCCTCCTCCATAAATTGCTTCTATCAATATGATATCACTTTTATATCAATATGCAAGCAATCATAATTTGGAATTCCTCTGCACATTCTAAGATAAAAAAGGAGAGTCAGTATGCGTATCAGCCAGCCTAATAAATTGGTGGGAAAAATAATGGATGTTAAAATAGGTCAAGATATGACCGAAGTGATTGTGGATGTAGGAGATCGGCCGGTGTATGCCACGATTACAACTGGTGCTGCCCAAGCTATGGATTTGCATCCTGGTGATGAAGTATTTGCTATGTTCAACTCCACTGATGTGACTCTGATTAAGGATACGAAAAAAGAGCGTGATTACGGAGTATAATTGTCATATTATAGTTTTGGGGACCCCTTAGAGGGGGCCCTTTTTGTCAGTCAATTTGTGAAATATAGTACAATAAATTGCAATTTTTTCAGGAATATTTTACTATATATAAACATCAACTAAGGTTTTTACCATGACACGTGGACAAATGATATTCATGTTTATGATGATATGTACTGCTGTCATGACTGGTGCTGCTCTAGGTATTATCAGCAATTTTGATATTATTCTCCAACAAGCAGAGGTAATCAATGCTGCGGCGGCTGCAGCTGCTGCTGAGCCATCTGACGAAGGGGCTAATGCTCAGGAAAATGAATCACCTGCCCCGACAACAGTAGCCAACCGTGAGCAAGTAAGCCGTTCTACTCAATTGATGATAATTACAGCCCAAGAAAAAGAGGAGATCAGGCAAATGATGCAACAATTAGGTATGACAGAAGATGAGCAGGAAGCAGATTTTATCAAGGCTTTCCAGCACAGTCACAATTTACAGGCCACTGGCACCTTGGACTCCCAGACTCTTAATTTAATGATAAAACAAGCTACCTATAATAGAGCCTATCGCTCAGCAGATACTGTCATGGGCAGATAAAATTGTATTTTACAATATAATGTAAACTAAACAGGGTAAGTTACCCTGTTTTTTTATTTACAGGACTAAATTTCAGTCAATTCTTGCACAGCTATTATGCTATCATATTTAATAGAAGCGAATGATTTCATGGACATTACTACTAATGACTACTATCCCTGGTAACAGTAGTATATATTATGACCAACTTTGAATATCAGTTAAAGCAACGTATTAAGATAAGACATATTAGATAATAGTATGTACCTGGACCTGTGCAGGCATATCCGATAGATTTTTATAAGACTTAAGGATACAACCGGGAGCTAAAATATGGCTCCTGGGTTGTTATGCCTGTTCAGTTTTATAAACCAATTTGTCCTCCGTATTATACTGTCCGTCTTGTTATCACGGAGGTATTGATATCCAGGGAGGTGATAAGGGCACAGAGGATTGTGATTGTCACATTGAGGATGGTCCATGAAAAATAATACTGTTTAAGGGGGTTCATTTTAATGGAAATTAACAAAGTTGCCGTTTTGGGTGCAGGTACTATGGGAATGGGTATCGCCTGGGCAGTTGCTGCTGCAGGTAAGAAAGTCGTATTATATGACATTAAAATGGAAATTGTGGAAAAAACAATCGCCCGGATCGGTAAAGGCTTGGCCAAAGCCGAAGAAAAAGGACAGGCCCCTGCAGGAGCCAAAGATTTTGTTACCGGTAACATCACTGGTACAGCCGATATGAAAGACCTGGCAGATGTGGACTTTGTCATTGAGTCTGTCGTAGAAAACATAGATATTAAAAAGCAAGTATATGCTGATTTGGGTAAGATTCTTAGACCGGAAGTAATTGTTGCCACCAACACTTCCTCTCTACCTATCACTGAGATTGCTGCTACCTATCCTGATCCTTCCAAGGTAGTAGGAATGCATTTCTTCAATCCAGCCATGGTAATGGCTCTGATCGAAGTAATCCCCGCTCTTCAGACTTCTGAAGAAACCGTGCAAGCAGTTATGGAACTTTCCAAAGCTATTGGCAAGAAACCCATAAAAGTAAAAGAAGGACCTGGCTTCGTTGTCAACCGCATTCTGGTTCCTGGAATGAACGAAGCTGCATTCATACTTATGGAAGGTTTAGCTACTGCTGAAGACATCGACAAAGCCATGAAGCTGGGTGCTGGATGGCCGATGGGCCCCTTCACTCTGTGTGACATGGTTGGACTTGATATTGCTCTGGAAGTCTGCAACGTTCTCTTTAGAGAAACCGGAGATCCCAAATATCGTCCGGCTGGCATCCTGAAACAAATGGTAAGAGCTGGCTGGTTAGGCAGAAAGACCGGCAGAGGCTTCTACGATTACAGCAATAAATAATATTATTGCTGTGTTTAGTAGAGCAAAGGGGGATAGGAATGTCTTATAGAGATAAGCAATATGAAACTTGTCTGGTAAGTGTTGAAGAGCCCGGTATAGGTATAATACAGCTTAACCGGCCCAAAGCCTTTAACGCTGTAAATTTACAGCTGCTGGATGAGTCCTATGAAATATTGGAAGGGTTTCATCTGGACCCTGAAATCCGTGTAATTATTATTAAGGGCAATGAAAAAGCCTTCGCGGCTGGGGCAGACATCAAATTAGTCAATAAATACAATGCCTTTGAAGCACGCGATTTCCTGGACAAGGTTCATAAAACATTATTTATGATCGAAGATAACCACAAACCAACCATAGCGGCTGTTAACGGATTAGCTCTGGGCGGCGGTTTGGAAATGGTTCTGGCCTGCGATGTCCGCATCGCAGCAGACAATGCTACTTTTGGATTCCCGGAAATTAATATAGGTATATTCCCGGGTGCCGGTGGAACCCAGCGTTTCCCGCGTAATGCTTCGCTCTGCGTAGCCAAGGAATATATTTTCTCCGGCGAATTCTTTGATGCTGCTACCGCTTACCGGGTTGGTCTGGTGAATAAAGTTGTTCCTGCTGAAGAAGTAATGGATAACGCTCTGAAATATGCGAAGAAGCTTTGCAAGAAGTCTCCGCTGGCACTGAGAGAAGCCAAGAATGCTATAAACAACTCCATGAATATGGACATTAAATCAGGTTGCCGTGCTGAGCAGATCGCTTGGTCCATGCTGTTCTCATCTGAGGATCAAAAAGAAGGCATGGCAGCTTTCCTGGAAAACCGTAAGGCTGATTTTAAAGGCCGGTAAACAGGAGAATCGCTTGTTAACCTGTTATCAGCGTGAATGTGATGGTACCACTCCCCTGCGGTTCGCTCCCGCAGGTTTACACGATCATTGCAGGCGCTGCTTAACAGGATAGAACGACAAAAAAAAAGGGATTCGGTGAAAAACTGAATCCCTTTTTTGATCCTATAAAGCCCGGGCTAAGCCCCGGTATACTCTGCCTCGGGGAGTATCAACAGTAACCAGCATACCGTCCTTTAGCTTGCTGACAGCATCTCTTGCACCCACAACAACCGGAATGCGGGCATTTAACCCCATTATAGCCGCATTAGACGTGAGTCCTCCTTCTTCCGCAATCAAAGCCCCGATAATTGATAAATAAGGTGCCAGGCTGCTGTCAGCACTGTGAGTGACCACAATGTCCCCCGGCTGAATTTGGCTGACATCTCCATCGAAATCGATGATGCGAACTGGTCCTTTGGCTACCTCTGATCCTATTCCCATTCCCTGAACCAAAATCTCTCCCACAATGTGCACTTTCATAAGATTGGTGGCTCCCGATCGTCCGGTAGGAACTCCTGCTGTTAAAACCACTAAATCCCCATTATTGATGTAGTTAGATTCTAAGGCCGCTCGGATAGACTCCTCGAAGAGATCGTCGGTTCCCTCAACATCGTTAATCAATACCGGGTAGACCCCCCATACCAAAGCCAGCTTTTGTACGATCTTCTCATCAGGGGTGGCGGCTACTATACTGGCCTGGGGACGGTATTTGGCTACCATTTTAGCCGTCTGCCCGGTGCGGGTTGCGGTTATTATGGCTGAAGCTCCCAGGTTGGAAGCAGTGGCACAGGTAGCGTAACTGATGGCATCTGTTACAGACAGGTTCTCACGGGTACGCTTGCGTCTTAAAATATCGGCATAAGGCAGAGCCTGCTCAGCACGGCTGGCTATGCGTGCCATAGTTTCCACCACTTCTACAGGGTACTTACCAGCCGCCGTTTCACCCGACAGCATAATAGCATCGGCCCCGTCAAATATGGCATTGGCCACATCAGATACCTCAGCTCGGGTCGGACGGGGATTATTTATCATCGAGTCCAGCATCTGGGTAGCTATAATGACTGGTTTACCGGCATTTGTACATTTTTCAACCAGCATCTTTTGCACCAGGGGCACTTCTTCAGCGGGAATTTCTACTCCTAGATCACCCCGGGCTACCATTACTCCATCCACAACCTGTATTATGTCATCCAGGTTATTAACACCCTCCTGGCTTTCAATTTTGGCAATTATATCAATATCGGCACCCTCCTGCTCCAAAATACGTCTGATTTCCAGAACATCTTCGGCGGTGCGTACAAAGGAGGCAGCTATATAATCAACTCCCATGTTAATCCCAAATAAAATATCTTCCCGGTCCTTATCATTCATAAAGGGCATATTAATGCGTACTCCGGGAACGTTAATACCTTTTCTTTCCCCTAATTCCCCGCCATTTACCACCTGACAGACAATATCGGTGGAAGTGGTCTCCATTACCTTGAGACTTATTAACCCATCGGCCAGCAGAATGATGGTTCCGGGTGTGACCTCCTGGGGCAGGGAGGCATAGCTTACCTGAACCTCCTGGTTATTACCCGGTACCTCCCGGCTGGTCAGCACAAAACGCTGACCAGCTTCCAATTTAACGGGTCCACCTGCCAAGCGGCCAGTTCGAATTTCCGGGCCTTTGGTATCCAGCATAATTGCCAGCAGTTTTCCGGATTCCCGGGAGCCCTGGCGCAAGTTCTCAATACGGTAACGATGCTCTTCGTGGGTTCCATGGGAAAAATTGAGACGGGCCACATTCATCCCGGCCTCTAACATCTTTTTTATAGTTTCTACTCCTTCACTGGCCGGTCCAATGGTAGCGATTATTTTGGTCCTGCGCAAATTGTTACCTCCCGTTATATAGATAAAACCCGAGCCAAATCAAACATGCCTAACTCGGGGGTTTTCCTGCCCTTAATAACCTCCTGGAGGGGTATGGAATGCACTCCTCCTTCGCGGCTGGCAATCATAACATTGCCTTTGCCGCTAACCAGGGCATCAACCGCTGCTTTGCCCATGCAAGAACCCAGGATACGGTCGGCAGCGGTGGGAGTTCCTCCCCGTTGGATGTGACCGAGAATGGTGACCCGGGTATCCTGCCCAGTAGCTTCCTCAATTCTTTCTTTTAGTTCCAGAACCGGATAGACTCCTTCAGCAACAATAATGATACTGTGCAGTTTTCCACGGGCGGTTCCCTGGTTTATTTTGTTAACTATCTGGTCAAAATCCACTTCAATTTCCGGAATTAAAATGGATTCGGCTCCTCCGGCTACTCCGGCAGCCAGGGCTATTTCTCCACAGTTATGACCCATAACTTCTATAATGAAAACCCGTCCATGACTGGTGGCAGTGTCACGTATGTGATTGATGGCATCCAGAGCTGTATTTACTGCGGTATCAAAACCAATAGAACGGGTATAGACAATATCGTTATCTATAGTCGCGGGAATCCCAACTACCTTAGTACCCAGTTTGGAGAACTCCCAAGCACCACGCAGGCTGCCATTGCCACCCAGCACAACCAATCCAGTGATTCCTCGTCTCTCCAGTTGCTCTAAAGCCTCTCTGCGTCCTGGTTCAGTCATAAACCGGCTGGAACGGGAGGTCTGCAGGATGGTGCCGCCCCTATGAATAATATCGGCAACTGACCCCAAGCTCATTGGCTTAATCTGACCTTCAATCAGTCCTTCGAAACCCTGCATTACACCGAATACTTCCATTTGATTGTAGATAGCTGAGCGTACTACCGCACGAATGGCGGCATTCATACCCGGTGCGTCTCCCCCACTGGTTAATACAGCAATTCGTTTCATATGCGGCTACCCCCTTACACCGGAAGCAGCCGTAGAAGGTTGCCCGGTGTGGATTAGCTATTGCGTGATCCTGACGTGTGTTCGCTGGTTACGGTACCATAACGGCTGATTATTTCGGCATGGCCGCGTATCTTCATCGCCGAAGTATGTTCAGTAAACTGGAGTATCATGACTTCACCCTTATCCAACTTTTCCGTGTGGTGAAACTTGGTGTCTTTCCCTCGGGTAAGTCCTATAATGGTTACGCCGTTTTCCAAAGCCTTGATGATAATATAGTCTTCTCCCATGTAGTTATTGTTCATGCACCCACCTCCTAAGTAATACTGCCGGTGTTGCTAATGAAACCATACATTATTTTTCCCATAAAGGCCGATTAATTCCTGCTTCAGAGCCAAATCAGGCTTAATACGCCAGCGTTCGCTTAATAACAGTGGCTTTCTTCCCGGACGATATATTATAACATCCAGCGGCCCGGGGAAACGGGTTAAGATCTGCAGCAGTTTATTGCGGTCCTCACCATCCCCCTCTTCATCAGCAATGCGCACATGCAGCTGGGACAGTTCCTGGGGCAGAGGGAAAATACGTCTGACCGCCAGCTTGGGCTCTTCATCTCGCATATCATAATAACCTTCCACTATCACCGGCTGATCATCCTGCAGCAATTGTACATTGTTGCGATAAGCTGACGGGAATACCATCATTTCCATACGGCCGCTTTGGTCCTCCAGGTAAAACCTGGCATAACTCTCCCCTTTTTTGCTCACCCGGCGCTGCAAATTTAACATTAGACCGGCCAAGCGCACATAGGTTTCCTCTTCCCGGGCTCCCAAATCAGCTATCAGGTGGGTAGTTAAAAAAGGCAGCAGATCACGGTACTGATCCAATGGATTCTCAGATACATAAAACCCCAGTACTTCCTTTTCCCGGGCTAACAGCTCCTTACGCGGGATCTCCCCTTTAATGCGTATAACCGGCTCCTCCACCAGGCTCATGGTATCCCCGAACAGAGAAACCTGCTGGCTTTCCTGGGAACGATGTATTTGAGCAGCCAGATCCACGCATTGTTCCATTATAGATAGGGCTTGTTTGCGGGTTATACCCAAAGAATCAAAACATCCGGCTACTATTAGGTTTTCCAAGATACGCTTATTAATTTGGGTAGTATCTACCCGGCAGCAAAAATCAAACAAGGAAGTGAATTTACCATCTTTACGAGCCTGAACTATGGTACGCACTGCACTCTGGCCCACATTTTTAATAGCTCCCAGGCCGAAGCGGATTCCTTCCTTTGCTGCTGTAAAATTCTCGAAGCTTTCGTTAATATCAGGCGGCAAAATGGGTATGCCCAGCCTCTGGCATTCCTTGATATAAAAAACCACTTTATCCTGATGTTCGATAACACTGCTTAAGAAGGCACACATGAATTCCACCGGATAATGGGCCTTAAGATAAGCGGTTTGATAGGAAATCAAAGCGTAGGCCGCTGCATGGCTTTTATTGAACCCATATCCGGCAAAGCTCTCCATCAGGTCAAACAGGTGAGCTGCGGTAGCCTCGTCAATACCATTATGGGCTGCGCCGGCTACAAATTTATCCCGCTGCGCCGCCAGCTCTTCCGGCTTTTTCTTACCCATCGCCCGCCGGAGTACATCTGCTTCCCCCATAGTGAAATCTGCCAGTTCGCTGGCTATCTGCATGACCTGCTCCTGGTAGAGAATAACCCCATAGGTCTCCTTAAGAATTGGCTCCAGGCGGGGAGTCGGATAAATAATGGGCTGGCGTCCATGTTTACGGTTTATGAAGTCCTCTACCATACCGCTGCCCAGGGGTCCGGGACGGTACAGGGCGTTCACAGCGACAATGTCTTCAAAACGGTTAGGCTTTATTTCACACAAAATGCGGCGCATGCCGTCACTTTCCAACTGGAACACACCAATAGTATTGCCTTCGGACAGCAGTTTATAGGTGGCTTCATCATCCAGAGGAAGATTATCAATATCCACAACTATGCCGCGGGTTTTCTCAATTATCTCAACGGTCCTGCTGATGACCGTCAGAGTGCGCAGCCCCAGGATGTCCATTTTTAACAACCCGATATCTTCAACAGTTTCCTTGGTAAACTGGGTGACCACATTGCCTTCTGCGGTCCTCTGCAAGGGAAGCAGTTTCTGCAAGGGTTCCGGCCCGATTACCACTCCTGCAGCATGGATAGAGGCATGGCGGGGCATACCCTCTATAGCCCGGGCAAAATCAATAATACGGCGGGTGTTGTAATCATTTTGGTAGGCCTGTATCAATTCGGGAGATATCTCTAACGCCCTATCAATAGTCACCCCCAGTTCAGCCGGAACCATCTTGGCAATACGGTCCACTTCTCCGTAGGGAACATCCAGTACCCGGCCTACATCACGGATAGCCGCCCGGGCAGCCATGGTACCGAAGGTTATGATCTGAGCAACCCGGTCGGCGCCATACTTGTCAATTATATATTCAATAACCCGGTCACGCTTTTCGAAGCAGAAATCAATATCAATATCCGGCATACTCACTCGCTCCGGATTTAAGAAGCGCTCAAAGAGCAGACCGTAAGCCAGCGGATCCAGAGTAGTAATACCCAGTACATAGGAAACCAAGCTGCCGGCTGCCGAACCCCGTCCAGGCCCTACCGGTACCCCATGAGCCCGCGACCAGTTGACCAGATCCTGAACGATGAGAAAGTATCCGGCAAAACCCATCTGTTTAATGGTCTGCAGTTCATAATTGAGGCGCTGTACTATATGATCTTCGGGATGAGGATAGCGCTCTGCAAAACGGGCCCTTACCAGTTCGTCCAGGTAAGTCTCGGCTGTGTAGCCATCGGGCAGGCTGAAGGGTGGCAGGTAAAAATGGCCAAATTCAAAATCCACTTGACAGCGTTGGGCTATTTCCAAAGTGTTGTGCAGTGCTTCAGGATGATCGAGAAACAGAACCGCCATTTCCTCAGCCGTCTTTAAGTAAAACTCGCTGCCGGGGAAACGCATGCGCTGTTCATCATTAATTACGGTACCGGTCTGAATACAGAGCAGTACATCATGCACCGGTGCATCTTCACGTTTCACATAATGCAAGTCATTGGTGGCTACCAAAGGTATGCCGGTTTTGGCACTCAAAGCGAAAAGCGCCTGGCATACCGTCTTTTCCTCCGCCATACCGTGATCCTGTATCTCCAGGTAGTAATTACCGGGTCCGAATAAATCCCGGTAATAGCAAGCAGCTTGTTCAGCTTCCTCGATTCGTCCAGCTAAAATAAGCTGGGGAATTTCGCCAGCCACACACCCCGACAACGCGATAAGGCCTTCATGATACTGGCTCAATAGTTCCCGGTCAACCCGGGGCTTATAGTAAAATCCTTCCAAAAAAGCCCGGCTGACCATTTGGGTCAGGTTGCGATAGCCGGTTTCATTCTCACAAAGCAAAACCATGTGCTGCAGGTTATCGTCAATGTGCACTTCACGATCCAGCCTACTGCGCGGTGCTACATATACTTCGCAGCCTATAATAGGTTTAATCCCCTGTTTCTTTGCCTCCCGGTAAAAATCTATGGCACCATACAATACGCCATGATCGGTAATGGCCAGGGCTGGCATGTCCAATTCTTTGGCCCGGGATATCAATTCTTTGATGCGGCAGGCTCCGTCCAGCAAGCTGTATTCAGTGTGATTATGCAGGTGAACAAACGATCCGCTATATGTATTAGGTTTATTCATATTCAACCTTGTTCTCCTTAGAAGGAAATACTACCATGTTAGCTTCTTTTATTATAGCAATTACTTACTCGCAAGGTAGGAATTCTAAGCAGGTATTCTTTTGAGGTAAGTTGATTTGAGGACAAGAAAGTCCAGGGGATGCTGCGCATATAAAGGGGAATGAAAAAAATGCTGGATGCGAAACTTAAGCAGGGATATTAGCCGGGCGAGTGACTTACGACGAGCCGTTGTAACCCACGGCGAAACTGAGGGCTGCGAAGGGGGCGAGAAACAGGATGTTTCGGACAGCGAATACTGAGTGCACGGATGCCGAATTACGAGCGGTCCCCTTCGCACCAAAGTAAGCCGATGGATTACAGGTGAGGAGTCCCGGAGCGAGCCGGCTAATACTCCTGCTATGCCATGGTTTGCGCAGATCGGCTCATAAAGATCTACTCTGGAAGGATGGATACATTACAGGGTTTCCCCTGAGTGATGGTCATGAGTTCATCGTAGGTTATCGGCAAGGCGGAATTAGGTGTTCCGGCAGCGGCATAAACTAACGGGTATCTTTTCAAACTTTCATCCAAATAAATAGGCACGTCCACTTTTAAGTCAAAGGGACACACTCCTCCCACTGGAAAACCGGTTATCTCCATAACTTCATCGGCATTAGCCATTCTAACCTTTGAGCCGACTAAATCACGCAGGGACTTAGTGTCCATGCGCACATCACCAGCTGCCACCACCAAGAAAAAATCGCCGGTTTTGGCTTTAAACAACATGGTTTTAGCAATCTGACCCACTTCCGTACCTAAAGCGGCCGCTGCCAGAGCAGAGGTGCTGGTATCCTGTTGAAATTCTATAACCTTTAAGTGGGGCATACGTTGATTTAAATAAGCTTGTACACGATCGATATTTTTCATTTTCCTCTCCCATTTTAATTAAAAATATGTTAATTCCTAAATTATTTTTGCAGACGCTTTTCCCGCATGCGTTTTCCCATTATTCCGCCCAAACGGCCACAGGCAGCATTGCTGAGAGATTCCCAGCCTTCCTTTTCAATTTGCTCCCAAAGCCCTAATTCCTTGGCTATTTCCATCTTTAACAGGTCGTATTCGGTGAGAACCTTCTTTTTCTTATCCCGGGATTTTTTCTGCGACATAACAACACCTCCGTCCCAGGAGTATTCTTTGTTAAAAGATTACCCGGGCAGAGGGTGGTTTATGTCCGGCAAAAACCGGATGGACATGACTTACCAACTGTTAAAAAAATCGTAAAGATCGTTGAGGCGTCCGCGCCAGTTAGGGGTAAACGACTGCCCCTTGTCTATTATCAAATCTTCAACTAAAAAAGTCTTCATACCTATGCACCCGGCTACCAAATCTTCACCTACATCATTACCTACCATGAGGCAATCCTGAGGGGTTACCCCTAGTTTGTCGACAATCTCCTGGTAATACTCAGTATGGGGCTTACAAAAATGCATCACCTCAAAGGAAGTGATCAATTCATAATCAAAATTCCCTACCCCGGCCCAATCCAGCCGCTGCTGCAAAGCTGTCAAGGGAAAAACCGCATTGGTGGCTATCACTACCTTCATCCCCCGGGCAAAAAGTTGTTCCATCATCTCCGGAATACCCGGGAAAGGCCGGGTGTACTGCTTCAACTTAGGAAAGCCTTCTGCATAAAATCGCTCGAAGAAAGGATCGAACTCCTGGCGGGGAACGGGCCAGTAACGGTAGAAATGCTCCATAAATACCTCTTCATTTAATAGCTGGGGATTACGATTGGTAATCATTGCCCCTGTGGAACGCCAGACAAGTTCTATTAATTGATCGGTCTCAGAATAACCGGCTTCGCGGGCCATATGTACCATCATGCGAAAATAATGCTGCAGGAACTCTTCCATGTTTATATCCAGCAAGGTTCCATCCAAATCAAATAAAACCGCCTTAAACATTAGTATCTCCTCTAATTTTGCTTGTGTCTGTCACCTATCCTTCATCAAAAGCCTGCAGGGAGGCTTTAACCGTGTCCATGCCGCTGACATAATAGGCCAGCCTTAATGCTTCCTTAATTTCATCGTCGCTGGCTCCCGCTTGACGAGCCTGACCTGCTAGTACTTTTACCCCCTGCCCAGCTCCTTTGCTAGCATCCAGGGCCACTAGTATTAGTAGCATGGTCTTTCGATCCAGAGCAGACGGGGACAAAGCCAGGTTGGCTACTTGTTCCAGCATTTTATGATAAGCAGGATCGTATGCAGACATCTTCTCTGCGAACCAGGGTAGATTTCCCATATGCTCCCCTCCTTTACTAAACTATTATAGGTAAACAGCCGTGGAAAATAAAGTTAGGGATATTTTGGGGGCATCGATAAATTTTTCTATACCCTTTAGCAGGAATAATTGGCAATTTATAGAAATTAATGATACCGTTGTGTAATATTCTTAAAAGGAGGATTTTAATGTTTTACCCCTTCTTGCAAAAGGAAAATCCCCATTATCTTGACTCCTCAGTGCTTCTCAATGCTCTGCCTCGTCAAGTACTGTTCTATTACTACCACAGCGCGGTGCGAATTACAGACGAGGCATATTCTACTCTCCAGCAAGTTGCTCTTGATGATTCGACCCTGTCTGATATGGCTCGCATATGGCTAAATCTAATCGAGAACCAGCTAGAAGCCGAAGCAGATCTGCAGTCGTTTAAAAACAACCCTTACCTGAAAACCATTGGTCCTTACTACTACCCCGAAACCAATACCCGCTTCTACTTTTGTAAAGATGCTCCAGATCCCCTTGATGTTCTGACCGCTTTTGATCTGGAATTGCTTAAAAATCTGGACCGCCCGGTAACCATCGATCGTGAATTACAGAAGTACGCCAAACTACGCAAACCTAGGAAGCCTTCAACTGAAGACCTTATCCGGGAATTGGATATGTGTATTCTGGCTCTGCGAGAAATTGAGCAGGTAAACCGCCATACCAACTACCTGCGTAAGCTCTTGGAGCAACGCTATTCTATCGTGGAACAGGAAGACCTGCTCCCGTGTGAACCAGACGGAGTGCCGGATAAGCCAACTAAAGAAACAGAGGAACGGCGACTGGATAATCTAATCTCCTTTTCCCGGATGCGCTCCGTACTAAAAAAACAGGAAGAAGAAGGCAGCCGCTACAATTATGATGTCAAGGTATATTTTATCCGTTATCGTGAATACGAAAAAGCCTGCGAACGGTATAAACAAACACTGGAGAACTGGCCTATGTACCAGCAGGCATTGTATGATCGATGCTTTAATGATATTGATGAGGCTGAATCCAAAATGAACCGAGCCTTGCAAGCTTTGGAGCTGTATAACAATATTTTGGACAGGTCCTCGGTTCATGCTGATTATCAGGATGTAAAAACTCTGGAAACATTTCGCTACTTCTTAGAAACCGGACGGGCTAACGACCTGCAGGAATGTATGAACCTCTATGAGGAGGAAAAACACTGGCATGAAATAAAAGCCAGTCAGGAAAGAATCGAAAATACTATTTACTTCCTGCGGAACAGCAGCGAACAGGGGCTGATAGCCAGTGAGCAACTGGACCTGCTGCTGCGGGGTCAGGGAGATTAATGAATAATAGGATTAAAGATGGTCTGTAGTTGCCTGTTGTACAGCTACTGGATGACAACTTATTAGTTAGTAATAATAGTCATCTATCTTCCGCTGCACAAAAAAAGAATACAAAAGCATTCCCGCTACAAAGCCGCCAATGTGAGCCCAAAAAGCTATTTGCCCGTAGCTGTTGATAGCCAGCTCCACTGTACCGCTCCATAACTGGGAAAGAGCCCAAAAACCCAGGTAAACCCAAGCCGGAACGGTAAACAGGAAAAAGGGGGGTACATAGGTCAAGATCCGGGAATGGCGAAACATCAGGAAATAGGCACCCATTACTCCTGCCACTGCTCCAGAGGCTCCAACCACTGGCACGGTTGATGTAGGGTTAACATAATAGTGGGTCAAACCTGCTATTACCCCACACACCAGGTAGAAAAGCAAAAACCGGCCTGAACCCATATGGTCTTCAACATTATCCCCAAACAGCCACAGAACCCACATATTGCCGATAAGATGCATCCAGCCCCCATGCATAAATGTGGAGGTAATGAACGGCAGATAGCCTGCTGGAGCTCCCATGGGACTGGAATAATAGGCGGGAACCAGGCCGAAAATATAAAAAAGCTGCTCCATACCAGCCAGGCCTTGGGAAAGGGTATATATAAAAATAACCACATTGGTCACTATCAGCAAAACCGTAACCAGTGGAAAGTGTTGACTGGGAGTGCTGTCCCTTAGAGGAAACATCCTATTCTCCTTTGCTCATTTGATTATGACAATAATATTCTCAGAAAACCCAGGTCATGTCTACAGGGGTTAAGGCTGACTTCACGGTAACCTACCGGGAATCATTACTGGTAAACTCACTGGGGTCGTTTTGCAGGAGAATGGATATAGCCTGGTAAGCAATCTCCCTGACCATATGAATTTCTTCTGTATCCTCCAGTCCCACCGGGATGTTGTTAAAAGGTTGGATATGCATATCACGGATCTGGTTAATAACCAATAATAATCCCACCAGCAGGCAGCCGTCATCAGAAATATTTTCCTCATCTATGGCAGCGTTAAAGATCATCCAGGCTGCCTGATTTAAATTATCCGGTATATTCTTCAAGTAAGGACTGCTGGCAAACTGCTGAAATTTACGGGGAAATACTCCCTCCAAGAAGTGAACTGCCTGGGGGTAACGATATTCCACCGACGTAAGTACCCTATCAAACAGGGGCTGGAAATTGCCTTCCTTAACTAAATTCTTTCTCTTTCTCAGCCGGTTTAATCCTTCATCAGTGATGCGAATACTGTTAGCAGTCAATATTTCCAAAGGTCGTATAAACTGCAGCATGCTATATACGCCATCATTTATAACCTCGGGCATTTTTTGACTGGTATAAGTCTGATATATTAACTCCGCATCGAGAAGAGCTTTGTAAAATAGAGCATTGCTGGCATCGCGGGGCATAGCAGACAATCCGGGTATAGCTTGCTCCACCACACCTTCGATATGCTCTAGTGCGTCCTCCCCGGCACTTTCCACTACTTTATCCTTTATCACATATAAGCGTTCCTGAATCTCATCCCAGCGTTTTTCCACCATTATATCCTGCCAGGCCAAACTCACCAGTATCTCACTAGCTCTCTCTTCCAATTGTCCTACCTGCAGTAAATATTCCTCAAATCTTCTTACTACCACTCCGGATTCGCTATTAGACAGGTTAATCAACCTCTGTAGTAAACCCTTCATATCCCGTAAATGGTTTAGTACCTGAACAGTAGATTTTTGAAAACGTCCCACGATATCAGCAGAAAAGTTTTCCAGGTCTTCCGTTAAGGAGTTGTTAAAACTAGCAACGCGGCTGGCCAAGGATTTTTCTACAATTACGCCGAACTGCTGTCCCAGTTTTACCGGACTCAAAAAGTCTACCATTTCTATTTCACGGCCCTGAGCGCAGGCTTGTTCCCAGAGTATTTTATACACATACTCATAGTAGTATTGCTGCTCTTTCAGCATACTGTTGCGGAAATCGGTAATCTTATTTTGAATTCGGCTGGAAATATCATCTTGGTCAAAAAAGCGTCTTCTCTGCATATCCTGAATGATTTTCAGAACCTGCTGCGAGCTTTCCTTCAGGCTCTCTACCAATTTAACCTTATCTTCATTGGTCACATTAAAAAGCTGAAGAATAGCTCGACCATCCTGAAGGACTTGTTCTAATTGAGCATAAAAGTCATCAACCATTTCCCATAACCAAGCCAGCCCCCGGCTGAACTTATGCTGGTACTCATGTTCAATGGGTTGTAGAAAGTTATTTACCTGCTTATTGAAGACTTCATCGCAGTGTGGTCTGATTTCTTCCATTAGCTCGTTCAAGCGAGCTTGTAATTCTTCATCAATTTCTGGTTCATCCGGACTATAATAGGCTACTTTATACACAGCTAGACTACCTATCAATAGTAATACTACAAATAGCACGCCGGCTGTCCAGGATATGCCCTTGACTAATACCAGCACCATCAGCAGATTAAGGAGCAACAGTGCCCAAAGACCTATCCACAGGTTGGGGCTGGTTTGGATTGATGTAATAAATCTATCTTTTATGCTCATAGGCCACCTCGTCTAGTTTATTCCTTGCTTTAGTTATCGTTAGAAACGAGCGAAAACTTAATGAGGTAAAGGTCTAAGCAATTGAGCTGGAAAGGTAATTAACCGCCAGAAAAATAAACAGCAAGGTAAAAATAGCTTTAAAAACTACTGGTTTAACATAGCGGGTGACCGGCACTCCCAGTTGAACACCGATGATGGTGCCTAACCCCATTAACAGGGCAATTGGCAATACCACAAATCCCTGGCTCAACTTGGTAAAAGCACCTACTGCCGTTACCGGGAATATGGATAAAAGGGTAGTTCCCACAGCTAAATATGGAGACGCCCCGTACAGCCAGATCATAGCCGGTACGATTAAGAATCCTCCCCCCAGACCCAGTATGCCTGTCAAACATCCCACCACCAGGCCAACCAGGGGCATGGTCCACAGAGGAGCCTTGGGGTCAGGTTGGGTCGTCTGCTGATTGTAGTTTTTTATTTCCCGGATAGTATCTCTGGCCATACGAATAGCCATGACTGCAAATAAAACCGCCAGCATCAATGTCAATACCTGTTCCCGGCTGCTCAGGTATTCCTTAAATAGATATGAACCCAGCAGAACTCCGACTACCCCTCCCAGCCCCACTCGCAAACTCCAGGCCAGGTTTACATTGCCTTGCCGGTAATGTCCCAAGGCTCCTGATATGGAAGTAAACATTACCGCAAACAAGGTAGTACCGATGGCGTTGGCTGTGGGTATATGCAGCAATAATTCAGTAGCAGGCAGCATAACCACTGCACCGCCTATACCCAAAATTGCCCCCATCAATCCAGCCGCCATCCCCACCACTACAATTAACAAATAAGACAAAACTAAAAGCACCACCATAGCAACCGTTCTGCCTTGGCCAGGGTAGAACGGTTATTCCTTTATTTTATTCTACCGGCTCAAAGTCATCCCGGCTGGCTCCGCAAACGGGACACTCATCCGGGGGCTCCGGCCCCTCATGTATATACCCGCATATCTTGCATTTCCACTTATTATGCACCTTTTGGCCTTCAGCATCTTTCCCCAGCTTACTCACACTCTCACTGCTGTCCACCCGTGGAGCTATAACGATTTCTCCTACCAGCACTCCATCCTTCAGATAGCTTTTCTTAAAGTAATTGGCCGGCGGATCATCCACAACCACCGTACGCACCTGATCATCAGGCCAATTAACATCTCCGATGGAGAAAATCTCACGATCAAAAGCAGCCAGCATGGTGGAAAGGGTCGGCATTTTAAACTCCACCCATTCCCCTGCGGCAGCAGCGCCGGCAATCCGGCCCATTTCCATGGATACCGGCCATAATCCAATCACTCTCTCACCAAACTGTGCTACATCCCCTACTGCATAAATCCCATCCACACTAGTACGCATTTGCTTGTCGACCACAATTCCCTGCTGGACCTCCAGGCCGGCTTCCTTGGCCAGCTCCACATTGGGTTTGACTCCGGTAGACAGCAAAACCACATCGGCCGGCAAGACCTGACCGCTGCTAAGACGAACTGACTCAACCGCATCTTTACCTATAATCTCCTCGGTAGATACCCCTAATTGGAGAGAAATACCTTTGGCTTCCATCAAGCTCTGCAGGCGAGCGGATGCCTCCGGGTCCAGCTGCCTGGGCATGAGGCGTTCATTATATTCAACCACTGCCACCTCTATACCTAGGCTTACCATTTCCTCCACTGCTTCCAGGCCCAATACTCCTCCGCCAATTACTACAGCTTTTTTAGCTTTATTAAGGGCTTCTTTTAACCTACGGGCATCTTCCAGGCTGCGCATAGTATAAACGCCGGGAATATCAGCTCCTTTAATGGGCAGTACATTGCTGCGGGCGCCAGTGGCAATAATCAGCTTGTCAAAACCAATCTCTGTACCTGATTCAGTAGCTACCTGCTTAGCTGCGGTGTCCAGTTTGGTAACAGCCTGGCCGGTCAGAACCTCGATACGCTTCTCACGATACCAGGCCAGATCATGAATGAACAACCGTTCACCTTTTATTTCTTCTCCCAGGTAGTCAGACAGCATTGGCCGGTAATAGGGAAGCACCGGTTCATCGGTTATCATAGTTATGGAAGCAGTCTTATTGCGCTCCCGAATGGCCTCGGCAGCCGAGAGAGCCGCAACACCTCCGCCGATAATCACAAATTTTTCATCGGTATCTTTATTGAAAGCATCCTCCACCTGCAACAGTTCAAAGTTTTCCTTGCCCACCCCACAGGCTGGACAGATTTCCGGTGGTTCAGCTCCTTCATGTATATGCCCGCAGATCAAACAACGCCATTTCAACTTAGAGACATCCTGTTTCTTCTGCTGGATGGCTTTGGCAAACTCTACTCCCAGCAGGAAGGCCTTATCCAGATCATTGGCAGTGGGTTTAAGCCGCACCCGCAATCCAGGCACTACCTGCATGCGCATAGCTTTTAAACGTGCTTCAATGCTGGGCACTGCTTCCCCGCTCCATCCATAGGAGCCGAAAGCAGCAGCTACTTTCCCGCTGTGGTTTATGGGAGAGAGATTAAGCAGCAGCTGCCAGATTACTGGCAGAGCATCGCCATTAATGGTAGGTGAACCCACCAGCAACCCATCGGCCTGGTTAACTGATTCCAGCACCAGGTCTAAATCAGCATAAACCATATCATGTTTTTCAATATAAAAGCTGCCCACGGAGTTAATCCCGTCGATGATGCTGTTAGCCAGGGCATCTGTATACCCGTAAGCACTTACATAAGCCAGAACTATCCGGGGCAGGTCATCTTTGTAGTACTTGGGCACCGTAGACCACTGCCGGTAAAGATCAATATAATAGGGTATACCGGTGCGCAACACTGGTCCATGACCAGGGCATATTACTTTTAGCTCCAGATCCTTTATCTTTTCCAAAGCCTCTAGTACATAGGGCTTAAAGGGACCAATAATCTTGTCAAAATAGTATTGAAATGCATGGAGGAAATCCCCTTCTACCAGGTCATTAAACAGCTTTTCGTCAGGATAATGGGAGCCAAAGGAATCACAGGAAAACAGGATGCCTTCCTCCTCCAGATATGTATATATCGAATCAGGCCAATGCAAAAAAGGAACGCTTATAAAGCTCAATGTCCAGTTACCCAAAGACAGTTTATCCCCTTGCTTGACCACCTGATATTTGAAACTTCGATTGGCAATTTCCTTCAAAATATCAATAGCAGTATCACTGCCCAGAACAGTAATGTCCGGATTAATAGCTAACAATGCTTCGATTGATCCGGTATGATCAGGTTCAGCATGGTTAACAATCAAATAATCAATAGTGGCCGGGTTAACTAATTCCTGTAGTCTTTTCAAGTGTTCGTCCCAGAACTTAACTTTCACGGTGTCAATCAAAGCAGTCTTTTCAGATCCCTTGACTAAGTAGGAATTATAGCTGGTTCCATCTTCAGCAGTCATAATGATATCAAAAATACGCAGATTGTGGTCCCGGGCTCCTACCCAGTAAACATTATCAATTATCTTAACAGCACTCATCTTTCTTCCTCCTTTATATTAATTTTCGACTATGGTACAGGTTTATTATTTACATCATATGGGATATCCTTTCTAGGTATCAAGCAAATACTATGTAACCTGGGTAAAAGATTTATCGTAAATAAAAGGCCGCTTCCCAGCAGGAAACGGCCTTTTCCTCAATAACCAGGCATAGTCAATGCTATTTTCCTTTGAATTGCGGCTTACGCTTCTCCAGAAAAGCACGGGTACCTTCTTTAAAGTCATCGGAAGCCCAGGTAAGTATCTGATACATGCTCTCCAGTTCGGCCTGCTCATAGAAATCATTGCACATAGCCGCCCGCAGCAGTTTTTTATCCAGCTTTTGAGTGAAACCAGGTCCGGCAGCTAACCTGTCCGCCCAGGCTAAAGCTTCATCCATGAGCTGGTCAGCCGGCACTACCTTATTGACAATTCCCAGCTGCTCCGCTTCCTGGCTCTTCAAAATCTTGCCGAACAAAAGTATCTCTGCAGCCTTCTGGTAACCCACCAGGCGGGTTAAGAAATAGGAGGCACCGCTGTCCGCGGTAAATGCTACGTTAATAAAATTGAAAGCAATCTTGGCAGTATCGGCAGCAATAATCAAATCGCAGGCCATCAGCAGAGCGGTTCCCGCTCCGGCAACCGCACCGTTTACCGCTGCAATAACCGGTATTTCCATTTCATACGCTGCTTTTACCACCCCGGTGGACTGGTCATAGGTCCACTTGGCTTTGGCCGGACTATCCATTGCCGCCAGTACAGATACATCACCGCCGGAAGTGAATCCAGCACCGGCTCCGGTAACTATTAAAACTTTAGCTTCCTGGTCCTTTACTTCCTGGCAGGCAGCTGGAAAATCCCGGCAGATCTCATAATTGAAAGCGTTCATATACTTGGGGCGATTTAATGTAACGATTGCAACTCCGTTGTCTTTGATTTCCAGTTTCACGGTTTCGAATTCTTTTATCATGGTTACTTCTCCACCTTTCTCCGGTCCTTTATTCCCATTTTAGATATTATACCATTGAATATCTTGTCGAGAATGAATTGCCTGGAATAAATTTGCGATCTATTATATTTATTGTTATTAAGAGTGTTTATAACTACTTTCCGGTTTTCAGACTGTAGTTTTACTATCCTTACTATCTTACCTGCTATCTACTTATATTTTTAAAGTATTCCCTATCTTATCAGGCTAATATGTTGACGGCACTTTCAAGTGCAGTGATCAGCTGGTATTCTCCGCTCCGCCAGCCAGTACTACTCAGGCTCCCGTTGGCAGCTAATTATGTTGCGATCCGAAGGCGTGGCAATTAATTTATGTACTATTTTGACATTCTGACCGGACGGTATCATACAATATGGTCCGGTTTTTTATATCGCTGATTATTTAAAGTAGAAACTAATAAATAGTTGGCTAAATGAAGCTTCTAATGGATAATTGATATGTAGAGTATCTTTTGGAAAGGCTTGACTACATGATATTACCGCCCTATGTCATAAAAATAATAGATATATTAAGCAGCCATAGTAGAGAAGCCTTCGCAGTAGGAGGGTGTGTACGGGATTTGCTGATGGAAAAGCCTCCTACAGATTATGATGTGGCTACTTCTGCACTTCCCCAGGAAATCATGGCGCTATTCCCAAAAACCGTGCCCACCGGCGTCAAGCATGGAACGGTGACGGTATTTATGGACGGTGTACCGGTAGAGATATCCACTTTCAAGGGCAGGGATAATGGTCAGGGCGGTTTGCATGAGGATTTACAACGGCGGGATTTTACCATTAATGCCATAGCGATAGATGCTAAAGGGGTAATTCATGATCCTTTTGGAGGCCGGGAAGACCTGGAAAAAAAGATAATCAGGTCCCCGCTAAACCAATCCCGGGAACGCTTTGCAGAAGATCCCCTGCGGATGATACGAGCTATCCGTCTTGCGGTCAGCTTTGGTTTTACTCTGCACCCGACTGTAACCGAATCTATACTTGATTCCCATGAACTAATCAGACAGGTTTCCATTGAGAGAATCCGGGAGGAGTTAAATAAAATATTAGTTTCTGATAGTCCGGCCCTGGGAATAAAACTGTTGCTGGATCATAACCTATTAGCTCACATAATTCCCGAAGCAATGCCTATGGTTGGCTTTGACCAGCACAACAAGAACCATGACAAAGATGTTTTCCAGCACGCTCTGGCGGTTTTGGATGCGGTTCCACCTCGCCTTAATGTACGCTGGGCAGCCTTTCTGCATGACATTGGCAAACCAGCTACCTTCACCCGGGGTGAAGATGGAGTAGGTCATTTTTACGGGCACCATATGAAGGGTCAAGAAATAACCCGCTGCATTCTAGAACGTCTCAGATATGACCATAAAACCATTGAGGACATTACCATTCTGGTCGGTGCCCATATGACTCGCTTTGCCAGATTTCGTAATGCCAATCTCAAAAAGCTGGTAAGCCAGGTAGGTGAACACAACCTGCAGGACCTGTATGATCTTCAAAAGGCCGATATCCTGGGTTCAGCACCGCCTTTTGACTTCACCTCGCTGAATGAAATGCAGGCCGAAATAGAGCAGATACTTCACGAAAAGCATCCTCTAAAGATTGGGGATCTAGCCGTTAACGGCCATGACTTGATGGAAATTGGTATAGAGCCCGGCCCGGATATGGGCAAAATACTGCATGCTCTTCTGGAGATAGTCCTGGAAGATCCTCAGAAAAATAATGCTCCCACCTTGCTATCCTTGGCCAAAGAGCTAGCCAAGCCATCCTAGGCAGATGTTTATAATGCCTTCAGCTGTTCAATCAAAGACTGAAGTCTCCTAATCACAACTTTCTTGTTCAGCTGTGGTTCAGCAAGGCTATTGATATAGACTCGCAGGTAATCCCAGAAAGCCGCTGTCATATTGGTTTCGTTTATAGCGAAGGTGATAGCCGGAGCAGATGTCTTGGCTACGATAGCTCCTACCTCCTCTTTGGCATACAGCATAAATCTCTCCTTTTTATGGGCAGTGTCAATATAGACCTCATAGTTTGGATATTTCTGCAGGAGCAGAATAATGTTTTCCAAATGAAGTATCAATTCTTCGGGGGTATAAAAGACATCTTCCGTACTTAAGGTGTCGGACAGAGCAACTCTCAGTCTGCCCTCTATTATCTCATCCAATGCGGGAATGCTGACAATTTCCGTAAATCTGTGGGTTTGCAGACTATTTGCGAAATTTTGTATTCTGATTCTCAGACTGCCGGCCAACTCACTGTCATTGGCTCTTCCCATGCGGGCCAATATTTTATCGATGGCCGTATCTGGCATGGTTAGTATGCTGAAAGATTCGGCTTTAACAATGGTATCAGCCGATTCCTTCTCAAACTCACCAAGAATGGAGTTGTAAGCCTGGTTGTCTGCAGGGGTAAAAATCCGCATCAGAGGCCGGCACAAAGCTAACAGGTTGGTGTATTCACTGACTAGTGCCTTAACCGCATTTTTATCTTTAAGCAGGAAATTGGCTGCCCTATCTTCCATGTTTGCCACTGAGTTTGACATAACTGCCGATGTTTCCGGAGCAATGAGCAGTGTTCTCTTGAACAGTCCATCTCTTTTCTTAGGATAATAATAGGGCTCAATAGCCCCCGTCATGTAAAGGGGGAGCCACTTGGATATCCCCGCCAGCATTTCATCCAGATTGCGGCTGACAGTATGTATCATGCGGATCCGGTTGCCCTGAGCAAGAACTTGGGACATAAGAGACGCCCATCGAGCTGCATACTCGGGGTTTTGGCCCAGCCAGTCGAAGCTTTCATCGCTGAATAGAAGCAGAGTCTGAGGCTTATTATGATTGATTACCGATAACAAAAAAGCCAGTACGGCTTCCTGTTTGCCTGTCGTTCCATAATGGATAGATATTAAGGAGTTCTTGGTTTCAGGATAGTCACAACTTTCAACATTGGTCCATTTATTCGGCTTCTTAAACTGAAAGTCTTCCATAATATTTAAAAAACCCTGTACGGCATTCAGGGGGCGTTCCTTCTCCTCCTGCAGCCATGCGCTTATCGACCGGGCATTTTCATCTATGCTTTCAGATACAACATAAGCTCTGGGTAAACGATCCCCCAGAGCTTTTATCTGATAAGTTTCCAAACAGTGTTTGGCAAAATATTCGGCCATGATCGGCACGTAATTTTCATTTTTAGGCAGGCTTCTGACTCCCCGGCGCAGCCGGCTGATATATGAAGCATCCAACGAAGTATATGATGCCAGGGCGCTGTTGGTAGTATTAGTAATTTTCATCAGGAAATCTAGTTTTTCGCTAAATCGCAAGGGAAAATCACCTCATCTACAATTATATGAATATCTTCTGCTTTGAAACAACCCCTTTCCGTTCAATGTATTCATCACATGTTACTGGTATTAGACGTTGATACAAACAAATAACCCCTTTTAGGGGTTTGAGGGTGTCGATAAAGTTTATGAACAGATGGACGTTCGAGACTGCTATGGAACTTCGTGCCTTGCTTCCTCGCTTAAGCAGGAGTGTTATCCGGGCGAGCGACGTACGACGAGCCGTTGCATCACACGGCGAAACTGAGGGCTGCGAAGCGGAGCGAGAAACAGGATGTTTCGAGCAGCGAGGATTGAGTGCATGGATGCCAAATTCCGAGCGGTCCGCTTCGCACCGAAGTAAGCCGATGTGTTGCAGGCGAGGAGTCCCGGAGCGAGCCGGCTCATACTCCTGCATCCTGGTTAACACTCCCCCTTTTAATGGGTTTTAATGAGAGTCTGCCCCAGCTATTTCAACAGCGGGCAGGAGCAGCGGTAGCATTTGTCATCATTGATGTCGTTTAGAGTGGAACAGGCGTTGCAGAATATGATGCTGTCTTTGGATTTATCGTATTTTTCCAGAGTGCCTAACCCCTTATGATGACGTACCCGATCACCGATTTGAAAATAATTGAAGATGGTATTGTCATCTTCCATAAATTTGTTTATGATCTTCCCCTGGTCAGTTTTGAAGACGATGGTGTACAAAGTATATCTCTCTAGGTAGTACCCACCGTCGCTATTTTTGTTGCGCCGGGTCTTTTTCTCTTTTTTCTTGTCAATGACTACTCCATCCCATTGTTTAGTGGTCAAACGACTGAGGGTGGCTAATATGGCGATAGTCATAAACATGCCTGCAATGCCCAGTCCGATATAAAGGGCCTGGGGATTATCCATTTCAGAACTTGTTTCTCCATAGATGTAAAAACCAACTACCGCAATAACGGCCAAAATCCCGGCAAAGATAAAGGACCAAGCGGTGCCCTGGCGCTGGTAACTGGCAAAGGCCGGGTCATTGATCCGCTCTGAAAATCCAATCAGGTTCTGCTTCCCTTCCGATTTCCCAGCCGTTGCTGCAGGTTCTTCTGTTTGGTTTTCTTGGTTCTGGGGCAGAGGACTGCCGCAGGCAGTACAGAATTTGACGCTCTTAGCAAAATCAGCGCCGCAATTTGGACAAATCATGTTTTACCTCCTCACGCTTCACACTTCCCAATTCTACCGGCCTCCATAGCTGCCGCCTCCGCCGCCGCCTCCGCCGCCGACGGAGAATCCTCCCCCACCGCCGGAACCGGATGAAGACTTGCTGACTGCTTTTTCAGCAGATTGCAGAGCTCTTTCGAAAGATTGGCCGATCCCATCGAAGGAGTTGTTCAGGGCATTCATACCCGTATGATAGGTTCCATACATCATCCATCCTTGACCGAAGCGATAATCTCCCTCCTGCATGTTGGGGAAAACTACTTCCAGCTGCTTGATGACTTCTTTGGCTACACCCAGGGTGACCGCAAAAACCAGGTAATGCTCCCAGATGATAAGGCTGGGTATCTCATGGCGCTGCATCTCCGAAAAATGTTCCAGGAATCTTTTGAATGCTGCCCAGCGCACATAGTCTTCCTGACCGGTCACGGAACGTCGCATGAAAAATAGTGGTACCATAAAAATAATAATTCCGGCAATGATCATAGCCCAGCCGATGGTGCCTATCCTGGCTGCCAGCACAAAGCCCAGCACAAAAAGCGCTGCCCCGCCCAACACAGTGAAAAGCGTCATATTACCATGGCTGTCAAAGAAATTGTACTTTTCGCATCTGGCGATAATATCAGAAGTCCAGCCGCTCCACCAGACATAGAATGCTTTGCCATATTTTTGGGCGTAATCTTCAATATCAGTCAAGTATATATAATCTTTACCGCCGCCGATATCGTTCTTGAGAAAGTCGATAAGTTCTGCTTCATGAGGCCTAAGGACTGCTTCTTCCGGTTTTCTTAAGCTGGCTGGTTCCGGTGCCGGCAGAAAACTGAGCAGGAAGGTAGTGACTTCTTTGCTTCCCAGGAACCTGCGCTTCTGTACGGTGTCCTCCTCCAGAAAGAGGAATTTTCGACGGGCTAAGTCCATGATGGTAGCAGTGATATCATTGGCGTTCATTTTTTTGAAGTTCCACAGCACACTTAGTTCCGCCGGGCTGTAATCAGCAGGCAGATCCCGGTAGTAATCACCGTCAAAAACTGTGGGATGTTTGCGCCCGTATTTGCGCCATAACATAATTACAGTGACTAAAGCCGCTAAAACAATGCTAGCGGCAAAACCCAATTCCGCCCGGGCCATCATTCGTTCCTTATTGGCCTGTTCTGCCCAGCCCTTTTCCTCGGATAAGATCCTGACCAGAGCCGGTTGATCTATATAGGCTTCCGCCGGCGCCCCGGCAAACAGACTGACGGGCATGAGAACCCGTCCTTCCATGAAGGTATAGGAGGGCAGATCGCTTACTTTCATAACGACTGCATTAGGGCCGGCGAATTGGATTTCTCCGTTTAAGGGCCCGTGTCCCCAGATACGGATGTCTTCCCCCTGCTGGAATTGTTCTGCACCCGGCGGTAAAGTCAGGTTCACCTGTACATAGGAAATCCGATTGCCGTTGTCTTCCCCGATGAATTTGCGATAGAGTTCTGCCGTATCCTGATAGATTTTAACCGCATTAACTACCCGGTAAGATAGATCAAAGGTGCGCACTTGATTAGAGGCATTTATGCTCCAATCGATGAGAATGTCATCGCCTTCGTATTTGATTAGAAAAGTGCCGGGCGGTCCGTATTCCGTGCCGGGATTGAATTCATAGGGCTGCCCGTTTTCACTCACCTGTACTTCTGTGATAGGGGTATCACCCTGGGGGATCTTTACATAAAACCCGTTCCACTGCCCGGAAAAGTCCACTGTGATCCTTTCCGTCACCTGCATAGATGCATCTGGGAGCACCTGAGCATCCACAATGATCTGCTCCATGGTCAAGGAGCGATCCGCCAGGGCCGGCGTCGTCATAACGGCCAGGACCAAGAACAAAGCCATTAAGAGACTGAAAACCGCGATTGGGAAATGGCGGGAAGACATTTTTCGTATCATACTGGCATCTCCTCTTTAAAACTCCACTTTCACAGCCTGGCGCGCATCAGGTTCTCCCTGCAGGTTGAAGTAATCCACCATGGCAAATCCCAGCATGCCTGCTACCAGGTTGGTGGGGAATAACTCGATCTTGGTGTTGAACTTCTGGACGGTATCATTATAGAATTGGCGGGCAAAAGCGATTTTGCTTTCGGTATCAGTAAGTTCCGCCTGCAGCTGCATGAAATTAGCATTGGCTTTTAGCTCCGGATAAGCCTCGGCTACGGCAAACAAGGAGCGCAGCGCACCAGTTAGCATATTCTCCGCTTGCATCTGCTCCTGGATGTTTTTTGCATTCATAGCCATGTTCCGGGCTTGAGTTACACTTTCTAAAGTCGACTTCTCGTGCTGGGCATAGCCTTTGACAGCGCCTACCAGATTGGGGATCAGGTCATAGCGCCGCTTTAACTGTACATCCACCTGAGCCCAGGCGTTTTGCACCCTCTGCCTCAGCTGCACCAGGCTGTTATAGACACTGATCAGGAATACGGCCAATAAGACTACGATCACGCCCAGAATTGTTAATCCAATCATTTTTCCTTGCCTCCTCATTAATAAAAATCTGTCGAGAGTATATTTCTATCCATTCTTTATCCAGACTCTAAAACCTCTTGGTATGTCACCTACATAAACATGGAAAATCCCTCGATCTCTCTCGGTTCCTTATTGAATGGCACTCCGGCAGCCTCAATAGCTTCCGGCACCCGGTCAAAATTGTTGATGATCACACCGCCCATTTGATCCGAAAACCAGATATAGATCGGCTTGCTGCCGCTGCGCTCTGTAATCCTTAACCCTCCATAGGAAGCAGTATCTGCCAGTAAAGCTGAGCCTGCTGGCTGGGTCGAAGATGCGCGTCCGCTGATTACGGATAGAAACGCCAGGGCCAGGAAAAGCTTTCGAAACCATCCCGGGTTTCTCAAGGCCACCAGATCAACACCAGCCATCTGGTCAAAGCATATTTCTCTGACGCCCTTAAAAGTAACCAGGTACAGGGCTTGCGGTGTAAGCTCAATACGGTAGGAAGCATTCCAGGCATTGCTGTAAAATAGGTAGATGGCAAGGCAAGACATAAGCCACATAAAGAAGGTTACCGGCCACAGACCCGTGACAGCCTGGACGGTTCCGCCGTTGATCAAAAAAGGCAGTCCGAAAAAGAGAGTAAGGATTATCAGCCCGGCCAGGTCTCCTGCTACCATACTGCCGGTGGAATAACTGATATCATCCGGCTGTTTTTTCCTGCGGGGCAGCAATATATAAAGCAGTAAACCTAATACCATAACTATGATGCCAGCAGTACGATAAGGATGATATAGCCACCCCGGAGCAGTACGGTACGGGCTGGACATAGCTCCCACACTGGCCTGGTAATCATGGTAATCCAAGCGCAGATAACTAGTGGCCTTACCGTTATTGGTACTGATATAGGCTGTTTGGCCGTCACCTTCCTGCAGCCCCCATTGTTGATAAGGCAGCTCATCCGGTTTGAAAAAGACCGGAACCGGTCCCGCCGGCTTCCAGAAGTCATCCTTGTCTTCTTCACTGACTCGGTCACCATAGAGAGAGAGGCCATAGTCCCCGTCGCTGGCCAACTGTACCTGGGCAAAAAAATCAGACCACTGATTGCTATCAACGGCCACCAATTTTCCACCGGTCTTGGCCTGGATATACTCTTCCAGGGGCAAGGCACTGAGTCGTTTCTCCTCTTGGGTGGCCAGACCGGTGGCAGATTTCAATTCATCGGCCTGCTCCTGTTCCCAATTTACAGCTGTTGCACTTATCACCGCCGGTGCCACATAGAAAAACAGGGCCATCCCGACCAGTATGCCCAAAACCAGGGCTAATCGCCTCCAAAGTTCCATCGCACTTGCTGTGGCCGTCATGTTTTACTCCTCTCCCCGGCTAATAACTCTGGGTACGGTCATCTTTGATATCCATGTAATTCGGGCACCATTTTATGATAGTGTTGGCTGCTTCAGCCGGATCAATTTTAGTCATAGCAGTCATTTTATAATATTCAAAATTGCCGCCGGGAGCTGTGACGTAGACGCTGCCCCGTCCCGGTGCATAATAGGTAAGACTTTGATACCCGGCAGCCTGATTATCCTCCCGCAATATCAGACAGTCTTCGAATTTGGCAAAACCCAGATCGAGATCCACACCCATGTCCATTACCTCATAAATGGTTGATCCATACTCGGTATCATAGCTCCAGGTCTGCCCCACCGTCATATTGTTTTTTAGGACCGGGTATATTTCAAAGGGGGCGACGTCCATGATGTAATAGGTTCCATCGGCTCGCTCTACATAATGAAAGCCAAAACCATATTCTTCACCCATATCGATGCCCACTTCCACTTCAGTGACCCGAACCGATTCGTGAGGAACGGCCCGCCCGCTGATCCGGTCTACTATCCCTGACATTCCATCAGGATAATTAACATAGAAAGTACACTTTAATCCCGGTTGGGACAAATAAGTTGCTGCCCGGGACAAATCAACCTGAGGCGTACTCTGGGCGGGTACGCCGGATGCATTCTGTTCGCCGGCATTAGCGGCCGGGCTGCCGTTTTGCTGGGTCACTGGTTGCCCAGGTATGGCATTACCACCCGGATCATCCTTGGAAAGCCACCAATAGACACCTCCGCCAGCCAGGAATAACAGCACCAACACCGAAATCATGATCACCAGTGCATTTTTGCTCCCGGATGGATTGGTTCCCGGGGGAGCATAGCTCCTGCCGGGCATGGGCCCGGGGCCCCCTGCTGGCGGTGCTGGCGGAGCATAGGGCGGAGCCGTATTCTGAGGCGGTTGATGGCTCTGCTGCTGGGGCTGTCGATAAGCTGGTGCTGCAGGAGGTGGTGCCACCGGCTGGCTTGGCGTGATCGGCACAGCAGATACCGCCGGATTTTCTGCCATGGAATTGACATCAAAGCCGCAATCACCGCAAAACCTGTCTCCTGGTGTTAGCGGCGCCCCGCAGCCCGGGCAAAATTTTAATTCACTCATATCGCTTCACTTCCTTTTATATTGGCGCTCCACAGCTGGTACAGAATTTCTTGCCGGGTTTCAGTTCTGCCCCGCACTGCCCGCAGAATTTCATGGCCGGGGCTTGCCTGGGAGCTGCTTGGGCTGGTGCTGTTCCACCGATGGCTTTTTGCAGAGCCTCGATCCATTTCATCAATATCTGGACTAGTTCTGGCAAAGTAAGGGCCTGATGCCGAAAGCGTGCGTCTCCTTCCGCCCCGATCTCAAAGGAGAAGAGATGATTGGCAAATGCCGTGGGTGTCATAAACATGCGGGAAAGGGTTTTTTCCTGTCCATTGACCAAAGCAGAGGCCTGACAGCTAATGGATCCCAACCAGCTGGTAATGATCTCGGTACCCATGAGACGTGAACGCTCTCCTAAAGTCAGGACACTCTCATCACTGGTCAAAAACCCCAGTTCCTCTACTTTCTTAATGTGCTCGGGTTTCAAGGCTATATTGATCCCCTTGAGTCCGCTGGTGATCTCAAACATGGTAGGCAAAAGCCAGCGTTTATCCTGACTGGCCAGGGAACGTCTGAGCAGTTGTACAAAATCCTGGGTACTGATGGCTAAATCCAAACCACCTCGATAATCCAGCATGCTCTCCAGGTAGGATCGCCGGTAAATGTCAATGCAGTGCAAGGCACAAACCAGGACTTCCATGGGGAGAACCTCGGGGAACACCGGCTGATAGTTGCTAGCAGCTTTGGAGGCATAGATATCTGACCACCATTGTAGAAACGATTCTTCATTATCAAACAGCATCAGCAGAATATTACCGTCACTGCCCTGAAAATGGGCCAAAACATCGTTATCGTCCAGGGAAAGAAAAGCATGATAGGTTTCTTCAGCCGAACCGGCTCCTCCACGATGGAACTCTATTTTTAGATCCGGCGCCAGCAGCTTTTTAGCCATGGATGCAAAGTTCGCACTCTCGGCCAACGGTTTGAAAAACTCCGAAGGGCTACTGGTGGCCGCCTGTTCCGCATTATAGCTGTAGGAAGAAAGCTGATTCCCGTTCAACCCAGAACGTCTGAACAAATGATTAATGTCTGCCGGAGCCAGCTTGAGTATTTCAAGAATGCCCGGCTTCTCCATATTCATTCCCATATCAATGCCTCCTGTCTATTGTTTTCTCCTTTATTTGAGGGCGGTTCTGATCGCGCCGATACGACTGCTCACTTTATTCAAAAAGTCTCCCGGGGAACTATATCCCAGTTCCTGCAGACGAGCCGCTCTGACTGCCGGCAATAGTCTATTGTCTTTGATGACGGCAATCGCCTGTTTCATATTGTCAGGCATGGGTTCCACCCGGTAACCCATATCCCGATAACCTTTCTCCACGCTTTCTGCCACATTGGCCGTTTTGCGCAGTTGTTCCATGGCCTCAGTCTGATTTCGCATGACCTGGGAGGGAGTATCTCCAGAGTTCCAGTAATCATCGAATTTCTTCTGCTCCATCAAGGACAATTGTTCCGGATCCAGCATAGTCCCCTTTCCTCTCTGGGTCAGTTCGAAGCCGGTGGAAGGCCGCATCGGCTTCCCGTCGATCATAACAAAATCTACTCCTCGGTCAATCTCGTCTTGCGTGAGTTCGATCATCGGTCTGCCCGGTTGGTTGCCATCCGGTATACGCCAGGTGCGCTGAGAGCTGAAGTCCCGGCCAGCAGACAGATCGAACTGATCCATGGCGGCTTCTTCATGATGTTTGGCCCATTGCTGGAATTGTGCGGCCTCATCCATATTTGCCCAGTCGGTTTCCGGAAAACGCCGGGCAGCTTCATCCGGGCTAAATCCTGAGTTTTCAGCAAAAGCCCGATAGTAAGTGTCTTCCCACTCCGCTTTGGGGATTTCCACCCATTCAGGCCCATTAGGCCCATGCACCAGTCTCTCGGCAATCACATCATTGTCCGTGTTTATATTGAAATCAGTTGGTTCAGTCCCTGGTGTACGTACCGTTCTGACCCTGATCCCCTCTGGATCGACATTAGGATAGCGATTATGCAGGTGATCTTTCACCACCTCATAAGAGGGCTGATGTACATATTCATCCATTACATTGTTGAATTCCCTTTGAATTCTCTGGGCTTCCTGAGGAGTCAACTGAGATCCCAAACCATCCATTTCCTCAAGGTTTTTCAGTGTTCTCATGGAAGCCGGATCGGCTTTCATTTCCATGATATCCTCAACTGTCAGCGGTTCTCCCCGTTGGACTTTTTCTGCCAGGTTCCAGACTCTTTCCTCCGCCTGGATCCTGTATTCATCATAAATGGCCTGCTCTCTGATTAACTCCTGTTGTCGGGCTGGAGGTAATTGATCAAAATTATCGATATTCTGCTGCACTGTTCTTTCGGCTTGGGCAACAGCAGCCGGATCTGCCAGGACTTCATCCGGAGTCCTGCAACCTCGGTTTAGAGGGAGATTATCCGGCTCACCTGGCATATCGTCTCCGCCGCTTGACGATCCTCCTCCTGGCGGTTCACCCGGTCCATCGTCTCCTCCACCCGGCGGTCTTCTAACCGGTGGGTCACCCGGTCCATCTCCCCCTGTTGTGGGAGACTTTGTTGGTGCATCGCTGAAATTCTCTCCCGCTTGCCTGGTACCCGGAACTCCATCAGCATCTGTTTTCACTCCCGCTTTGCTGGATCCCGGAATTCCATCAGTATCCGTTTGTGTTGCTGCTTTGCCGGGACCTTTAGTCACATCGTCGCTGGTGCTGGAGGCAGCTTTTCCCGTGCCGCCAGCTATATCATCACCGCCGGATGGGGCTCTGCCGCCTCCGGGACTAAAACTATCGGCGTCGGCAGTTTTGCTTCCGCTTTCACCCACATCAGACCAGCCATCACCGGCTGATTTTGCAGTCCCTCCAGCCATATCTCCGGTAGTATCGGCAACTGATTTACCAGCGCCTTTGGTAACATCATCGAACGAATCCGCTACTGATTTCAATCCGTAATCAGTTCTGGCACTATCGATGATTTCTTTAGCTGCCTGGTCACTGCCTATATCTACCAGTCGTTTGTTGATCTGGTCAATAGATTCTTCGGCTGAATCTTTAGTGACCATCCCCAGTGCCTTACTCCACATCTGATTTTTAGCGCTGGCTTTTAATAAAGCATTTTCAATAAAATCTGCTGCCTTATTCGTAAAGGCGGGGAATCTTTCCATCATTTCTCCCATAAATTTACCGCCCGCTTCACCTGCCAGCCATCCTACTTGCTCTCCCAAGACAAAAAGGCCAACTGCTTTCGATACTGCTCTGAAATCAGATCCTCCTTTATCGATCTCATCCTTGATGCGGTATAATGCTTCTGCCACATTCATTGCACCGTCCAGGGTCACGTAAGTAAGGCTCGCGCCGCCGGCCAACCCGCCGGTAGCAGCCATGATCATAAGCCTTGCTCCCATACCCAGCCAGGAAATGCTGCCATCGTCTTTCTCTCCAGTGACCACTTCTTTGGCGGTAGCTGCATTGGCTTCCAGGGCCCAGCCCAGGTTTTTAAACCAATCCTCTTCCCAGCGTTCTCCGGTATCGGCAGTGGTTTTGCCCAGGATGCGATTGTCGATGACCCGGCGGATCTTATCCATTTTCTCCTGATCCAGTTCTTTGCCCGCCAGCATGTCATCTTTAAGGCTCTGGATTGCTTTGTCTACATCTCCGGGGCCACCTGGTTCACCGATGTTATATTTATCCGCTGCTTTTTGCATTTGCTCCAGTTTGCGCCAGTCTTCCAGGTTTTTGTCAATGGCTTTGCTGGTCGCATCCTCGCGTTTGGCCATCTTTTCCAGATCTATGGCAGCCCGGCGCTTATCTTCAGCTACATCACGCTGCCAGGAATCAAATCTACTGGGATCAAAATCATTGCCCGTCTCTGTATTGACCCATTTTCCTGTCACGGCATTGAATTCGATTTCATAAGTCTGCCCGTCACCGGTTCCCACCAGTACTTGCCGGTCTCCATGCCGGGGTCCGGTATATCCCGGTTCATATTCATAGGTGGATGTGGTCCCGGTTTCCGGATCCGTATAATCGAAAGTATTGCCCGGGTGTGTTTCCGGGATTTGATCCCCAGGGAGCCTTTCCTCTGGTTCAGATGCCGGCCAGTCACTCTGGGGAATATCTTCTTCCGGGATCGGGATGCTGCCGGGCTGATCCTCCGGCACCACTTCTCTTCCTTCTCCCACATCATGATTTTTCAAGGTATTCATGGGATCTTCCGGCCCGATCACACCGGTGTCCTCAGTAACCGGAATACTCGGTTTTTCCGGCTCCGGTTGCGGGATCTCATCGGTCCAGGGCTTGGCACCGTATTTTTCCACGGTCCGATGATACGGTTCTCCCAGGGGCGGTTTAGTCGGCTTCCAGGCTTCCCTTTGCCCGCCTAAGTCAACAATTCCGCCATCAAAGGGATTACGGGTATCTACATCAAATGGACTCCCATCTCCATAGGGATTTTCTGACCAATGCAACCCACTCCGATCATAGCCGTCGGCATTATAGCCGCTCCAGTGATAACCGTCCTTGCCATATCCCTGTTTGTCGTAGCCCCAGGGGTCGCGGCCGCTGCGGTTGTATCCTTCGAAATCAAAGCCGTCCCTGTCATAGCCGTCCCGGTCATAACCGTGCTCATTAAAGCCTTTCTTGTCATAACCGTCTGCATCATATCCTTCTTTGGACTGGCCTTCCCGGTTGTAACCGTCCCGATCATAGCCCTCAGCATCGTAACCGTTCTTATCGAACCCTTCACGATCCCAGCCATTCTCATCAAAACCGTTCCGATCATAACCTTCCCGGTCCCAACCATCTTTGTTGAAACCTTCTTTGTCAAAGCCCTGTTTATCAAAGCCTTTGGCATCAAAACCCTGGCGGTTGAATCCCTGGCGGTCATAGCCGTTTATATCATAGCCTTCCCGGTCAAAGCCTTCCGGGTCAAAACCATTGCGCCCGTAACCTTCCCGGTCAAATCCTTCTTTATTGAAGCCCTCCCGGTCATAGCCTTCTGTATCGAATCCGGCTTTGTTGAAGCCTTCACGGTCCAGTCCTTCCCTATCAAAGCCCTGGCGATCGAATCCTTCCTGGTCAAATCCTGCCTTGTCAAATCCTTCTCTATCAAAACCTTGGGCATTAAACCCGTCTTTATCGAATCCTTCCTTATCAAAACCAGTTTTATCGAAGCCTTCTTTGTTGAACCCTTCGCGATCATAACCAGTTTTATCAAAGCCGGCTTGGTCGAAACCTTCCTGATCATAACCTTCGGCATTGAATCCGTTTTTATCAAAGCCTTCCTGGTCAAAACCTGCTTTATTAAAGCCCTCCCGGTTGAAGCCTGCTTTGTCGAAGCCCTCTTTGTTGAAACCTTCTTTGTCAAAACCTGCCTGGTCAAAGCCCTGCCGGTCATAACCTTCAGCATCGAACCCGGCTTTATTGAATCCTTCCCGATGAAAGCCTTGCTGGTTATAGCCCTGCCGGTTAAAGCCTTCGGTATCATAACCGGCTTTATCGAAACCTTCTTTGTCAAAGCCGGCCTGATCAAAACCTTCCCGGTTGAAACCTTCCCGGTCAAAGCCGGCCTTATCAAATCCTTCTTTATCAAAACCTTGCGCATTGAAACCGGCCTTATCGAAGCCCTCCTTATCAAAACCAGCTCTATCAAAGCCTTCCGCATCAAAGCCATTGGCATCAAAACCATCCCGATCAAAGCCATTGGCATCAAAACCATCCCGATCAAAACCATGGGCGTTGAATCCATCTCGGTTGAAACCATCTTTGTCAAAGCCGTTTTTATCGAAACCATCCCGGTCATATCCTTGCGAATTAAAGCCATCCCGGTCATAATCCGAGCTG
>Ga0116181_1000467_pt1 | contig 37143 bp, 28 predicted proteins | sample AD_UKC075_MetaG_FD_89752 | JGI IMG/M metagenome (GOLD analysis project Ga0116181, IMG submission 89752) | Active sludge microbial communities of municipal wastewater-treating anaerobic digesters from USA - AD_UKC075_MetaG | ecosystem: Engineered > Bioreactor > Anaerobic > Digestate | place: USA... | reverse complement strand
CTCCGCCGCCGCCTTCTCCGCCGCCGCCTTCTCCGCCGCCGCCCGCCTCATCGCCTGCAACTGCTTTTCGAGCCGCTGCTTGCGTTCCGTCACCAAACGCACGGCCAGCCAGCCAGCCACCGCGAGGATCGCCACTACCCCCAACAACACGATCACGCCTGTCGAGTGCCAAGTACCCATGAACCGCCCTTTCGAACCGCCGAAACGCCTTAACCCTTGAATCGCACTATTACGAGCTTAGCAATTAAATCGCCACTTAATTATTCAGCAAGAGATTTGACCAGCGTCAGCACGCGCCAGACAGGGGCGAAATCGCCGCGCCGGGCCATAAATGCCAAGGCAGTCTGGCTACTAAAACGCTCAGACCTCACCGCCAAACGACGCCAGCAAGCGTGGCAATAATAAGGCCAACTCACCGGTCATCAAGGCAAACTCGGCGTCGAACAACGCCTCCGGAGCATCCGCCACATCCTGCAGCGACTCTCGGACCACATCCAGGAACTGGAGTCGGCGCACGATCAAAGCTTCATCCAACAGGAAGCTCACCCGCTCATCCCAGATCAGGCCCAGCCGCGTGACCTGCTTGCCTGCATCCAGATGGCCACGAATCTCGTCGCCGGTCAAATCCTGGCCCCGACAACGCACGATACCGCCGCCCTCCCCCCGTTCGCGCAGTTCGCAGACATCGCCCAGGGCAAAGCCCGCCGGCGCTTGGCCTTCGATCAGCCAGGCCGTCATGACGGCCGCCACCGACTGCTGGACCTGCAATGGGACGATCAGTAACGAATCCAGGGTTTTGCGCAAGGTTCCAGTGATTTCCTCGACCACGCGCGGACTGGCGCTGTCGACCACCAGCCAACCATCGACCGGATCCAGATAGGCGTAAGCGTTTCGGCTACGGCTCAGGGCGCGCGGCGTCAACTCTTGCACCAGCTGCTCGCGCAATTCCTGTTTCTCCCGTCGCCGCACCGGTCGTCGCTGTTCATCCTCGATCAGGGCGATGCGCTCGGTCAGGGCCTGGTTGACCACGACCGCCGGTAACAACTTTTCCTCGGTGCGTAAACACATCATCAACCGCCCCGCCGCCGCATGGACCAAATCGGCGGCCTTGCGGCCGAGCGGCGGCGTCCAACCGGCCGCGCTGAGTTGATGGCTGGGGCACGGCTGAAAAACTCGCTGTTCCAATCGCACCGCCAATTGCTCGCCATCCAGGGGGAACGGCTCACCCAAACGAAACAGGGTCAGATTCTTGAACCACATCAGGGACCATCCCTTGCCGCGAAAGCATGGATTATCCGCCAACGCCACCGGCGCGCCAAGGCAATCTTCCAAATATTTGTTGCAATGCAGCATTACTTATTCTATCATAGCCTTCGGACAAGCATTGAATATCGTCGCAAACCATTCATCCCAAGGAGTCATGATCATGTCAAACGATGCCCTGGCCAAGATCGCGGAGCAGTATCAGAGTTTTCTGAGTCCGGTCATTAAGGCCAACAAGCTGTCGGCCTCCAATCTCGAAGCGCTGGTGAATTTCCAGATGAGCACGCTGCAATCCTATATCGACATCTCGATCGCCCGGATCAAGGCCGCTGCCGATATCGACGATCCCGCCAGCCTGCAGGCTTTTCTTTCCAGCCAAGTCGAGCTCATCGCCAGTCTGCAAAAGAAATTCGCCGACGACAGCAAATCGCTCGGCGAACTGATGGCGAAGTTCAAGGGCGATTTCGAGAAGCTGGTTCAGGAAAACCTGCCGAGCGGCAAGTAAACCCCTCTCCTCATCGCACCGTGACGGGGCTGGACGCGACCCTTCCACCCCGTCGTCTCGCTATGCCCCGATCGCCTTCCCCGTGGTAGAGTTGTTAGCTGGATTAGCTTCGCCTCTCCCCTCGTCGCCGCCAGTGCCTGATTAAGCGTCTTCACATGCCCAAAACTCGTGTCGTCGTCGGTCTGTCCGGCGGCGTCGATTCTTCCGTGGCCGCCCTGTTGCTGATCGAGCAAGGCTACGAGGTGCACGGCGTGTTCATGAAGAACTGGGAAGACTCTTTCGAAGCTGGTTATTGCGCGGCTGCCGAAGATCTGGAAGATGCGCGGGCGGTGTGCGAGACGCTCGGCATCCCCCTGCATCAGGTCAATTTCACCGCCGAGTATCAGGACCGGGTCTTTCGCTACTTTCTGGACGAATACCGCTGCGGCCGGACCCCCAATCCGGACATCCTGTGCAACACCGAGATCAAGTTCAAGGCGTTCCTCGATCACGCCCGGCAGCTGGGTGCCGACTTCATGGCCACCGGCCATTATGCCCGCCGCGAAACCCGCGCTGGCCGCCAGCATCTGCTCAAGGGCTGCGATCCCGGCAAGGATCAAAGCTATTTCCTGCATGGCCTCGATCAGGCGCAACTGGCCAGCGCCCTGTTTCCCATCGGCGAGCTGCACAAGCGCCAGGTGCGGGAACACGCCGCCGCCGCCGGCCTGATCACCCACGCCAAAAAGGACAGCACCGGCATCTGTTTCATCGGCGAGCGTCGGTTCCGGGAATTTCTCGGCCATTATCTGCCGGCGCAGCCCGGCCCTATCCGCACGCCGGACGGCGAGGTAGTCGGCCAGCACATCGGCTTGATGTTCTACACCATCGGCCAGCGACAGGGCTTGGGCATCGGTGGGCGGCGCGACAGCAATGGCGAACCCTGGTACGTCGTTGGCAAGGATCTCGACGCTAATACCCTGACGGTGGTCCAGGGCCTGAATCACCCGGCCCTGGCACGTCGCCGGCTGCGAGCTACGCAATTGCACTGGATCGCCGGCGCGCCGCCCGAAACACCGCTGTCGTGTCAGGCCAAGATCCGCTACCGTCAACCCGATCAGCGCTGCGTGCTGGAAAGCCTGGACCGGCACGGGGCCGACGTCTGCTTCGCCGAACCACAACGGGCCATCACTCCGGGTCAGTCGGTGGTGTTTTACCTCGGCGACGAATGTCTGGGTGGCGGGGTGATCGATGTCGCTTATGATTGAAGTTTTCCACCTCAACCCGAAACGGCGATTTCATGCCTCAAACCGATCATGACCGCGTCATCGCCCTTGCCGCTACGATGCAAGCCGCCGACCTGGTCCGCAGCATCGCTCGACGCGGCCAAGCCAATTCCGGCGACGCCGAAATCTGCCTGGGCAGCCTGCTACAGATCGACGCTCCCAGCAGCGCCGACATCTATGGCGGTATTCTCCATCTGCAGGCTGGCCTGTGCCTGCTCGAGCAACAGCTCCAAAACCCGCGCGACATGGAACTGACCCGCTACGTAGTGACCCTGCTGCGCCTAGAACGGCGGTTGGCGCGACGCAACGACCTGCTGCTGCTGCTGCGCAACGGCATCGAAGACATTACCCGCAATCTGGCGCATTTCCCCATCGGCCACAGCAACACCATCGCCCGTTTCGCCGATCTCTATCTGAAAACGCTCAGCACCCTGTCGCCGCGCATCATGGTCAGCGGCGACCCGATCCACCTGAACAATTCGGAAAACGCCAACCGCATCCGGGCTTTGTTGCTGGCCGGCATTCGCGCCGCCATCCTGTGGCGGCAAAGCGGCGGCGGTCGGCTGACCCTGCTGCTGCGACGCAACGCGCTGTTGCGGGAAACCCGGCAGCTGCTGAGCGATATCGCCTGAGATATCGCCTGAGGCCGCTCAGACCTTGCGGTACGCCTCCACCACATTGTGCAGCTGGCTGATCTTATCGAGCACCCGGCTGAGCTGCATCACGTCGGCGACTTCCAGGGTCAGGCCCATGCGGGCGATGCTGGTTTCCCGGTCGGTCAGGGTATTGGCCCCCAACACATTGACCTGTTCGTTGGCCAGGATCGAGGTGATGTCGCGCAACAGACCGGAGCGGTCGTAGGCGATGATCATGATGTCGACCACATAGGTGGCCGGCGTCTCGCCCCAGCTGACTTCGATCACCCGTTCGTGATGCTGGTTGGCCAAACCGAGTAGATTGGCGCAATCTTGGCGATGAATGGTGACGCCACGCCCCTGGGTGATGTAGCCGGCGATCGGTTCGAAAGGCGCCGGCTGGCAGCAATGCGCCATCTGGGTCAACAACCGCCCCACCCCGCGAATCTGGACATCGCTCTTGCCAGTTTCGGTGGCTTTGGCCTTGCGCAGCACCGGCAAACCGTCTTCCGCCGTCGGCGAGGGCGACAGCAATTCCGGAATCCGGGCGATCACCTGCGATGTGGTCAAAGCGCCATGGCCGACAGTGGCGAACAGCTCGTCCAACTTGCCGAAATTGAGCTTCTCCGCCACTTTTTCCAGCTTGATTTGCTTGATGCCCAGACGCTGGAACTCCCGTTCCAGCGCCGCCCGGCCGGCGGCGATATTCTTGTCCTGATCCTGCTGGATGAACCATTGGCGGATCTTGGCCCGCGCCCGGTTGGTCTTGATATAGCCGAGGTGCGGGCTGAGCCAGTCGCGACTGGGGCCGCCGTTCTTGGCGGTCAGCACTTCCACCTGCTCACCGTTCTTGAGTTCGTAGGTCAGCGGCACGATGCGGCCATTGACCTTGGCCCCCCGGCAGCGGTGGCCAACTTCGGTATGGATGTGATAGGCGAAATCCAGTGACGTAGCGCCTGGCGGCAATTCGACGATGGTGCCCTTGGGCGTGATGGCGTAAACCCGATCCTGGAAAGCCTCGGCCTTGAACCGCTCCAGCAAATCACTGTCGTCGCTGTCCTCCTCCCGATACTCCAGCATCTGCCGCAACCAGGCAATCTGCTGAGCGGCTCCGTCACCGGGCTCTTGGCCGCCTTCCTTGTAGCGCCAGTGCGCCGCCACCCCCAATTCGGCATTGCGGTGCATGTCGAAGGTGCGGATCTGCACCTCCACGGCCCGCCCTTCCGGCCCTACCACCGCCGTATGCAGCGACTGATAGCCATTGGGCTTGGGATGGGCGATGTAGTCGTCGAATTCCTGATGGATGTGATTCCAGTGGGTATGCACCACCCCCAGGGCGGCATAGCAGTCTCCCACCGAATCGACGATGACCCGCACCGCCCGCACATCGAAGATCTGTTCGAACGACAGTTTCTTGCGCTGCATCTTGCGCCAGATGCTGTAGATATGCTTGACCCGACCACTGACCTCGCCCTGGATGTGGGCTTGCTGCAAATAGCCGCGCAAGTCCCGCATGACCTGGGCGAGATAAAGCTCCCGGTCGGCGCGGCGCTGTTCGAGCGCGGCGGCGATCCGCCGATAGACCGCCGGGTCCAGATAGCGCAGCGCCAGGTCTTCCATCTCCCACTTGAGCCGGCCGATGCCGAGCCGGTTGGCCAGCGGCGAAAAAATATCCAGCGTTTCCCGCGCCAGGCGCTGCTGTTCCTCGGTCGGTTGCCGCCCAAGCTGACGCAGGGCGTGCAGCTGCATCGCCAGCTTGATGAGCACCACCCGCACATCCTGGGCCATCGCCAACAGAATCTTGCGCAGATTTTCCAGCTGGCGTCCGACGTGCTGGCTGCTTTGATGCAATTCACCGATGGCGTCGAGTTTGACGATGCCGGCGACCAATCGCATGATGGCTGGGCCGAAATCTTCTTGCACCGCCGCCGGCTTGATCCGACCGGCAGTCACCGGCTCATGCAGCAAGGCCGCGGCGACCACCTCGTGGTCCATACCCAGATCGGCCAGCAAATCGGCGACCACCAGCTGTTCCGGCATTTCGCTGCAGGCGTAAGCGCGCCGCACGGTCTCGATCTGCGCCGGCGACCAAGCGACTGAACGGATATTCAGCCATGTATCGAAATCCGCGCCGGCCAGCGCGGTTTGCCTGGAACTGACCATGATGAATCCTCATATCACTCAGACAACACCACACCCGCCCCGGAAAAACTGGCGGGGCGAATGACGAGGAGTTCGATGCGGACTGATTGAATTTTAGCTATTCGACGATACCGACGGGGCGGTATCGCATCCTCCCTCGAGGCGAGGGAGGACCGGCAAGAAGGCAGGAAAGGCGCGAGGTCGCTTAATTGTCCTTGGCACCCTGATCGACCCAGGCGCGGATCACCGCCAGTTGCTCTGCCGGCAACTTGACCTTGCCATGTGGCATCTGGATGGAGGGATCCACCCCGGCGCGGCCTTCGATCAGCCGGTTCAGACTGCTGTTGAGGCTTTGGCCGGGGATGACGACCGGCCCCATCTTGGTGCCCTTCATCAGCTCGGCATAGCTGCCCACGGCGAGACCGCTCTTTTGGTAGCCTTCGCCATTGGGCGCGGTATGACACTCGGCGCAGCTCGATTTCAAGATGGGGAGGACATCTTTCTGGAAACTCACGGGCTTGGCCGGCTTCTCGCCGGAACAGCCTGCCAGCACGCCCAACCCCAACAGCAACGCGGATGCAAGCAGTTTACAAGAGTTCATGGATCGTTCCTTGTGCGTTTTAGACGGGTATTGACTCGGTTTGGATGAGACCGTCGTAATCTTATCAGACTACAAGGGCACGGGGGTGGAAGCAGGACCCGGCCGCACTATCCGGCACATGCCAGCGCATCGGCCATACGATACTGCTTCATCGAAAATCATCCTTAAACTGATTCAGGGTATACTAGATTCATCGGTGCGCCCGGCGCCTGACGCTCCATCTACAGACGTTCGCCATTGCCCGATCCCCAAGCAAGGCTACGACCTAATTCATGGCATCATCACCGGCCATCCATCCATGATCTGGAGCGTCAACCGCTGTCGGGCATGGCCCCAACCGTCAACATAAAGCAGGACGAATAACGTGACGAGCCCGAAATTGCAATCTGAACTACAGCGCATCATCGAAGCGCGCCATCACGATCCCTTCAGCGTGCTAGGCCGCCATCCGCAGGACAAAAAACTACTGGTGCGCGCTTATCTGCCCTATGCCCAGGAGGTTCACATCGCCGAGGGCAATCTGGCGATGGAGCGCATCCCCAACACCGACCTGTTCGAGTGGCGTGGGCAAGCCGATCAAGTCCCCGAACGCTATCGCCTCATCTGGCGCGATTCCGACCACCACGAGCATATCTCCTTCGATCCTTACTGTTTTCCCCCGCAACTGGGGGATCTCGACCTGTATCTGTTCGGCGAGGGCAAACACTGGCACGCCTACCGCTTCCTGGGCGCGCACCCGCATCGCGCCGATGGCGTAGCGGGCGTACTGTTCGCCGTGTGGGCGCCCAACGCCGAACGGGTCAGCGTGGTCGGCAGCTTCAACCGCTGGGATGGCCGTATCCACCCCATGCGGGTGCGCGGCGGTAGCGGCGTCTGGGAATTGTTCATCCCCAACATCGCCCCTGGCGATCTGTACAAGTTCGAAATCCGCAGCCGCAACGGTGGATCGATCCAACTGAAATCCGATCCTTACGGGCAGCACTTCGAAATGCGCCCGAGCACCGCCACCATCGTCACCAAGCCCGATACCTATACTTGGCGCGATGAGACGTGGCTGGCGCAACGCAAGGAGACCGACTGGCTGCACCACCCGCTGTCGGTCTATGAAGTGCACCTCGGCTCATGGCGGCGAGGCTGGGAAGGCGAATTCCTGAACTACCGCGAACTGGCCCACCAACTGGTCGAATACGTCAAGGAACTGGGCTTCAACTACATCGAGCTGTTGCCGATCACCGAGCATCCCTTCGACGCATCCTGGGGTTACCAGACCACCGGTTACTACGCCCCCACCAGCCGGTTCGGCACACCGGACGATTTCCGCTACTTCATCGACTATTGCCATCTGCACGATGTCGGCGTGATTCTCGACTGGGTGCCGGCGCACTTTCCCAAGGACGCCCACGCTCTGGCCCGATTCGATGGCGAACCGCTCTATGAGCACGCCGACCCGCGCAAGGGCGAGCATCTCGACTGGTCGACGCTGATCTTCAACTATGGCCGCTACGAGGTGAAGAATTTCCTGCTGTCGAGCGCGCTGTACTGGATCGAGGAATTCCACCTCGACGGGCTGCGGGTCGATGCAGTGGCCTCAATGCTGTATCTGGACTACTCGCGCAAGGAAGGGCAATGGATTCCCAACAAGTACGGCGGTCGCGAGAATCTGGAGGCGATCGACTTCCTGCGCGAACTCAACACCGTGGTGCATAGCGAACATCCCGGCGCGATGGTCATCGCGGAAGAATCCACCTCCTGGCCGCAGGTAACCCGTCCCACCTACCTGGGCGGTTTGGGCTTCAGCATGAAGTGGAACATGGGCTGGATGAACGACACCCTGCGCTACATGGCGCAGAACCCGATTCATCGCAAATACCACCACGATCTACTGACCTTCAGCATGTTGTACTGCTTCACCGAGAACTTCATGCTGCCGTTCTCGCACGACGAGGTGGTCCACGGCAAAGGCTCGATGATCAACAAAATGCCGGGCGACGAGTGGCAGCGCTTCGCCAACCTGCGCTTGCTGTATGTCTACATGTTCACCCACCCCGGCAAGAAGCTGCTGTTCATGGGCACCGAGTTCGGCCAGGGCACCGAGTGGAACAGCGCCACCACCCTCGACTGGTACGTGCTCCAGTTCAATTTCCACCAGGGCATGCAACAGCTGGTCAAGGATCTGAACCACCTCTATCACAGCAGCCCGGAACTGCACCATTACGAGTTCGACTGGCAGGGCTTCTCCTGGGTCGATTGTCATGATGCCGATCAATCCATCCTGAGCTACCTGCGCAAGAAGGACGACGACTTCCTAGTCGTGGTGGTCAACTTCACCCCGGTGCCGCGCCACGATTACCGGATCGGAGTGCCGCGACCGGGTCGCTACACCGAAGCTCTCAACTCCGATTCGCACTTCTACGGCGGCAGCGGCGTCGGTAACGGCGGCGTCGAATTGATCTCCGAAGAGCGGCCGTGGATGGAGCATCCCTACTCGATCACCATCACGGTGCCGCCGCTGGGCGGCGTGGTACTGCGGCCGGACCCCCTGCCGGAGCCGGTGCTGATCGCGGCAGAGACGGCCAACGAGGCGCCCGCCGAGGCGGAAGCAGCGCTCAAGCCCGCCGCCACACTGGCTGTTGCGGCAACCCCGGCCGAGGAAGAACTGGCGCAGCCGGAGTGATCCGCCACGCCATCTCCCGCGCTTGACCACGCCGGGGCGCAGCAAAGCTGCGCCCCGGTCGTTTTAGAGATAACCTCCCGCCATCAGCTCGGAAACGATCAGCTTCTGGAAAATCCTGTCCCGATGCGACTCGGGCTGATCGAGCTGAAGACGGGCCAGATAGCGCTTGGCCCCTTCCGGTGCCGCGCCTACCGTGATGGCTCGCACCAAGGTCTTCATCAAATCGCCTCGGGTCGCCAGCCGCTGCTTGAGTCCCTTGAGCACCCGCCCCAGAATGATTTCTTCCTCGGTGAAATCGGTTCCCAGCGGAAAATCCGGCAGCAGACCCATCTCCTTGAAAGGCGCCAGCCGCGTCTGAATCCGGCCAGGCGTATTGCAGCTGTGCTCCAGCGGAATCTGGTAATCCTGGGGAATCTTCCCCGCCCGCTTGGCCTTGTCCAGTAGTTCCGGCTGAAAACGCGAATCGGCGATATTCAGCAACGCTGCGATCACCTCCCGGTCGGATCGCCCGCGCAGATCGGCCATGCCGTACTCGGTGATGATGATATCGCGCAAGTGGCGCGGTATGGTGATATGGCCATAGTTCCAGACGATGTTCGAGGAGGACGTCGAGCCGGTCTCGCGGGTGCTGCGCAGCATCAGGATCGAGCGGGCATCCGGCAGCTCGTGCGCCATGGCCACAAAGTTGTATTGCCCGCCGACCCCGCTGATCATCTGGCCGTTCTCCAGCCCGTCGGACACCGCCGCCCCCAGCAGGGTCACCATGATGGTGGTGTTGATGAAGCGCGCCTCCCGGCGCTGCAAGGTCGCCAGCTCCTGATTGCCGTACAGGTGGTTGACCTTGCGCACCGAAGTCATGCAGATCTGCCGGGCTTCGGCCTCGGGCATCGTCCGCAGGGCCTCGTAGAAATCCCGCGGCCCCATGAAGAATCCGCCGTGCATCAGGACACCGCCCAGCAACCGGCTACCGAGACCGTGGGCGATCACGGCCTCGTAGCTGTCCGATCGATTCAGCTGGGCGGGAACCCGAATAGCCTCGCCGATCACCAGATCGCCCGCTTCGTAGCGGACCCGGTTGTTGAAGATCCCAAACCGGCGTAGGAACTCGACATCCTGCCCGGTCAGCCAAGGAGAAACGACACGCTGCTCCAGCAGCACCTGCAAGGTTTCCTCGGAGACCGTTTCGCTGATCGCACCCTCGTTGAGCAGACGCTGTAGCGGGACGCTGTCATAAACCTTGCGTTTCAGGATGCCATCCCGATAAAGATGCAGGAAGCCGTTGACGAACATCTCGCTGGCCCCATACAGGCCCTGCTCGAAGGGGTCCGTTCCGCCCATGCGGCCGATCAGATCGCCATAATGGTCCAGGATGCGCAACTCGGACAGCAACTGTCGGTAGAGTGCGTTCCGCTGTTGCCGCAAGCGACAGAAATGCACAATGGCGTCGCTCAGGCAACCGATGCCGATCTGCAGGGTGCCGCCGTCGCGAATCAGGGCGCTGGCCTGCAAGCCCAACAGATAGTCGGCATTATCCACCGGCATGTTGGGTGCGCCGAACTGCTGGAAATCGTAGCAGGGATGATCGAGGACCAGATCGAACGCGGCCGGCCGCACCATGGCGTCGTTATACATGAACGGCATTTCGCGATTGACCTGGCCCACCGCCACGAGCGGCCGGCCCTGGCGACGCAAATCCTCCGTCATCGCCAACAGATCCAGACTGACATCCGGATTGCTGCCAAGACTCAGCCAGCGCTCGCCATCCACTTCCCGCGTATTGATCTGCTGCGCCACCACGTTGATCTGGTTGTCCAGCAGATCCCGCGCCGCGTGGGTGTAGTTGGTGCTGATGTAGTTCTGCTGCTGCATCGGCACGTTCATGAAACCGCCCGGCTTGAGGAAGAATTCGGCGATCTCGACATTGGGTGGCAGCCGACCGGCGCGCAGGTCGATGGCATAATCCAGGTCGGGATAATTGCCGAACACCCGGTCGACGAAAGGCCCCAGAAAGCGTTTTTCCAGATCGCTCGACCCTTTGGGGATCTCGACGGTGATCGCCGTCAGGATCTTGAGTCGCAATTCGGGATCGGCCTTGGCCCGCTGATACAGTGCGTTCACCACAGAATTGGGCTTGCCGATGCCGAGCGGAATCCCCAGCACGATACGCTTGCCTACCTTGGCGATGAGTTCATCCACGCAAACGTCGACGTCGTGGCAGTAAAGTGGTTTTTTTTCTTGCACGTTCCGATCTTCCTTCGGCCATTCATGATCTGACGCGGATGAGTGGCGCGGTCCGCCGATGGCGCCGCGAAAACGATCCGGTGCTCGCGTCATCGACCAGCCACTCCGGGCAACAGGCAAGACACCTCCTGTGCGATTAAGTATCGATTATAACAGTTGCTTACCTGGACAGCCCATGGCGGCGAGATCCGGATCGGATTACACTAATCGACCATTCGGATACCCTGCGCAATCGGGAACCGCATCCCATAAGGAGAAACTTCGATGTCAGACATCGACACCCTGGAAGCCAACAAGGCCCTGGTCCGGCAGAATTTCGAAGTCATCTGGAGTCAGGGCAACCTGAAAGCCGCCGACAACATCATCGCCCCCGATTATGTCGGCCATATCGCCACTCTGCCGGAAGCGGTGCGCGGCGTCGCAGCGTTCAAGCAAGTGATCACCCTCTATCACTTCTCTTCCCCCGACATCCACTTCGACATCCAGGATCAAATTGCGGAAGGCAACAAGGTCGCCACCCGTTGGGTCGCCCGCGGCACCCATCAGGGCGAATTCATGGGCGTCGCGGCCAGCGGTCAGCGGCTGTCCGTCAGCGGCATGAGTCTGCACCGCATCGAAAACGGCCGCATCCAGGAATCCTGGGACGACTGGGATGCGCTGAGCATGCTGCAGAGCATCGCCGAAGATATCTTCCAACCCTTGTCGATGCGGCTCTAGCCGATCCGCCTTCGACCCGTCGCCTCTCCGGCCCAGCCCTGCGAGGCACATCCGGTCGATCCGGCGGCTCTCCGACCCGTGTGCTCCCGCCGCTCCATCCCCACGCGCTCCCAGCGTCATGCCGTCCGCTGACTTTCAGCCCGCCTGGTGGCTGCCCGGCCCCCATGCCCAGACCCTATGGTCGACGCTCTGCCGGCGGCGGCCGCGACTGGCCCTGCGGCGCGAGCATCTGGAGCTGCCGGATGGGGATTTTCTGGATCTGGACTGGAGCCCAGGCGATCGAGGTCCTCTCACACTCATCCTGCATGGCTTGGAAGGCTCCAGCGACTCCCACTATGCACGCGGGTTGCTGGCGGCCCTGGTCCAGTGCGGTTGGCGGGGGGTAGTGATGCATTTTCGCGGCTGCAGCGGCCAGCACAATCGCCTGGCCCGACGCTATTGCGCGGCCGATACCGCCGATATAGCCTACGTAGCCCGCTGGCTGCGCCAGCAAGAACCGAATACGCCTCTGGCCGCCGTCGGTTATTCGCTAGGCGGCAACGCCCTGCTCAAGTGGCTGGGCGAGGCCGGCGCCGACCTCCCCCTGTGCGCCGCCGCAGCGGTGTCTGTGCCGTTCCTGCTCGACGCCACCGCCCAACGGCTGGGGCAGGGCTTTTCCCAGCTGTACCAATTGCACCTGTTGCGTGAACTCAAGCGCAACTATCGCGATAAATTCCACCACCGCTCGGACGGCCCCATACCCATGGCCCAGCTCGCGGAACTGCACGATTTCTACGCCTTCGACGATCGTATTACCGCGCCCCTGCATGGCTTCGCTGACGCCCGCGACTACTATGCCCGCGCCAGCTGCCGACCATTCCTGCGCCAGATCGCCATCCCGACCCTGATCCTGCATGCGCTGGACGACCCCTTCATGTTCCCGGACGTGGCGCCAGACGCCCAGGAGTTGTCGGCCAGCGTTCGCCTGGAACTCAGTCGGCATGGCGGCCATGTCGGCTTCGTCGCCGGACGCTGGCCATGGGCCGCCGAATACTGGCTGGAACAACGCATCCCAGCCTTTCTGGCTTGTCATTGGTCCGATCCGGACGCTGACCGCGCCCGGCAGCCCCCCGCATAGCGAACGGTATCCTCACACCCACCGTCAGCTTTTGGCCGTCAGCTTTTCACACACCAGCGCATGCACCCTACCCACCGTTTCGAAGGTTTCCGCGCTGATTTCGTCATCGGCGATCTGCAGGTCGAATCGTTCCTCCAAGGCACTGATCAGCGTCACCACCGCCATCGAGTCGAATTCCGGAATACTGCCCAGCAGGGGGGTATTCGGCTCCAGCTTCCCGACCCGATCGCCCAATTGCAGGATCTCGCCGATCAACTGCCGTATCTCTTCGAACTCGACCATCGAGACCGTCTCCAGGAGTGAGAAATCTAAAGTTATCGCGCGATCCTGGAAGCCAGCCAGCCGCCGTCCGCGCATAGAGGCCGTCAAGATAGCGTCGCTGTCGGCAAGAATCCAGCCACGAGTTGAATATCGACGGTCGATACGGTCGGTTTGCCACCCTCCCCCACTCTGGTCGGCTATGGCCAGCGCCGGCCAGGAGCGTCCCGGCCGTATCCACCCCCGATGCACCCCTACTCGAACTGGTAGGCGAAATCGCCGTCCTGCGCCTGGATTCGCACCCGCACCACCGGCTTGCCTTCCACCATCCGGGTCAGGAATTCCTGGGAAATCGCCGGCAGCACGGTATTGGTCAGGATGGCGTCGATCATGCGTCCGCCGCTGTCGAGTTCGGTGCAGCGACTGACGATGAGCTTGACCACCGCATCGTCGTACTCGAAAGGCACCTTGTGGTTGTCCCGGATCCGCTTCTCGATCCGCCCCAGCTGCAGGCGGACGATATCGCCGATCATTTCGTCGCTGAGCGGATAGTAGGGAATGGTCACCAGCCGACCGAGTAGAGCTGGCGGAAACACCTTCAGCAACGGTTCGCGCAGGGCCTTGCTCAAGCCTTCCGGCTCGGGCAGCAGCTCGGGGTCCTTGCACATGTTCATGATCAGGTCGGTGCCGACATTGGTGGTCAGCAAAATCAACGTATTCTTGAAGTCGATCAGCCGTCCTTCGCCGTCTTCCATCCAGCCCTTGTCGAACACCTGGAAGAAGATCTCGTGCACATCGTGGTGGGCCTTTTCCACCTCGTCCAGCAACACCACGCTGTAGGGCCGCCGCCGCACCGCCTCGGTCAACACCCCGCCTTCGCCGTAACCGACATAGCCCGGCGGAGCGCCCTTGAGGGTGGAAACGGTGTGCGCTTCCTGGAACTCGCTCATGTTGATGGTGATGACGTTCTGCTCGCCACCGTAGAGTGCTTCGGCCAGGGTCAAGGCCGTTTCGGTCTTGCCCACGCCGGACGGCCCCGCCAGCATGAACACGCCGATCGGTTTGTTGGGATTATCCAGGGCCGCCCGCGACGTCTGGATGCGGCGGGCGATCATCTCCAGGGCGTGGCGCTGGCCGATGATGCGTCGATTGAGAAGGTCGGCCAGATTCAGCACCGTTTCGATTTCGTTCTTGACCATGCGTCCGACCGGGATGCCGGTCCAGTCGGCCACCACCGAGGCCACGGCCTGGGCATCGACGCTGGGCAGAATCAGCGGCATCTCCCCCTGCAGGGTATGCAACTGGGTCTGGAGATCCTGCAACTCCGCCAGCCAGGTCTGGCGTTGCGGATCGGGCTCGCTCGCCGCGTCGGCCTCGACCGCGCCACCCTCGCCGCGCAGTTTGGCGCGTAGCTCCAGAATGGCATCGACCAGATTCTTTTCCTCCTGCCAGCGGGCTTCCAGCGCCGTCAAACGGTCCTGCTCGGCCTGTAGCTTCTCGGTGGCCGCAGCCTGGCGCTGGGCGGTGTCGATGCCGACCGCCGCTTCCCGGCCAATGATCTCCAATTCGATCTGCAAACCCTCGATGCGACGGCGACAGTCCTCCACTTCGGCTGGCACCGCGTGCAGGCTGATCGCCACCCGGGCCGCAGCGGTATCCAGCAAGCTGACCGCCTTGTCCGGCAACTGGCGGGCCGGGATGTAACGATGGGACAATTTGACCGACGCCTCCAGCGCCTCATCGAGAATCTGCACCCGATGATGCTTCTCCATGGTAGTGACCATGCCGCGCATCATCAGGATGGCCTTGTCTTCGCTGGGCTCGCCGACCTGCACCACCTGGAAGCGGCGGGTCAGGGCCGGATCCTTCTCGATGTGCTTCTTGTACTCGGCCCAGGTGGTGGCGGCGATGGTGCGCAACTTGCCCCGAGCCAGCGCCGGCTTGAGCAGGTTGGCGGCATCACCGGTGCCGGCCGCGCCGCCGGCCCCCACCAGGGTATGGGCCTCGTCGATGAACAGGATGATCGGCTTGGGCGAGGACTGCACCTCGTCGATGACCTGGCGCAACCGGTTCTCGAATTCGCCCTTCATGCTGGCCCCGGCCTGCAACAACCCGACGTCCAGCACCCGCAAAGTCACGTCCTTGAGCGGCGGCGGCACGTCGCCGGCGGCGATGCGCTGGGCGAAACCCTCGACCACGGCGGTCTTGCCGACGCCCGCTTCGCCGGTCAGGATCGGATTGTTCTGGCGACGGCGCATCAAGATATCGACGATCTGGCGGATCTCCTCGTCGCGGCCGACGATGGGGTCCAGTTCGCCGCTGCGCGCCCGTTCGGTCAGATCGACCGAAAACCGCTTCAACGCTTCTTCCTTGCCCATCTGGGGCGGGGCCATCGCCTCGCTGGCCTCACCGGGCGCGGCGCCACCGCCGACCTGGGAACCATCGGCGGCCCGCAGGCCGGCCTCCGGCGATGCGGCCACGATGTCGACAAAGCGCTCCATCAACGTATCCAGCTTGACCTTGTCGAATTCGCGGGAAATGGCCAGCAGCGCATTGCGCAAATCGGGCGTCTTCAGCATCCCGATCAGCAAATGGCCGGTTCGCACCTGGGAATCGCCGAACATCAGCGTGGCGTAGACCCAGGATTCCTTCACCGCCGTATCGACATGGGCGGACAGATCGGAAATGGCGGTAGCCCCGCGCGGCAGACGATCCAGGGCCTCAGTGAAATCCCTAGCCAGCTTGGAAGGATTCAGGCCGAACTGCTGGATGGCTCGATGCAGATCCGAATCCGGCAATTGCAGGATCTGATGCAGCCAGTGCACTAGCTCCACGTAGGGATTGCCCCGCAGCTTGCAGAACACGGTGGCGCTTTCGATGGCTTTGTAGCCCAGGCTGTTCAACTTCCCGAATAAGGCGACGCGACTGATTTCGGCCATTGCGGAGGACTCCAAGCGTTAAATTGCGGTCAAGGGGTAGACGTCGAACGGACGCATCCAACCCCGATCAGCTGCAGTAGGTCACGGCATCCAGCTTCAATTCGTCGGCGTCATGCTCCGGAGGCTGACTGTTCAGCCAGGTGGTCCAACCCAGCCGCGAGCCTTCGCCCAGGGCCAGCGGAGGCACTTCCTCCTTCCTGAGCACCAGGTTGACGTCCCATAGCAACTCGTCGCCGATGTAGTTGCGCACCCAGTCCACCAGTCGGCGCAGGCTGTCGCTGCCCGGCAGGAAGCGCTGGAAATCCGCCAGCCCCATCGGCCCCATGACGATCCGAAAGCGGTATTGGCAATCCCAGACCCGTTCGCCGATCACCGCCGTCATGCCGAGCAGTCCGGTTTCCGGGCTTTCGCCCAGGCGGCAGCGGCTGACTTCCGCCAGCGGCAACCAGTGGCCGACGAAGGTCTCGATCATGGCTGGCAGCTTGAAGAAGTCGGCCAGAATGGCTTCCAGGCCCTCGGCATTGCGGATCGGGTTGCTCAGACGGCCGGCATAGTGGAATTTGGCCAAGTCGGGGACTGCATCCCGCTGCCACAGCGACGGCATCCCCAGCCCGAACGATGCGCCGACATAGACATTGAAGCGATCGGTTTCCGGCCGGTCGAAGCTGACGGTCGGTTGCGTATCCGCCCAGGCCCGATAGAACAGACACAGCATCCGGTGGTGGAACACGTCGGCGAAACGGGCCAGGGTGTGGTCGCCGACATTCCGGCTGCGATCGCGCACGTACTCGGTCAGGTGCAGGGGCAACGGACCGTTAGGGCCAAACAAGCCCAGGAAATATTCGGTCAGCCGCGCCGGTCGCTCCTCGTCGCCGGGCTGGAACCCCGCCAGGGTAGACGGGGCGAAGGCCAGGGATGGCTCCTGCGCCAGTCGGACCGGATCCTCAGCCAAGCGCGATGATTTGCCCAGGCGCGGCTGCTCGCGATACAGACATTCCAGCCGACGCAGGGCTTGGAAGAAATGAAACGCATACGGCTCGCGCCTGAGCGCTTCGAGCAGGGCTACAGCGTATGCCGACGTCCGATCCGGGCTGGCCATCGAATGATCTCACCCCGCTCGGTCGATCTGACGACCGTCTCTGTGAAGGAATTGATGGAGGCGTACTTGGCGAAGAATTGCTCCAGTACCGCCCCCAATAGAAAGATACCCGAACCTTCGAAGGCGGCTTCGTCCAGCTTGACGGTGACTTCCAGCCCACGGGCAAAGGCGATCGGACCGGGAATCGGCGCGCGTCGGGTGATGGGCGCGGTCTGCACCGATACCACCCCGTCGATCTGTTTACGCACGGAGGTTTCAGCCAGCTCGCCATACAACGCCAGCAGCTCCCGCAAGGCCACTGCGCCTTGGCGAGCATCGCTGTCGGCGATCGACAGGTAATTCAGGCTCAGATGACTGATCAAACGCCAGGCGGTATCGCCCTGGGCGTGAGAAGGCCGCGGTTTGGTCGGCCCGGCCAGGGCGCGTATCGCGCTGACCGGCGCGCCGGAGGCCAGGGTAAAATCGGTCTGACCCTGCCCGACTGGCATGTGCAGCGCCAGATCGCGATTGGTGCACAGGGTCGTAACCGCCAGTTGCCGCAAATTGCCGCGATAGGGCGTCTCACCGGCATCCACCAGCGACAGGTAGGATTCACTGCCGATATAGCTGGAGCGAGGACCGCTGCGCCGCTGTTGGCTGGACAATTGCCGCGGCAGGCGATGCACCGTGTAGAACGCGCGCTCGCTGCGCTGGCTGAGTTGATCGTAGCTGGCGTAGAACGGCAGGAATTCCTGCTCGTCGCCCTCGGCGCCGATGCCAGTGACGCTGGCAACCTGATAGACCTCGAAATCCATCGGCCGACTACGATCCACCACCACATGATGCTCGGCGAACTGGTCGCTCAGGTGAATCCGGTCGGCCCGCTTGGGAAACAGGTTGATGGCTGGGGCGCAGAACAAGGCGAAGTTGGCGGCGGACACCGTGGTTTCCAGCAGTGGATCGGCCCGATCGAGCAGCACCAGAATCTCCAGCTCCTGACCGGCACAGCGACGGACCGCCGGACCCAGCCCGGCCAGCTCCACGAACAGATAGCGCTGCGGAAAAGCGAAATACTCGTGCAACAGCCGATAGCCCTGGAACGAAGGGGCGGTGAAGGGCAACAGCGCCTGCTCTTGGTCGAAGCCCATGCGGCGAAGAGCGCTGCTCGGCGCCACCTCGTACCAGGGCGCTGGACGCTGGCCCGGCCGCACGATCAGCCCCACGGCATTGGTCAACAATTGCTCGTACAACCGCATCGGCAGGGCGTCACTACCGTGCAGGTACAACACCAACCGCTCCAGAGCCAGCTTGTTGAACGGCAACCCCGGCAAGGTGGTGCGCAAGCGCAGCCGGATGCCGGCCCGCACCTTGGACAGTTCCGGCAGATCGAGCTGTGCCACCGGCTCCTTGCCGGCGAAATACTGCGCTTCGGTAATTTCCAGCGGCCACAGGGTTACCGGCTGCGCGGTGCGATACTCGCAGACTGTCCGCTCGCCCTTGCCCAACAGGCTGAACAAGGCATGGTCGCGGGGAATGGCGAAGCCCCCTTCCAGAGAGCCCTCGGTCGGATCCGGCTGAAACTGGGCCACCACCATCGAGGGGGTTGGCGTCAGGTAGTGCGGATAGATGATCTCCAGCAGATGTCGGGTAAAACGCGGGAATTCAGCATCGATCTTGAGTTGCACCCGCGCGGCCAGGAAACTGAATCCTTCCAGCAGGCGCTCGACATAAGGATCGGCGCATTCGAATTCCTCCAGTCCCAGTCGGCCGGCGATCTTGGGAAATTCGCGCGCGAACTCGCTCCCCATCTCGCGCAGGAACTGCAGTTCCCGATTGTAATATTGCAGAAGGTGGGGATGCATCAGCGCACACTCACGGAATTGCCTTGTTCGACCTTGACCTGGCCGGTTTCCAGATCGATTTCGGTTTTCAGGAACAGCTGCAGGGGCACGGGCTGCGCCCACAAGTCGCCGCTGATTTCGAAAGTCAGGGTATTGTGGCCCATCAACTCCTTGTCCACGATCACCCGAACCGCCACCGTATTCCTCAGGATGCGGGGTTCGAAATCCCAGATCGTTTGTCGCAAGGTGGCTTCCAGATCATGGACGTCGATGTTTTGCGCCACGCTGCCCGACAGCGGCGGCAGGCCAAAATTGATGACGGAATGCTGAGCGAACGGGTAGTGTTCGATCTCCTCCCGCTCCGGCAAGCACACCGCATTGAACAGCCAGGCCAGATCGCGCAGGACGCATTCCCGCAAACGATTCATGGACAGCACGCGATTCTCGCGTGATTCCTGGGTCTTGCCCGGATCGTCGTCGGTCAGGCGGTCCAGCAACGACGGTTGCAGGCGTTCCTGGGGGGTCAGTTCGGCCACGGTTCAGCATTCACTCCGCAGCAGCGCCAAGCGCGCCCGTCTCCGGCGCAGCATCGTCGTCGAGAGTGATCGAGCGAATCTCCAACAGGGGATAGTCGCCGCCCTCGGTCGTCAGCAAGCGCTGACCCAAACCGATAAACGCGTCCCCCTCGTATTCCTGCCATTCGGTTTTCCGCCCGAGCTGAATCGCCGGATCGCTGCTCGTTTCCGAATCCGGATAGCGCGACGGGATGAAGCCAACGGTTTCTCCGCCGTTACGCCAAGTGAACTGGGCCGGCATCCACACCAGATCGCGTAAATCGGCCGGCGCTTCCAGCTGGATGGCGCGGATGCGCTGAAAAGGCACCCAGTAATACCGGCCGTTGATGACCGCCTCGATCACCGGACCCAATCGGGTATCGGCGTCGGCGATCCAGGCAAACGGTTGACCGTCCAGGCAACCGGGAGTGGTCGGTGCGGCCTCGAACGCCTGGTCGCGCACGGTCTGGGCCTGGGCATGATGGCCGGTCGCCGTCAGGCGCAAGGACTCGAACAACAGCGCCAGCCACTGCACCGGATCACCGAAGATCAGCGGTGAACGCTGTCCGGCAAAGACCTGCGCGCGCAGGGCCTCGCAGCGCAGGATTTCACGGTAGGTCTGCACCATCGGCAAGGTGCCGGCGTCCAGTTCAGCCAGAACGTTGAGCTGGGTCATGGCCTTTTCCCAGCGACCCAGCACCGCCAGCAACTGGAATAGGAACACGCGATGCTGGGCGTTGGCTGGCTGCTTGCGAATCTGGTCCTGCAGTTGCTGCAGGGCTAACAGGACATTGCCAGCGCGTAGACTTTCCTGGGCGATGACCATCTGACGCTCCCGTCAATAAAGCAAGCCAGCGGCACAGGGCCGCGGGCTTGTCAGTGAGGTTAAGATGCCAGCCATGGCTAGGCTGGCACTTGCGCAGTTTATTCCACCGCGTTGGTTTTGATGTCGAAGGTCTTCGGAATTTCGGTATCCGGCGTACCGTCCGATTTCTGCGGGGTATAGATGTACTCGATCTTGGAGAAATTGAGCGAGAAGCTCTCCACCACCAGCTCCGAACCGTCGGAAGGAGCCTGCATCAGGCTGGAGATCAGCACGTCCGACAGCTTGTACTTGACGTACGGAATCATCGTATTGTCATTGCCGCCGGCCTTGGTGACATGGATCTCGACCGTCGCGAAATGCTGGCCGGAGCACATGAACTGGAACATCACCGACGAAGCTTTATCGACATACTTCGACCCCGAGATATCCTGGATGGACACCTTGCCGGCGCCACCGCCCGCACCGATTTGCATGGTGCCGGATTGGGTGCCACCCATCGCAATGGACAACAGTTCGCACCAGCCCTCGTAACCCTTCTTGGTGGATTCGCCTTCGACGTCGGCAATCTTCATGAACAAGCTAACAGCCATGACACACCTCTCTAAAACTCGCTGAAATTCGGTTTCTCACTCAACCCACCCGGCCCCCCACCACTCGCGCTTGGACCGGTATTCGATGCCCGCTGGATTCGCAGATTCGCCGCAGCTTGTTGAGAACTTCGCGGGGCACTTGTCATAAAGCACTTCCTGTGCCAACTTGTTTATTCCATTTAAATCAATATATTAAGTGAAACACCCTTCTCCATTCTTCCATTGAGCCGCAGCTAAACGACCGGCCCAGCCTGGACCACTGGTCCGGACTGAACTGGACGTCAGCCCGCCCCGCCTTTCTCCGAAGGCAGCTTGGACACCAGCCGCAGAGAGACCGTCAACCCCTCCAACTGATAATGAGGCCGCAGGAAAAATTTAGCCGAGTAATAGCCCGGATTGCCTTCCACTTCCTCCACGACGACTTGGGCCGCCGCCAGTGGCTTGCGCGACTTGACGACCTCACTCGAATGCAGGGGATCACCGTCGATATACTGGGTGATCCATTTCTGCAGCCATTTCTGCATCGCGTCGCGCTCCTTGAACGAGCCGATCTTGTCGCGAACGATGCATTTCAGATAATGAGCAAAGCGACACGTCGCGAACAGATACGGCAGGCGCGCCGATAGATTGGCGTTGGCGGTCGCGTCCGGATCGTCGTATTCGGCCGGCTTCTGCAAGGATTGCGCGCCGATGAAGGCGGCGAAATCCGAGTTTTTCTTGTGCACGAGCGGCATGAAACCGTTCTTGGCCAATTCCGCTTCGCGCCGGTCGCTGATGGCGATCTCGGTCGGACATTTCATGTCGACGCCGCCATCGTCGGTCGGGAAAGTGTGGGTGGGCAATCCTTCCACCGCGCCGCCCGATTCGATGCCGCGAATGCGGGTGCACCAACCGTACAATTTGAAAGCCCGGTTGATATTGACCGCCATGGCATAGGCCGAATTGGCCCAGGTATATTTGTTGTGATCCGCGCCTTCGGTGTCTTCTTCGAAATCGAACGCCTCGACTGGATCGGTCTTCGAGCCATACGGCAACCGCGCCAGGAAACGCGGCATGGTCAACGCCAGATAACGCGAGTCCTCGGAATCCCGCAACGAGCGCCAGGAGGCGTGTTCGGGAGTCTGGAAGATCTTGGTGAGATCGCGGGGATTGCTGAGCTCCTGCCAGGAATCCATCAGCATGACGCTGGGAGCGGCGGCGGCGATGAACGGCGTATGGCCGGCAGCGGCGATTTGCGAGATTCCGCGCAGCATCTCCACATCTTGCGGGCTATGGTCGAAGTGATAATCGCCGACCAGACAGCCGAACGGTTCGCCGCCGAACTGGCCGTATTCCTCTTCGTAGATCTTCTTGAAGAAGGGGCTTTGATCCCAGGCGGTGCCTTTGAACTTCTTCAGCGTCTTGCCCAGCTCGTTCTTCGAGATGTTCATGACGCGAATCTTGAGCATCTCGTCGGTTTCGGTGTTGTTGACCAGATAATGCAAGCCGCGCCAAGCGCCTTCCAGCTTCTGGAAGTCGGCATGGTGCATGATGTGGTTGATCTGCTCGGTGAGCTTCTTGTCGATCGTCGCAATCATGCCCTCGATGGAGCGGAGCGCATCGTTGGAAATGACCGTGGCGTTCTGCAGAGCCTGCGCCGCCAGGGTCTTCACGGCGGCCTCGACCGCCTCGCGCGCCTGGTCGCTGCGCGGTTTGAATTCCTTTTGCAACAGCGAACCGAATTCGCTGATCTCGAATACGCCGGCTTCAGACTGAGACTTGACTTCGGCGGAGGTGGCTTCTTCGGCCATACGATTACTCCTCGGCAGGGCTGGCGGATTCTGGGGACTGCGGCTTGGGCGTCGATGCCAGCGCCTGCAGCAAACTGGGATCGTTGAGCACCTTGGCGATCAACTCTTCGGCTCCGGTCTTGCCGTCCATGTACGTCATCAGGTTGGACAGCTGTTCGCGCGCCTGGAGCAACTCCCTGACGCCTTCAACCTTTCTGGCCACGGCAGCGGGAGAGAAATCGTCCATGCTCTCGAAAGTCAGATCGATGCTCAATTGCCCATCGCCGGTGATGGTGTTGGGCACCCGGAAGGCGACGCGCGGCTTCATAGCCTTCATTCGATCGTCGAAATTATCCACGTCGATTTCCAGGAACTTGCGATCGGCGACTGGCGCTAGGGGCTCGGCTGGTTTACCCGACAAATCGGCCATCACTCCCATCACGAAGGGTAATTGCACCTTTTTTTCTGCGCCATAAACTTCTACATCGTACTCGATCTGCACGCGCGGCGCCCGATTGCGGGCGATGAATTTCTGACTGCTCTCTGCCATAGCGATACCCTCTACACTCAGCACATACCAGCTTCAATTGCCAGAAACGACGGTTCCAGCCTCGAAAAAGCAGCAATGCCAACCCCCATTCAACTGGGAGGCTGTTCGTCCAGACCGAGAATCACCTTGGCGTGATCGGTCCCTCCTGGGGCGAGATCCCGCAGCACTTCCATGAAATCCTTGTCCATGAGTCGTTTGGCCCGCTTCAACAGAAAAGGCACCGGACTGGACGGTTCGTGGCGGGCAAAATACTCACACAATTTATCCAGCATTCGGATGACGTCTTCACGGTTGTTGAGTTCGCCCACCACGAGTTTTGGTCCCTTTGCAATACCTGCCTGTTGACCCGCATCGGAGTCGGAGGTTTCGATGTCCGATTCCGACGCTTCCGGTTCGGACGAGGGCTCCACATATCCGCGCCGCGACAACCAACCCGCCACGATGACATACATTTCCTGCGACAATTCGCGTAGCGGGCTCAGGTTGAGAGACTGGAGAATACCGACCTGATCGGTGAGCACCGCCTCGATCGCAGTGGAATTTACTTTGATTTGCTCGAGCGCCAGCGCGGTATCCCGCAGCACCATCAGATCCACATCCTGAAAGGCGCTGTCGATCATGGCCTGTTCGGGCAGCGGCGTCTTATCGTCCTTGGCTACTATTGGTTTTAGCACACCTGCGGCAATTTGCATGTCGCGAAAGCTGAAACGTCCTACAATTCGCGACACGACCAGGGGCATTTCCCGAATATTGCGTAAGGTCGCTTCTGGATCGATCAAAGCGGAAACGATATTGATCCGCAACGTCGGATCATTATCGTCATCAGGGTCCAGTTTTGGATAGAGCCCTTCCCAAAATTTCTCGATCAAGCCACGCAACAAATGTAACCCATCGCTAAAACCCTGCAATCCGTCGGTGTGAAGCAAGGCTCTGACTAAATACACCGTCACCCGCAAATCGCGGGTGCGCGTAAACAATTCCAAGGCCGTCTTCTTGACATTAACCCAATCCGGCGGCTCGGCAGGAATGATGGTACCGCCATACTGGCGTTCCGGGGTTTCCTGGGCCAGTGTTTCCAAACGGATAAAGTTCGGATCGTATTCAAGATCCTCGCCACAGGGCGCTTCGGCGGCCACATCGCACAACAGCCCGTCAATATCGATTACACTCATCGCCCACGCGATCCTCTTCCACGGTCTGATCTGAAGTGAGTATAGCTTAGCTTGGCTTGGCTCAGCCTACCTTCGCGGTATAGACTAGCCAAATTGATATTGCAGATTAACCATTGCTTCGATCCACTCCGCCCGGCGGTCAAAGCGGCATCATCCTCGATGGATTTGCGCCATGCCCTTGAAATTGACCATCACTAGCTATCAACGGCTCTCTCCTGGTCAGGAAACCACCAAGCTCCTCAATGACGGAGCCATCAGTATCGGCCGCTCGGCCCAGAACGATTGGATCCTGCAGGACCCGGAACGCATCCTGTCCGGCAAGCACTGCACCATCCATCACCAGGGCGGCAGCTATTTCCTGACCGACACCAGCACCAACGGTGTCTTCCTCAACAACTCCCAAGAGCGCATCGACCGCAACCAGGTCGTGAAGCTCAAGGACGGCGATCACTTCATCCTGGGCGAGTACGAGATCGCGGTGACCCTGACGCCGTCGGCGGCCGCGCTGATGGAGCCCGAACCGGAGGAGCCTGAAGCCGAAGGTCCGCTGACCGACATCATGCCGCCGCCGCTCCTCGGCCCGGACATCGCCGCCATCGAGGGGCCGCGTCCCGGCAGCATGGTGGATGCCGCCAAGCCTTCCTTCGCCGATATCATGAGCGAGGTGTCGCTCGGGCAACCGCGCACTCCCGGAGCGCCAGCCCACGGCGTCGTCACCGAACCGCCTTCCGATCTGCTCGCGCCGGACCGGGCCTTCTTCGAGCCGCCGGCGCTGGTGTCGGAAACGCCCACCCCCGAACCGCCACCACCGCCAGCCGCCGAAACCGATTTCGCAATACCGCCGCCAGCCGCCGAAACCGATTTCGCAATACCGCCGCTGCCCGAACCCTTCGCGCCCCCGGCCCCACCGCCCGAACCCTTTGCGACACCCGTTCCACCGCTGCCTGAACCCTTCGCGCCCCCGGCCCCACCGCCAGACCGCGCCGAGCCGCCGCTGCCGATCACCGCAGCGCCGGTGCAAGAACCTCTGCCCGAAGAGTCGCTCATTCCCGAAGACTGGTGGCTAGCGCCGCCAGCTGCGCCGCAGCCGACCGCCATACCACCGCTGGAGGCCACCGCCCCGCCGCACCCTGTCGCGCCACTCGCGGTGCTCGAATCCTCGGCCGAACCAAGGCCCTCCCATCCGCTTGCGCCGCCGGCTCCAGTCGTCCCCACTGCACCACCGCCGGCTCCAGTCGTCCCCGCTGCACCACCGCCGGCTCCAGTCGTCCCCGCCGCACCATCCGGATCCAGCGCCGAGGATTTGCTGCGTATCTTCCTGGAGCGCGCCGGTCTGGCTCACACCACGCTGACCGCCGACCAGTTACCCGAAATCCTGGCCAACCTCGGGACGATTTTCCGCGAGACCGTGCAGGGGCTCATGGACATCCTGCAAGCCCGCAGCGACGTCAAGAGCGAATTTCGCCTCGACCGCACCACCATCGGCCCCGTCGAGAACAACCCGCTCAAGACTCCGCCGGGCCAAACCCCCCTGAGCCCAGAAATGGTCATGGCCCTGTTGCTGATTCGACGGAAGGACGCCTACATGTCGCCGCAACAGGCGGTCCACGAAGGCTTTCAGGACATCAAGGCCCATCAATACGCAGTCTGGGAAGGCGTTCGGGCGGCCATGGCCCACCTGCTCGAACGCTTCGATCCGCACAATCTGGAAACCCGCCTGCAACAGACCGTGCTCGACAGCATCCTGCCGGTAAACCGCAAGGCCAAATACTGGGATCTGTTCACCAGCGAGTACCAGGCGATCGTCCACGAGGCCGAGGAAGATTTCAACGAACTGTTTGGCAACGAATTCGTGCGTGCCTACGAACAGCACCTGAGTGAGCAGTGAATCCTCTCCCGCCACCCCATCTATATATCGCTTCGCCAATTGGATGCTAGGATTTAACTGCGGTCCCTCCACCCTCAACGAAGCGATGAAACGAGCAACGCCACCATGAGTTGGTACAGCAAGATCGTGTGGTCCGAGGGGATGTTCCTGCGTCCCCAGCACTTTCAGCAGCAGGATCGGCACATCGAAGCCCTCGTCCGGCAATCCTGCGCTTATCTGCGACCCTACGACTGGGGCGTCGGCGAGTTGACCCTGGACCGCGAAGCGCTGGCACTGGGTAAGGTCGCCATCACCAGCGCCAAGGGACTGCTGCCGGACGGCACTCCTTTCAATATCCCCGACTACGACCCGCCCCCCGCGCCTTTGGACATCGACGCCGATGTGCGCGGCGTCCGGATCATGCTGGCGCTCCCCCTGCGCCGCACTGGCATGGCCGATGTGGAGCGCGGCGAGATTCAAGATACCGCTGCGCGTTACCGGGCAACGGCTCGCGAGGTGCGCGACAACAATTTCGACACCGCCAACAACAGCGCTTTTGTCGAAATCGGTGAACAGCGCTTACGACTGTTTCTCGACACCAAGGACTTCAGCGAACACACCTGCATCGGCATTGTCCGCGTGCTGGAGAAGCGACCCGACCAGATGGTGGTGTTGGACGGCGACTACCTGCCGCCCAGCCTCGACTGCCGCAACCAGCCGACCCTGAACGGCTTCGTCACCGAGGTGCTCGGTCTCCTGCACCAGCGCGGGGACGCCCTGGCCGAACGGGTGGCGGGCGCTGGCACCGCGCGCGGGGCCGGGGTGGACATCGCCCAATTCCTGCGGTTGCAGACCGTCAATCGCTTCGAACCGCTGTTCGCCCATCTGGCGACTATGCAGCACCTGCATCCGGAAGCCTTCTACCAGATCGCGGTACAACTGGCTGGCGAGATGGCCACCTTTACCGGCAAGACTAAACGCCGGCCGCCGGTGTTTCCCGCCTACGACCACGACGACCTGCAGAAGACCCTCGGCTCCCTGATGGCCGAGTTGCGCCGCTCGCTCAGCCTGGTCGAGGAGCAGGCCGCAATCCAGATTCCAATCGAAGAGCGGCAATACGGCATCCGAGTGGCGATCATCACCGATCGCGAGCGGCCCTTGCTGGCCAAAGCCACCTTCATTCTGGCGGTTCGCGCCGACATGGCCGCCGACCTGTTGCGCGCCCGCTTCCCGACCCAGGTCAAGATCGGCCCAGTCGAGCGCATCGCCCAATTCGTCAATCATCACCTCCCTGGCATCGGCGTCAACGCCCTGCCGGTCGCGCCACGGGAAATCCCCTACCGGGCCGACTTCATCTATTTCCGGCTTGACCGCAGCAGCGAGTTCTGGAAACAAATTCTCAACTCGGGAGGGTTCGCCTTCCATGTCGGCGGCGAGTTTCCAGGGCTGGAAATGGCGTTCTGGGCCATCAAAGAGTGAGCGAGTAGCCAACCGTGACCATCGACGATCCGTTCGCCATCGACGGCGACGAGGGCGATCGCACCATCATCAAGCCGATTCCGGGCGGCCGCCGCTCGGGATCGACCACCGCGCCCGCGCCGCCGCCGTCTCCGCAAGCTCCGCCACCGCTGGAAGCCGGAGCCCTGCCCTCGTCCGGCGCTGGCATGAATCCGCTGGAAGCGGCCGCCACGCCCCTGCTCAGCCTGATCATGCGCCTGAAGAACACCTCTTCGCATCCCGACCCCGAGCGGCTGCGACTGCGGATGATCGAGGAGGTCAAGGCTTTCACGGCCGGCGCCCGCAATCAGGGCATCCCCGAGAAAACCGTATTCCGGGCCCGTTACGTACTGTGCACCACGCTCGACGAGGTGGTGCTCAACACTCCCTGGGGCCGGGCCAGCGACTGGAGCGAGAACAGTCTGCTGATCACCTTCCATAACGAAACCTGGGGCGGCGAGAAATTCTTCGAACTGCTGGACTCCATCATCCTCGACCCACGCAAGAATCTGCATCTGCTGGAATTGATGTATCTCTGTCTGGCCTTCGGTTTCCAGGGACGCTATCGACTGCTGGACAATGGTCGCAGCCGCCTGGAAGAGCAACGCGAGCGGGCCTACAACGCCATCCGCACCGCCCGTGGCGAATTCGAGCGCGAACTGTCGCCACACTGGCGCGGCGTGGTCAATCAGCACAATCCGCTGATCCGCTACGTCCCACTGTGGGTGGTGGCCGCCGTCGCGGCGGTCCTGCTGCTGCTGGCCTACGCGATCTTCAGCTGGCTGCTGAACAAAGCCTCCGACCCGGTGCTGGCGGCGCTGAGCGGCGTGCGCGGCGAAACCGTGGCCATGGTCCGCCGCGGCGGCGTCCCCACCACCCCCTCGCCGATCAAACCCAACAACAACCTGGTCCAGGTCACCCAGAACCTGCGGACCTTCCTGGACCCGCAAATCCGCCAGGGGCTGGTCGCGGTCGTGGCGGAAGCCGACAAGACTACGATCCGCATCCGCGGCGATGGCCTGTTCGACTCCGGCAAAGCCGAGGTCAAGCCGGCCTTCTACGGCCTGCTCCAGCAAATCGGCAACGAATTGAACAAGGTCCAGGGTCAGGTCATGGTGACCGGTCACACCGACAACGTGCCGATCCGAACCTTGCAGTTTCCGTCCAACTGGCACCTGTCCAAGGCGCGCGCCGACAGCGTGGTCAAGATTCTGGCGACCACCAGCGCCACTCCGGGCCGTTTCATCAGCGAGGGTCGCGCCGACAACGAGCCGGTCGCTCCGAACGACACGCCGCAGAACCGCGCCCTCAACCGGCGCGTCGACATCATTCTGCTGGCCCGCGTCAATTAGAGCAGAATCATGAAGAAGATCTGGAGTTTTCTGAAAAACCCCTGGTTCATCGGCATCACCGGCTTTCTGGCGGTCGCTGCCCTGATCTGGTATCTGGGGCCGCTGATCGCCATCGCCGGCCAATCGCCACTGGGCAACGACCTGGGCCGCGTCGTCTCCATCATGACGGTGGGCGGCAGCCTGGCGCTCTATCAGCTGGTCACCTACATCAACACCCTGCGCCGCAACCGGGATATGCTGGCCGATCTAGCCGGGCAGACCGGCAAGCTCGGCGGGGCGGGCGGGGCCGACCGGGCCGCCGCCAAGGAACAGGAAAAGAAGAAGAAGGAAGAGGACGCGGCTTCGGCCGAGGAAATCGCCACCCTGAAGGAAGGGTTGGACGAGGCGTTGGTCACGCTCAGAAAAGCCCGGCTGGGCGGCAAGAGCGGACGCTCGCAATACCTCTACCAATTGCCGTGGTACATCATCATCGGCCCGCCCGGCTCCGGCAAGACCACCGCGCTGATCAATTCCGGGCTGCGGTTTCCGCTGGGCGCGGGCAAGGTGCGCGGGGTGGGCGGCACCCGCAACTGCGACTGGTGGTTCACCGACGAAGCGGTGCTGCTGGACACCGCTGGCCGCTACACCACCCAGGATAGCCACGAAGAAGTCGACCGGGCCGCTTGGCGCGGCTTCCTCGATCTGCTCAAGAAGCACCGCCGCCGCCGCCCCATCAACGGCGCTTTCGTCGCCATCAGCTTGTCCGACCTGATGCAACAGAGCGAGGAAGAGCGCTCGCTCCAGGCCGTGGCCATCAAGCAGCGGATCCAGGAGCTGCATGAGCATTTCGGCATTCGCTTCCCGATCTACGTCCTGTTCACCAAGGCTGACTTGATCGCTGGCTTCGTCGAATTCTTCGCCGATCTGGGCCAGGAGGAGCGCGCCCAGGTCTGGGGCATGACCTTTCCGATGGACGACCTGGCCAGCCCGGCAGGCATGGTCGAGCACTTCCCGGCCGAACTCGATCTGTTGGAGCAGCGGCTGAACGATCGCCTGGTCGAACGCCTGCAGGACGAGCGCGACCCTCAGCGGCGCGATCTGATCTACACCCTGCCCAAGCAGTTCAGCTCCCTGAAGCAGGTCGCCGACCGCTTCCTCAAGGAAGTGTTCCGCCCCAACCGCTACGAAGAGCGTGTACTGCTGCGCGGCGTGTACTTCACCAGCGGCACCCAGGAAGGTACGCCGATCGACCGGCTGACCAGTTCGCTGGCCGCTACCTTCGGACTGGGCCGACAGACCCTGAGCACCTTCGCCGGCAAGGGCCGCAGCTACTTCATCACCCGGCTGCTGAACGGCGTCATCTTTCCCGAAGCGGAACTGGCCGGCGCCAATCTCAAGGTGGAACGCTGGCGCGGCTGGATTCAGCGCGGCGCCTACGCCGCAGCGCTGCTCATCACCGTGATCGCCGCCGTGCTCTGGCTCGCCAGCTACGCCCGTAACGAAATCTACGTGCGGGCAGTGGAAAAACAGCGCCTGGTCGTGGACCAGCAGATCAAGGCGCTCTCGCCCGATCAGGTCGATCCCGCCGCCACCCTGAGCCTGCTCAATGCCGCCCGCACCATCCCCGGCGGCTACGACGACCGCGACGCCGGAACCCCCTGGCTGATGGGCTTCGGCCTCTACCAGGGCGACAAGCTCGGCAGCGAAGCACAGGCCATCTATACCCGCCTGCTGCAACAGGCCCTCCTCCCCCGCATCATCCTGCGCATGGAAGAGCAGCTGCGGCAGAACACCAAAAATCCTGGCGCTCTGTACGACACGCTCAAAGTCTATCTGATGCTGCAGGATCCGCAGCGCTTCGACGCCGCGGCCATCAAAGCCTGGATGGAGCAGGACTGGCAGACCAACCTGCCGCGCAGCGTCGGCCGGGAACAGCGCGAACAGCTCTCGGCCCATCTGGATGCGCTGCTCAAACAGTCGCCGCTGCAATCGCCCATCGAGCTGGACAACGCCCTGATTCAGCAAACCCGCAACCTGCTGAATCAATCGCCGCTCTCCCAGCGCATCTACGAGCGGATCAAGCAAAATCAGCGCGCTGCCGGCACGCCGCCGACCATCGGTCTGACCGCCGCCGCCGGCCCCGATACGCCGCGGGTGTTCGATCGCAAGAGCGGTCAGGCGCTGAACAGCGGGATTCCCGGCCTGTACACCTACAATGGCTACTACCAGTTCTTTCTGAACGAAGGCCCGAAGCTGGTCGATCAACAGGCCGAGGAAAGCTGGATACTGGGTTCGACCGTCCAGATTTCCAGCAATCCGGTCGAACGCCAGCAGATCGCCGACAGCGTCTGCCGGCTTTATCTCAACGATTTCCTGCGACAGTGGCAGGATCTGCTCGGCGATGTCCAGATCAAGGCGTTCGACAAACCCGACGCAGCGCTGGAGATTCTGCAGGTGCTGTCGGCCCCGACCTCGCCGTTGCGCAATCTGGTCGAAACGGTCTCCCGCGAAACCGCGCTCAATCAACCGCCGACCAAACCCGACGCTGGCAAGACCCCCGCCGACAAGTCACTGACCGACAAGATCGCCGGAATCATCGGCAACGCCAAGACCCCGGCCGCCAATTCGGCCATCCAGCCTTGTACCCTCGATCCGCGGATGCTGGATTTCAACAGCCTGTACACGCGGGAAATCAAGGGTGCCGACGGCGCGATTCCGCCCCTCGACAAAACGCTGTCCATCCTCAACGAGCTGTACGGCCACATGAACGCCATCGCCCGTGCCCGGGAGGCCAACCCGGATGGCAGCGTGCCGCAGAATCTCAAGGATCAGTTCGGAACCGTGGTCAACCAGTTGCAGGTGGACGCCACCCGCAAACCGCCGCCATTCAACACCCTGCTCAACAAGCTGGCGCTCGACAGCTCCGATATCGTGCGAAGTTTACGCGATCGGTTGAACGCCCAATGGAAAGCGGCTCAAATCGCCGCTTTTTTTCAAGACAACTTGTATGGCCGCTATCCCCTGGTCCGTAGCTCTATCCAGTGGAGCGGCGCTGGAGCGGGAACGGCCCCGAGCGCAGCGGTCCCGGTCAACAGCATCCAATGGGTCGGCCAACCTGCCGGTTCCGGCGGAAACCGGACCACGCAAGGTCCCCCGGACGCCACGCTCACAGCCTTTGGCCGCTTCTTCGGCCCCAATGGCCTGATGGACAATTTCTTCAAGCAGAACCTGCAGACGTACGTCGATACTTCGCAGGGCAACTGGCGCTGGCGCGGTCCCAGCGGCCCCGATCAGAGTCTCGCGCCGGAAACCTTGCAGGTTTTCCAGCGCGCTGCCACCGTACGCGACGCGCTGTTCAGCGGCAACAGCCAAACGCCACAGATCCGCTTCCAGCTGGTTCCGGTTTCGGTCAGCCCCGACATCTCCCAGGTCGTGATCGGTCTGGACAATCAGACCCTCAGCTACAACGCCGGTCAGCAGGCCCGAGTGAACGACCTGCAATGGACCGGCTCGGCCGGACAAGCGCAAATCGCCTTCGTCCCGCCCGCCGCCAGCGGACCGTCACAGCTGAACGAAAGCGGACCCTGGGCCTGGTTCAAGCTCCTCGATCAAACCCAGATCCAACCGACCGGCACTGGCCAGTTCCAATTGACCTTCCAGATCGGCGGTCGTCAAGCCGTTTACGAGATGCGCACCGCCAATGGTTCGAATCCATTCCGCCTGCGCGAGCTGGAGGGTTTCCGGTGCCCCGATCAGCTATGATCTTCGAACTGCCGCCGTCCAGCGTGGGTTTCTACGGCAAGCTGCCCAGCCGGGGCGACTTCATCGGCCGCGCCCTCTCCACAGCGTTTCTCCAGCCCTGGGATCGCTGGTTGCAAGCCGCCATCGCCCGCAGCCGCGACCAGTTGGGAGAACATTGGCGCGAGCGCTACTGCACCAGTCCGATCTGGCGTTTCGCGCTCGGCCCCGGACTGTGCGGGCCGAGCGGCCACGCCGGCATCCTGATGCCGAGCATGGACCGGGTGGGCCGCTACTATCCCATGGTGATCGCCGCGCCATTGCCGCCGGACCAACTCCTGCTGGCCTTGCCCGCCACCGCCGACGACTGGTTCCAGCAAGCCGAACGGATCGCCCTGGCGGGGCTCGACTGCGACCAACTCGATCTGGAGGACTTCAGCCAAAACGTGGCCACCTTGGGCCGGCCGCAGGGATCGGAACCCGCTGCTGCCGATGTGGCGACCGGCAAAGCTTGGCATTGTGCGCTGCCAGACGCGACGACGCCGCATCATGCCCTGTCGGGGTTGGCCGCGCATCTGTTCCGGCGGGCGTTTCCTCAACCCAGCCTGTGGTGGACCGAAGGTTCGGACCGGATCGCCCGCTGCCTGCTCATTTGTGATGGCCTGCCGCCGATTGACGGTTTCGCTGCGCTGTTGTCGGGAGACTGGCCACAATGGGGTTGGAACGAACCATCGCTCGCCGGCATCGCTTTGCACTCGGACGAGCCCCCTGCCGCCGAAGAGGATTAACCCATGCAGAAACCACAACCTTTTTACTGGTCATCCGCCGGCCGCAGCCATGTCGGCATGGTGCGGGCTATCAACGAAGACGCCTGTCTCGTCATGCCCGAACTGGGACTGTGGGCGGTCGCCGATGGCATGGGGGGGCATGAAGCCGGCGATGTCGCCAGTCGTATGATCGTCGAGTCCTTGCAGCAGATACCGCCTCCCGCCAACTGGCAAGCGCTGCTGGACTCGGCGCGGGAGCGCCTGACCGAGGTCAACCAGCGGTTGCGGGAGGAATCGGCCCAGCGCTACCAGCATCGCACCATCGGCAGTACGGTGGTGGTCCTGCTGGCTCATCAGGACCGCTGCGCCTGCCTGTGGGTGGGAGACAGCCGGATCTATCGCTTGCGCAGTGGTCGGCTGGAACAGTTGACGCGCGATCACAGCCATGTGCAGGAACTGGTCGACCAAGGACTGATCACGCCCGAAGATGCCCACCGCCACCCGCTGGCCAACGTTATCACCCGCGCGGTCGGATCGGCCGAGGAGCTGCGGATCGACGAGAAGATCTACCCACTGCGGACCGGCGACATCTTCCTGCTGTGCAGCGACGGGCTCAACAAGACGGTAAGCGACGAGGAAATCACCCGTCTGCTTCTGCACAGCGACCACAACTGCCAGGAGGCGGTCAAGGCTTTCATCCATCTGGCCCTGATGCGCGACGCCAGCGACAACGTCACCACCGTAGTCGTCAATATCAGCGAAGGCGCTGGCGATCCGGTGGACGATAGGGAGGAATCCGGCCAGAAGACGGTGGATAATCCGATCCCGCCGGATTGGTACCTGCAATGAACGAAAGGGGCCGCAAGCCGGCCCCCTCGGGGTCGATCTAGCCTCTTCGCCGATACAGCGGCAACGGTTGATCGACGGCGGGTTGATAACTGACGCTGAATTCGTCGAAGGCCCGCAAAGCGTCATCCAGGCTGCGATCCGCGCGCAACTCGAAAGCATCGAAGCCATTGCGCGCCATGAAGGCCAGTTGATCGCGCAGCACGTCGCCGACCGCCCGCAACTCGCCCCGATAACCATACCGCTCACGCAATAGGCGGGCCTGGGAATGGGCGCGACCGTCGGCAAACTTGGGAAACTCCAGCGCCACCAGCGCCAGCCGCGGCAGCTCCTCGACCAGTTCGGCCGGATCGACCGTATTGGGCAGCCGAATCCCCACCGGCGCGCTGCGCGCCAGCAATGTCGCCCGTTCCTTGCGCCAGCGCGCCAGACTCACGATGACCGGTCCGGCCGGCAATTCGGCCTCGTCGGCGACATGTTGCCAGTGATCCTCGACGATGCGTCGCTCCTTAATAACCGACCGCATAACGCTGCTCCTCCTGCTTAGCTGCTTGACTCCCCGGCGCATAAGCCCGCAACCGGAAGGGCTCCAGTCCGATCCGTCGGCAGGCGTCGACGAAGCGTTCGCCATCCTGGCGCCGCTCCACATACACCTGCAGGATGCGCTCCAGGGTGTTGGCGACTTCGGTCTTGGGCACCGAGGGACCGAGGATGTCGCCAAGCGTCGCGTCGTTCTCCGAGGAGCCGCCCAGCGAAATCTGGTACCACTCCTCGCCCTTCTTGTCGACCCCGAGAATGCCGATATGACCGACGTGATGATGGCCGCAGGCGTTCATACAGCCGGACATGTTCAGGCGGATATCGCCAAGATCGTAGAGATAATCCAGGCTGTCGAATTTCTCGTTGATCTGCTGAGCGATGCTGATCGAGCTGGCGTTGGCCAGGCTACAGAAATCCAGGCCGGGGCAGCAAATCATGTCGGCCAAGGTGCCGATGACCGGCGCCGCCAGTTTCAGCGCCGCCAGTTCGCGCCACAGCGCGTGAAGATCGGCTTGGCGCACGTCGGCCAGCAACAGATTCTGGTGATGGGTCGAGCGAATCTGGCCGAAGCTGTAGCGGTCGGCCAGATCGGCCAGCGCATCCATCTGCTCGGCGGTGATATCGCCGGGCGGCGTGCCGGGCTCCTTCAGAGCCACGAATACATTGCGGTAGCCCGCTACCTTGTGTTCGGCCACATTGTGCCGCACCCAAGTAGCAAAACCCGGATCGCTCTTGATCGACTGCAGCAAGCCGGTATCGTCGGCAGCGGCCGGATCGTAGGGCGGTGGCGCGAAAAAGCGCTGCACCCGCTCGACCTCCGCATCATCCAGCACCAGCCCGGAATCCTTGATGCACTGCCATTCCGCCTCGACTTGCTCGCGGAATTTGGCCGCTCCCAGCGCCTTGACCAGGATCTTGATACGGGCCTTGTAGAGATTGTCGCGCCGGCCGTGCAGATTGTAGACCCGCAGGATGGCCTCCAGATAACTCAACAGATCGCGCTGCGGCAAGAACTCACGGATGACCTGGCCGATGATGGGGGTACGGCCCAGACCGCCGCCGACCAACACGCGAAAGCCGATCTCGCCCTGTTCGTTGCGGAGCAGATTCAAACCGATGTCGTGTACCTGGGCGGCGGCCCGGTCGTGCGCCGCGCCGGTCACCGCGATCTTGAACTTGCGCGGCAGGTAGGAAAATTCCGGATGAAAGGTCGACCACTGGCGGATGATTTCGCAATAGACCCGCGGATCGGCGATCTCGTCCGGGGCCACCCCGGCCAGATGATCGGCGGTGACGTTGCGGATGCAGTTGCCGCTGGTCTGAATGGCGTGCATCTGCGCCTGCGCCAGTTCGGCCAGGATATCGGGCGTGTCCTCCAGCTTCGGCCAGTTGAACTGGATGTTCTGGCGGGTGGTGAAGTGCCCATAGCCCTGGTCGTAGCGGCGGGCGATGTGCGCCAGGGTCCGCAACTGGCCCGAGGATAGCAGGCCGTAAGGGATGGCCACCCGCAACATCGGCGCATGGCGCTGGATATAGAGGCCGTTCATCAGGCGCAGCGGTCGGAATTCGTCGTCGCTCAGCTGACCCGCCAAATAGCGCTGAACTTGGCCTCGGTATTGGGCGACGCGCTCATCCACAAGCGTCTGGTCATAGGAATCGTACTGGTACATGGTTCCCGCCTGGCAAATCGTTGGCGAACTCTTCACCTCCGCCGGTTGCAGACCAAGCGGTCGTCGATGAGGAAGTTGAATGAGTGCACGTTATCATTGCCGGTATATACTAATAAAGAATCTTTTTTCCATATTATTATAATCCATGATTAT
>Ga0116181_1000456_pt1 | contig 37521 bp, 27 predicted proteins | sample AD_UKC075_MetaG_FD_89752 | JGI IMG/M metagenome (GOLD analysis project Ga0116181, IMG submission 89752) | Active sludge microbial communities of municipal wastewater-treating anaerobic digesters from USA - AD_UKC075_MetaG | ecosystem: Engineered > Bioreactor > Anaerobic > Digestate | place: USA... | reverse complement strand
GGCAAGATCGCTGCCGATACTCAGGAAGCGGGTGCGCTGGCGGGTCAGTATAAGAAGGATCGGGCGCTGCTGCGGGCGCGCGTCGCCGCTGGACTGGCGGCGCTCAAGGCCCAGCCGCACGTGGCCTCGAATCAGTTGGCCGCGATCGGTTATTGCTTCGGTGGCACGACGGTGTTGGAGCTGGCGCGCAGCGGAGCTGATGTGGCCGGTGTGGTCAGTTTCCATGGGGGTCTCGATTCGCCCGCGCCCCAAGATGCCCGCAACATCCGCGGCAAGGTGCTGGCCCTGCACGGGGCCGACGATCCCTATGTGCCGGCCGATCAGGTGGCGGCGTTCGAACAGGAAATGCGCGCGGGCAGCGTCGATTGGCAGTTGATCGCCTATGGCGGCGCTGTGCATGGCTTCACCAATCCAGCCAACGGTAGCGACAACCAAAAAGGGGTCGCTTACAATGCCAAGGCCGATCAGCGGTCCTGGCTGGCGATGCAGCAATTCTTCGCCGAATTGTTTGGCCCTGGCCAAAACGCCCCCTGAGTCGGTCATTGGAGCCGGTTTCGTCGCCCAGCCCCGCGCAGTGCGAAACCGGCGTTGGCTCTTCTTCCCCGTTCGCGCCATGCTCAATCGCCTGATCGCCGTCGCGCCGATGCTGGATTGGACCGATCGGCACTGTCGGTTCTTTCTCCGGCTACTGACCCGGCATACCCTGCTATATACCGAAATGGTCACCACCGGCGCAGTGTTGCGCGGAGACCGGCAGCGGTTCCTGTCCCATGCGCCGGCCGAGCATCCCCTGGCCCTGCAACTGGGCGGCAGCGATCCGGCCGAGCTGGCCCGGTGCGCCCGCATTGCAGCCGACTTCGGCTATGACGAAGTGAATCTGAACATCGGCTGTCCCAGCGATCGGGTCCAGTCGGGACGGTTCGGCGCTTGTCTGATGGCCGAGCCCGCCCTGGTGGCGGAGTGTGTGGCCGCTATGCGGGCTGCAGTCGCCATTCCAGTCACGGTGAAGACCCGCATCGGCATCGACCAGCGGGATTCCGAGGCCGAGCTGGCCGATTTCGTCGCCCAGGTCGCCGCCGCTGGCTGCGAGATCTTCATCATCCATGCCCGCAAGGCTTGGTTGAACGGTTTGAGTCCGAAGGAGAACCGGGAGATTCCACCCTTGCGTTACGACGTGGTGCGGCGGATCAAGCAAAGTTTTCCCGCCTTGACCATCGTGCTGAACGGTGGACTGACGACTCTGGAACAAATAGCGGAGCAGCTGCAAACGGTGGATGGGGTCATGGTCGGCCGGGCAGCCTATGAAAATCCCTATCTGCTGGCCGAAGTGGATCGGCAGTTTTTCGCCTCGACCGAGCCGCCGCCCAGCCGCCGTCAGGTCATCCAGGCGTTTCTGCCTTACATCGAAGCACAATTGCGCCAGGGCGTACCGCTGCACAGCATGACCCGACACCTGTTCGGTCTGTTTCAGTCGGTGCCCGGGGCGCGAGCCTGGCGGCGGGTTTTGAGCGAACAAGGGCCCCGGCGTGGGGCGGGGCTGGAGGTCGTGGAAACGGCCTTGCGGCAGATCGCGGCATAAATCAAGATCCTGCCGATTGTTGTCACGCGCAATTCGCCCAGCCCTTGGCTTATGATGCGAACTATCCAAATAAAAACTGACTTTATGAGGATTGCCCCGCCATGTACGAATTTCTGCAGTATCAAGTCCGTGATGCCATGACCGTCGATCCGATCGCCGTCAGCCCCAAGACCAAGCTGAGCGAAATCGAGGAATTGTTCGAAACTCATGATTTCAATGGCGTACCGGTCGTGGATGATCAGTTGCGGCTGCTCGGTGTGCTGACCAAGTTCGATTTGCTGCGGGCATTCAGCCTCGATTCGCACGCCATGGTGCCCCATTACGACGAGATCATGGAGCAGACCGCCGATACGGTGATGACGCGCAATCCAGTCAGCGTCGGGCCGCAAATGCCGCTGAGCCGGTTGTTGCAGAAACTGGTGGATATGCGCACCAAGAGCTTGCCGGTGGTCGAAAATAATCGCCTGGTCGGGGTGATCGCCCGTGAGGATGTGCTCAAGGCGCTGCGGCGGGCGGCGATCAGGCATGAAATTCCGGTCCATCAGGACGCGTAGTCATGACGACCCTGCTCTTTAATCATCCCGTCTGTCAGGAGCACGATACCGGTTTCGGTCACCCGGAGTGTTCAGCCCGCATCACGGCCGTGCTCAATGTCCTGCACACCTCACCTTTCGCCGCCCTGGAGTGGCGCGAGGCTCCGGAAGCCGAAATCGAACAACTGGCGCGCATTCATCCCCCGGAATACATCGAAAAAATCTTCGCCAGCATTCCCAAGCAGGGGCATTACGCCATCGACGGCGATACCGTCGTCTCGCCGCGTTCGGGTGCGGCCGCACTGCGTGCGGCGGGCGCGGCCTGCGCGGCGGTGGATGCGGTGCTGAGGGGCGAGGCCGATAACGCCTTTTGCGCGACTCGGCCGCCGGGGCATCACGCCGAGCCCAAGCAGGCCATGGGTTTTTGCCTGTTCGCCAATGCTGCTATCGCCGCTGCCCATGCCCGCGCCGTCCATCATCTGGATCGGGTGGCGATCGTCGATTTCGACGTTCATCATGGCAATGGTACCCAGGCCGCGCTTCAACATGACCCCGGCTATCTCTATATCTCCACCCATCAAGCCTATATTTATCCCGGCACCGGTCGCCGCGAGGAGCGCGGGGTCGACAATATCGTCAATATTCCTTTGCTGGCCAACAGCAATTCGGCCGACCTGCGCCATGCCTGGCAGTATGACATCGAGCCGGCCCTGAACGAGTTCCGGCCGCAGCTGATCCTGATCTCGGCCGGCTTCGACGCCCATCACATGGACCCGCTGGCGGAGCTCAATTTCAGCGAGGACGACTACAAGTGGTTGACCGAGCAGATTCTGGCGATTGCAGCCGAGTACTGTAGCGGACGGGTGGTCTCGGTCCTGGAGGGGGGTTACAGCATTCCGGCGCTGGCGGCCAGCGTGGCCGTCCATGTCAGGGCGTTGCTGGAAGCGCCCAAGACGGCGCAGCGCTTGCTGATCAAAGGCATTCTGGCGCGCCAGAAAGCCAAGCGGGACGGCGCGCGACTGTAGGCGTCGGCTTGCCCCGATTCCCCTTCGGTCTGGGGGATCGGGAGAGCGGTCGCATCGATTGGCGCGATCGGGTCAGGGGAGCAGTACGGTAGAGCCGGTGGTCTGCCGCGCTTCCAGGGCGCGATGGGCTTGGGCAGCTTCCGCCAGCGGATAGGTCTGCCGGATCTCGACCCTGACATCGCCATGCCCCACCACATCGAACAGTTCGGCAGCGCTGGCGAGTAGATCGGCGCGTTTGGCAGTGTAGGTCATCAGTGTCGGACGGGTCAGGAACAGGGAGCCTTTTGCCGCCAGGATGCCCGGTTCGAACGACGGTGCCGGTCCCGAGGCGTTGCCGAAGCTGACCATCATCCCCAAGGGCCGCAGGCAATCCAGCGAACCCATGAACGTCTCCCGGCCCACCGAATCGTAAACCACCGCCACGCCTTGCCCATCGGTGACTTCCCGAACCCGTTCGACGAAATTCTCGCGGCTGTAGACGATGACGTGATGGCAGCCGTGGGCGCGGGCCAATTCGGCTTTTTGGTCGCTGCCGACCGTGCCGATGACGGTGGCGCCCAGATGACGCGCCCACTGGCTGATGAGCAGCCCGACCCCGCCGGCGGCGGCGTGCAGCAGGATGGTATCGCCGGCTTGCACGCGATAGGTGCGCCGTAGCAGAAATTGTGCGGTCATCCCTTGCAACATCATCGCAGCGGCGGTGCGGTCGTCGATGGCGGTGGGCAAGGCCACCACCCGGTCGGCAGGAATCAGCCGAACTTCGGCATAGGCTCCGACCGGTGGGCTGGCGTAAGCGACCCGATCTCCCACCTTGAATTCGCTGACCCCGTCGCCGACCGCTTCCACCTGGCCTGCGCCTTCCATGCCAAGCGTCCACGGCAGCGCTGGCAGCGAATAGAGGCCGGTGCGGTGATAGATATCGATGTAGTTGAGTCCGACCGCGCCATGGCGCACCCGCAGTTGACCGGGTCCGGGCTCGCCGATCTCGACCTCTTCCCAGCGCATCACCTCGGGACCGCCGTATTCATGAATGCGGATCGCTTTTGCCATGGGATTCTCCTCGCTGAAGGTCAATGCTGTGCTAAGTCTAGCTGAACGGGCGGATGGGCGATGCGGCTGCGATGGGCCGGGCCGTTTGAGTGGGAATGCGGGTCCGCACCTATTGACAGCGGCGCGGCTGGAACAGGGATGGTGCTGTACCCTGCGCCGGTCCACGGTAAACTAACCACTGGATTTCGACGGGACGGTGGATTATGCGAGGCTTTGGACCGCGGGCGCTGACCCCGTACGATGGCTGGAGTTGGCTTGTGCTGGCGTGGCAACTGATGTGGCGGCGCCCATGGCTGTTCGTGGCGGTGGCCTTGTTCGCGCCGGGAGGAAGCGCCTTGCTGCTGGCCTTGCCGATCTGGGAGTGGTGGTTGCCGCCGCTGGGCGGGTGGGTCACGCTGGTCGCGACGATCCTGTGCTATGGGTTGCCCTTGAGCCTGACCGTGACGTTGGCCTGCGGGGTGGCGCGCGCCACCAACCGCAAGCGGGCGCCGGCCTCGAAGTTGTTGTTCAATCGCACGGCCATCAAGGCGCTTTTCAGAACCAGCCTGTTCCTGTTCCTGTTATTGCTGCAAGGCTATCTGGTGGCCTACTGGGTGCAGGATCAGTTGTTACCCGTCGATATCTCCGCGATTGAAGGTAGTGCGTTGCCGCCGCCGCAGGTGGCTTTTGGCGTTGCCAATACCTTGCTGGGCACGCAACTCAGTGTGTTGGGCAGCCTGGTCATGATTCTGCAGATCCTGCTGGCGGTGTTCGTGGTTCCGCTGCAGCTGTTTCGCGAACTGCCGCTGTCGGTGTGCTGGCGGCGCAGCGCCCTGGCGATGCAGCTCAATCCCTGGCTGTTTCTGGCGCTCGGCCTGCTCGGTCTGGGGCTGATCGCCTTGCCGTTCTTCGGCCCGTTTTCCATTCTGGCCCAAGTGCTGGCGTTGCCCTTGCCAGTTTATTGGGGGGCGTTGTTGTACGTGGCTTGGAGTGACGTGTTCCAGAGTGGTGCGGAAGAGGAACTCGAAGAGCTGCGGGACTCGTGGCGGGTTCCCATGGGCGGCGGGTCGGTGTCGCGCCGCGACAGCGCCGCGCGCGACTCCGCTTCCTCGGCGGGTTCGCCGCCGTGGCGATAAGGTCGGCCCGGCTCCAGCTCAAAAATCAGAAAGCGGCCTGTGGCCAAATCGGCGTCGGGTGGCGGTCGGTCAGGACGCGGGCGCGGGGATTCCAGTCGCGCTGGGTGGTGAACAGCGGTAGCAGTAGCTCGCGACCGAAGCCGAAGGGACGCAGCTTGTCCTGCAGCGGTTCGGCGTTGCGCCCGATCACGTCGAGTGTCGGGAGACCGTCCAGTTTGACCAGGATGATGCGGTTGCGGTATTCGATCCGCAGATTGTAGAACTCGCCGAACACCGCTTCGTAGGTCGTCGATTCGTGATGGTAAAGGTGGCTGCAGGAGAAGGTGTTGGCCGCCAGGACGCCGTCGGCTGTCAGCAGCGCTTTTGTTTCGATCAGGAATTCCTGGGTGCGCAGATGCTCCGGGATGTATTCGTGATCGAAGGCGTCCAACATGATCAGATCGTAACGTTGCCGGGACTGGCCGGCCTGCTGGATGAACTCCCGGCCATCCTCCTCGATGATCCGCACGCGCTGGCCCGGATCGAAGCCGAAGAAACGCTGGGCGACCCGTACCACGGCCGGATCGATTTCGACGACATCGATGGCGGCGTCCGGCAGGATCTGCGCCAGCGCCGTCGGCAACATGCCGCCGCCCAGTCCGACGATGAGGATCCGGCGAGGAGCGGGGTTCAGATACAGCGCGCCCATCATTAGTTTGGTGTAGCTGAACACGAACTGGTTCGGGTCGTCCAGGGACTGGCTGCTTTGCCGGGCGGATTGATTGTGACGGTTGAAACTCATGCAGCGCTGCTCGTCGTCTTCGAAAATGACGATATCGCGATACTGTGATTTTTCGGTGTGAATGACGTTCATGGCGGCGGATGAGTCAGCACCGGCGAGAAAAAGCGCTCGGATAGGGGTTGCAGCCCTGGCCTGGTGAGGGCGCGGGCTGTGGCTATGGGCTGTCGAACGTTCGGTCAGCTAAAAGGAGATTAGCATAACCGCCGCCTGTCCTTCAGCGCGGCGGATGAATGCGAGTAAACGCGGGTGAAAGAAACCCGGTCTGGCGACCGGGCTTCGGTTGAGGGTTGCTTATTGCGCCGGCAGGTCGATGCGCACCGTATCACGCAACACGCCATCCAGCCCGCCGAACACGGTTAGCCGTTCGACCTTGTCCACCACCTTTTCCAGCGCCTCCAGCTCCTTGAGCCGCAGCAGCAAGGGATTCTCTTCCATGAGCTTGGCCGTGTTGAGCAGCGAGCGGGTGGCGGCGGTTTCCTCGCGTCGACGGATGACGTTGGCTTGCGCCACCTTCTCCGCCTGCACCACCTGGTTGAGAATATCCTTCATCTCACCGGGCAGGATCACATCCTTCAGGCCGACCGTTTCCAGCTCCAGGCCGTGGGGACGAATCTTCTCGACCGCGTAATCCCATACTGAGCGATCCAGTTCATCCTTGTCACCCAGCAGCACGTCCAGGGTGCGAGCGCCGATGGTCTGGCGCAGACCGAACTGCAAGGTCCGGTACAGATATTCCCCGCCGTTGCCCAGTTCGGCGCGGACTTTCACCGGATCGGCGATGCGGTAAACCGCCGACAGGTTCACCCGCAGGCTGACTTTGTCCTTGGTCAGAATGTCCTGGCCGGACACCTCCAGAGTCTGCAAGCGCAGATCTACCGCCTCGACTTTCACTGCGCGGTTGAAGCGCCAGAAAGCGTGCAGGCCGGGCGGCAAGGTGCGCACCAGCTCGCCGTCCACCAGCAGCAGACCGAGGTGGTTATCCTCGATTTCGGCGGTCTGAATGAAACCGGTCAGGTTCTTGGCCAGACTCGCTGATGGCCGCGCCAACAACGCGGCGTGAGCTCGCGACAGGGCGTAATCGGTGGTGATGTCGATCAACTCGACCCGCACTTCGACCGGACCGCGCCAATAAACCCGGCGGGTCGCAGGCGGCAACACGTTGTCCAGCCGACCATTCTTGTAGATCAGGCCAACCTGCCGCTCGCCGGTCTCGACCACCTGAAAATGGCGCGCGATCAAACCGGCGTCGGCTTTCAACAACACATCCAGCCAGGGGTGATCGAACTCGGCCACGGTCAGATCGTAGCGCTGCACCTCGTGGCGGTTCAGCGGATCGAGCCAACGGTGAATACCCGGTTCCAGGATGGCCGCCAGTTGGCGGTCGTACAGGTGCAGCCCACGCTCATTCTGGGCGATGACGATTCGTTTGTAACCCAACATGTTGATGATCCTTGTTAATGTGACTTTCCGTCTTTAATCTGGTCCACCGCAATCCGGTGGGTGAGCGTGGCGTGTTGCGAGTCGGCGCCGTTTCCGGCCTGCCACTGCCGAGCGTCAGGATGTCCTCAAGCGTTTCTCCTGCCGGTTGTTTGATGAAAATTGAATGGGTGGGAACACACCCCACGTCCACACGGCGGGCGACGGGTCGGCGCTCGGATCGACGAGCGGCGGGCCTGGCGCAGTGATCGACATCCATGCCGACCGCGCTGGACCAGGCTGGTCGCTCCCGACCTTGAGTCCGATTCACCGCCGCGCGAGACCGTGTCGGCGTTGCGGGCCGTCAACCGTCAGCGCCGAAGCATCGGACCGGCTGGCGTCCGCGGGGGTGGTTCCCGGGGTACTGCATCGATAGGCGGATTCGAACCGCAAGCCTGTTGAGGGCTTTTACCAGGTAGAAAAAGGAGGGAGTCGAACCCTCGACCGTCTGATGATGAGTCAGATGCTCTCCCACTGAGCTACTTTCCTCGCTTCGAAGCGCCGTCATCCACCCGACACACGCCGTGCGATGATTAGCTTTGGCGCGCCGGACCGGCTGTTGAACCGGCGCCGCTGTGCGGTGACGGAGCTGCTTCGAATCTTGCCGGCGGGGATTTCGCTCTCTTTCCGCCGGCGGCCAGACAATAAAAAACCCCGGAAGGCGGACTGCCGACCGGGGTATCGATTCCCACTCGGAAGGTCGCCTAGCGCGGACCTTCCGAGCCTGTATGCTCGTCAGGTCTGACGCTGTGCCATTCTCGGCGCGCAAAAACGCGCACTCGGCGCCGATTGGCCGAGGATGAAAAGGAGATAAGGTTTATGCTGGCTCATATTCATGGGGTGGCGAGTATAAAGCGGAAAAAATGCCTGTCAAGTTGAGAATGGGTCTTTTCATGCAACGTGGATTCGACGGGTTGGACGCTGCCACAATTCAGCTGCTGTGTTCCCTGCGATTCAATTCCGTCTGATATGCCTGGTGAATCCGCATCAACGGCATGGCTTGCGGTCGACCTTGTTTGATGAGAATGATCGCCTCTTCGATAGCGAAACCCTGAATACCGGTCAGATAGGCCAATGCCACTGTCGGTGATCGAACCTGACCGAGGGTGCAATGGACGTAGACCGTATGACCTTCATTCAGTAATTGCTGTAGTGTCTTGACTGCCTGACGCAGGTTGTCGAGTCGATGGTTGGCGCCGTTGGAGTTAGTCCATTGCGAGCGGACCATGAGCAATTCGAGTTTCTGGCCGGCCTCTTTCATGTTCTCGTAATTGATTCCCATCATCGTCAGATCGAGATCGTCCTGGAGACACAGGATCGCCGATGCCTTGAGTTTCTTACGGATCGAAATCAGATCGCGGTGGCCATATGGACAGGATCCCACCAGCAGATTTTCTTGAATGACGCCATAGTCCAACATGCAGGAAAAACTCCGAACCCATCGATGGTCGTGGGGATGTATTTGCTTGACCTGATGGCTAAACCATGCTAATAAATTCAAGCTTGAGTCTATCATAATTATATGATTATACGTAATTTATTCTGATTTTTAGAGGGTTTTTTCGATGCGGAAAGCAAATTTTCTGTTGTTGGCGCTAGCGGTAAGCGCACCGGCATTGGCCGATGAATTGCTTGAAAGCTATGTCACTCGGCTAGGCGCTAACGACCATTTCAATTCGTCGGGCCAGCGGCTGACCTCACCGGCCCTGATCATCCGCCAGGACCGCGCCAATTTTCATAAATTCGGAATGCGCGATCCGGAGGATCAGAGTGACGTCTTTTTTCAGGACGCCAACAATCGCGAACTGCTGCAGCAGTTTTTATCCCAAGGCCATACCTCTTCCAGCGCCTACCGGATCATCGTGAACGGTCAGCCATTGATTCGCGTCAATGTCTATCGATCCCGTCAAGGCGATTATGTGGATGTCAACATCGTCGGTGAATGACAGCGATGCGAATTCCGCCGTCTCACCGGTTCGGAAAATCATGGCGTCGGCGGTTTCAGCGTGCCATCAGCCGTTCCAGCCAAAGCGCGGCATCAACATTGCCGGTCGGCGTCACGGCGGGTTTGGCGGGCTGATTCAGCAAGTTTCGTAACGGCTCCGCCAATGCACCGGTCGCCAATTGTCGGCGGTCGATCTTCACGGCGTTGCCGTGTTCCAACAGCCAACGGCCCAACCACGGTTCTTCCGGCCAGTCGTCGCGCTCGATGAAAAGCACGCGGACGCTACTACAAGCGGCTTCGACGAATGAACCATAGCCGGGTTTGGTGAACAACACATCGCAGGATCGGATCAAGTCGAGCATGGAGAAATCGTCCAGCGCCACCCAACTCATCATGTCCGGCCGCTCGACCGACCAGGAGGGCGGCGTCAGCCAGCGCACGCCGGTCAGTTCCGGCCATGCCTCCAGCGGCAGGCGTGCGCCGACCCCTCCCAGCCCGATCAGCACCAGGGTGTCGCCAGCGTTCAGACCAAGCCGACGATCGATCTCCGCCCGTCGCGGTTGACCGCACTCGGCGATGGGGCCGATGGCGTAGGCGTTGCGCAACTCCGGCATCGGCATGGAGGGCGCAGGTTGCAGGAAGGCGTGAGCGCTATTGTAGGCGGCCAGCATCGGCGCGCGCAGCGCTGCCAGATCCGGCGCGTCCGGACAATAGCCAGCCAGAATGTCCGCCCAGTTCAGCGAACACAGTGCCAACGCCGGAATGTTCAGCCGGGCCGCGGCCGCTAGACTCAGATACGGCACGTCCGCCAGGAGCAGATCCGGCGCGGCCGCCCGCAACGCCTGTTCCTGCCAGGCCAGCCGCTGGTTCCATTCGGCGTGAAACGCCCGATACGCCGCCAGGCTGGCGGTCACGTTCGTCGCCAGGGCGTCCACCATCACCATGCCGAAATCGGCAGCGCCTTCGACCCGCTCGAATTCGCCGGCGATTCGGCTACGCAAGACCGTTGTCGGCAAAGCGCTTTGCAGGGTCAGTCGTACCTCTGGATGGCGGCGGCGAAATTCGTTCAACACTGGGGCCACTTGCGCCAGATGGCCGAAACCATGCCCGGACAAAGCGACATACAGATGGGACATTTCGGTCATTCAAACTTGCTCCACTTTCCAGCGTGGTCGAGTAGCGCCGATGGATTGATGACAAAATTTTTTCATCGCGGGTTGTCTTGCTTTCCAGAAGCTTCTAGACTCAATTACAACAGATTGTCTCGTTTTGGCAAAGAGTGGTTCGAGTTGTGTTTATTCCACAACAGCCCTGCGGGATTTGATCGATTTGTAGGACCGTTTCATTCATTCGAGCGCGAGGGCATGACCATGGCGCAGACGCTCACCCTGAATACCCTGGAAGCCGATAACCGGTCGTTCGCTGGCACCGGTGGCATTAGCCAGGGAAATTGGCATTGTGGTTTTATTCCGGGGTTTCTGGATCGGGAAACCGGCGCAATTTACCATTCCCGCCGGGCTGACGGCAGCCCTGCGTCGTTTCATGCCCTGGATGGTCTGCCAGATCACCTGATTCTTGCCCGCGATCCCGCCACCGGTCGGGTCATGGCGATCAAGGCCAGCGTCATCGCCGGCTTCGTGCGATGGGGTTGTTTCTACACCCGCGAGCAAGCCGCCTGTTGTCTCGGATAACTTCACTCGCGCCTGATGGCGCGCGCTCCTCCCCAACAGCTTCATGGCCATGCCGTGACGGCAAATCGGCCAAATCACATCGCATAGGATACCGGCTACGGCCTCGAGGCCGTGCTTGCGCGCACCATACCGGCGATGGTTCCATGGCCCGATGGAACGCCGATCACTTGCAATTGAGAATCACCCGGCTATCGTTCTTAATGAAGTTCGAGGTAAACGGCGAATCGCAAGCCACAAGCCATGATTCACCGGCTATCGGCGCGCCTCGATGCTATACGGATCGGCCTGACCTACCGGCTGTTTTCTTCCCTCAGCACCAGTAAAGCGGACCATACCGACATGTCAATCAAGATGTTGGAAAAAAGCACGCCAGAGCCCTGGCTGACAGAACTCCCTCCCTTAGGCATGGACGCCAAAAGCATCGTCGCCGACTTCCGGCGCTATTTCAGCCATACCCTGGGGCGTGACCGGCATACCCGATATGCGTACTACATGTACGAAGCGTTGGTGCTGACCCTGCGCGACCGGCTGTGGGAACGCTGGAAGAACACGCGCTATGCCTACGAGGAAAACGGCGGCGTGCGGCGGGCCTATTACCTGTCCATGGAGTTCCTGATGGGCCGGGCGTTCAGCAACGCCATGCTGAACCTGGGCATCACCGAGCCGGTCAACAAGGCCCTGCACGAGATGGGGCTGACCATGGAGGAAATGGCCGAGTGCGAAAACGACGCCGGTCTGGGCAATGGCGGTCTGGGACGGCTGGCCGCCTGCTTCCTGGACAGTTGCTCCACCCTGCGTCTGCCGGTGGTCGGTTACGGCATCCGCTATGCCTACGGCATGTTCCGCCAGCGCATCGAAAACGGTTATCAGGTCGAGGAGCCCGACCACTGGCTGCGCAGCGGCAACCTGTGGGAGCTGGAGCGGCCCGAATACACGCAGCGGATCAAGTTCGGCGGCCGCAACGAAGCCTATCTGAAGACCGATGGCACGATGGGTTGGCGCTGGGTGGATAGCCATGACGTGTTGGCGGTGCCCTACGACGTGCCGATTCCCGGCTACCAGAACGGCACCGTCAATACCCTGCGCCTGTGGTCGTCGGCCGCCACCGACGAGTTCGATTTCGAGGACTTCAACTCCGGCAGTTACACCGAGGCCGTGGCCGCCAAGAACATGGCGGAAAACATCACCATGGTGCTCTATCCCAACGACGCTACCGAGAGCGGCAAGGAGCTGCGGCTACGCCAGCAGTATTTCCTGGCCTCGGCCAGCCTGCAGGATGTGATCCGGCAGTGGGTGCGGGTGCATGGCGAGGACTTCAGCAACTTCGCCGCCAAGAACTGCTTCCAGCTCAACGACACCCATCCCACCATCGCCGTGGCGGAACTGATGCGGCTGCTGATGGACGAGCACGATCTGGGTTGGAAGCAGTCCTGGGATATCACCAGCCACGTCATGGCCTACACCAACCACACCTTGCTGCCCGAGGCGCTGGAGCGGTGGCCGGTACGGCTGTTCCGGCAGTTGTTGCCGCGCATCCTGGACATCATCTACGAGATCAATGCCCAGTTCCTGGCGGAAGTGGCGCAGCACTGGCCCGGCGACATCGATCGGCAGCGGCGCATGTCGCTGATCGAGGAAGGCTACGAACAGCAGGTGCGCATGGCCTATTTGGCCATCGTCGGTAGCACGTCGGTGAATGGTGTGGCGGCCTTGCATTCGGAATTGCTCAAGCAGGGCTTGTTCCGCGATTTCTACGAGCTGTGGCCGCAGAAATTCAACAACAAGACCAACGGCGTCACTCAACGCCGCTGGATGGCCGACTGCAATCCTGGCATGAGCGCGCTCATCACCCAGACCATCGGCCCCGCCTGGGTCACGCATCTGGATGAACTGCGCAAGCTGACGCCCTTCGCCGAGGACGCCAAGTTCCGCGCCAAGTGGCGGAAGATCAAGCAGGACAACAAGACGCGTCTGGCTGCCATGGTCGAGGCCGACTGCGGGGTGACGTTCAACCCTGCCGCCATGTTCGACGTGCAGGTCAAGCGTATTCACGAATACAAGCGTCAGTTGCTCAATATCCTGCACGTCATCCATCTGTACGATCGGATCAAGCGCGGCGACATCGACAATTGGACACCGCGCTGTGTATTGATCGGCGGCAAATCCGCGCCGGGTTACTACATGGCCAAGCAGATCATCAAGTTGACCTGCAATGTGGCCAAGGTCATCAACAGCGATGCGGATGTCGGCGACAAGCTGAAGGTGGCGTTCTTTCCCAACTACCGGGTGTCGGCGATGGAGATCATCTGTCCCGGCACCGACCTGTCCGAGCAGATTTCGACCGCAGGCAAGGAAGCGTCCGGCACCGGCAACATGAAATTCATGATGAACGGGGCCGTCACCATCGGCACGCTGGACGGTGCCAACATCGAAATCCGCGAAGAGGTCGGCGATGAGAACTTCTTCCTGTTCGGCCTCACCGCCCAGCAGGTGGAGGAGCGTCGGCAGACTTACGATCCATCGGCCATCATTCACGGCGATGCCGATATCGCTCGGGTTATGCATCTGCTGGAAACCGGACATTTCAACCAGTTCGAGCAGGGCATCTTCGATCCGATCCTGCATTCGCTGACCAACCCGCACGATCCATGGTTGACCATCGCCGATTTCCGCAGCTTCATTGATGCCCAGCGGCAGGCATCCCTGGCCTACCAGGATCAGGAGCGCTGGACCCGGATGAGCATCCTCAACACCGCTTCCAGCGGCAAGTTCTCCACCGATCGCACCATGCTGGAGTACAACGCCGAGATCTGGAAGTTGACGCCGTTGCCGGAAATGCCTTTGATCTGAAAATCTTGACCTGATCGACGGAAGGCGGCGAGAACCGATTCTCGTCGCCTTCCGTCGTTTCAGGAGGTTGACGATCCCGACGGCTGGATCAGCGCTGGGATGGGCTGTCCGCTGCGGTCATCGGCTCGGGACCGCGTCCGCGGATGACGGTCAGGGAAAAGGGCGGCAGCACGATCCGGGTGTTCGCCGCGCCCGGCAGGGTGAAGTGCGTGGGCGGGTCGTTGCGAAGGGGATGGCCGTTCTCTTCCTGAGCACGCCAGCGATATTGGCGGGGCGAGTACTGGAAAACGTCCAGCGTGTCCTGCAGAAAGGCCACGCTATCCTGCGAAGGGCCACGAAAGCGAACCTGGATCGCCTGCTCATGGCGGGGATCCTTGTTGATCAGCAACAATCCCCATTGTCGGTCGGGGCGATAAACCGCATAGGCCGTCACCACAGGCTGTCCGGCTGGGTCGTGAAGATCGGCGGAGGCTCGATAAAGGGCATGGGGTCGATCGAGCGGTTGCGCCCATTCCTGGGCCAACAGTCGCGCGCCATGATAAGTCGGCAGCGAGGCGCGGATGCGGCCTTTGTCATCGGCCAGGAACATCATCAGATTGCCCCAGGTGTTGCATTCCTCCCATTCGTGGATGGGCGTATTGGGCTGATAGCCGTACAGATAGGCGGTATCTCCGCCCAAAGTCAGAAATTGCGCCAGGATCTCCGCATTCAGCAGCGCGCTTGGCATATCGACTTCGACTTGTCCGGCGAACGCCGAATAGCCGTACTCGGTGATGATCCAGGGAATGTCGGTCGGCGTCCCTTCCTGTTGCAGCAGTTGCATGACATCGGTCAGCAATGCCGGCGCCGCGGCCAGCTGCGGGGCCGGTGGTTCGCAGACATTGTCGAAGGGATACCATTCGAAGGAAAAGAAATTGAAGTCCTTCAACCGCTCGTGATTGCGTAGATAATTCAGAAAACGATTCATCCATGAACGGTTGCCATTGGCGTCGGGCCAAGCCTGCCAGCCATAGATGGCGGTTTGGAAACCGGGGCCGCCCAGTTGCAGCGCCGGATCGATCGCGTGAATGGCCTGGGCCCATTGCGCATAAAGCGCGCCGTAATCCTCCGGCGTCATGTATTGCCCATCGGGTTCCTCGCCCATCTCGATCTGTACGACCGGATAGCCGCGCGCCTTGAGAAAACGGATTTCCGCCGCTGCATTCTCGTGGGTGTCGTAGAGCAGCCCGACCGGGGTCAACAGGGGGAGGTCATGGGTCAGGCCGCTGCGGAACACCAGATCGAGACCGGGCTGCTCGATGTCGGGATCGCGATCGACCGCACGATGCCAAGGATCGGTCGATGAAGCGTATGTGACGGTCTGGCGATCTTTGTCCTTGCCATGGCGGATGACGTCGTGAAACCGGCCCTTGCGATCGAGTTCCCCGATATAAAGCTCGCGGATCGCGTAACCCAGTCCATCGCGAATATCCTGCGAGCCGGGCGGTGTGGCGCCGGAAGCCTTGCTCATCAGGATGCGCAGATAACGAACCGAGAGCGATTTTTGGCCGAGGCGGATCAGGGCGTCATCGGCGTGCTTGTCGTTGATGATGACGCCGTTGGGGAAGGGCTGCCAGTGACCGGGCGGATTCTCGCTGACGTAGATCGGATCGACTCCGTCCCAGTATTCCAGCTGGTAGCGGGTAGCGTAAGGGATTCCCCACAGGATTCGGGCCGCGTTGATGCGGCGCGGTTTGCCGAGATCGACGACGACCCATTGCGGATGAAGGTCGTTACGTTCGCCGGTATAGCGCGCGTCCAGATAGGGGTTGCTCTTCCAGAAGGTGCGGGTATCGCCATCGTCGAGGCGGGAATAGCCTTTGTTGCCCGCCTGATCGAAGGTATTGCCGCGGCGGGGCAGACGATAGCCGTACGATAGCAAGATCGGAGCATCGGCTCGGTCATTCGAAATCCAGTAGCCTTGTCGATGCACTGGATCGCTCCATGCGCCGCTTTCGTTCCAATGCCAAACGGCGATGCCCAGTTCGGTGCGCAGTCGATAGGAAATGGGCTTGAGTCCGGCAGTTTTCATTTGCCGGATGTTGTCGGGGGTATAAAGACGCTCGACATCGCCTTCTTCCAAACCATCTAGCCCCGCGCCGAATGCCTGATGGGGTAGAAAGGTGTTGGCTGGTCGATCGCTCAGCTCGACGGTGACCATTCCAGAGTCTGAGGCGCTGGCCACGCCCGCCAGGAGCATGGCTGTCGCAATTGCAAGTGCATGTTTCGGAAGGAAGATAGCGGTGTTGTTCTTTGGGAGTGTCATGGATGGGCAGTGATGGCGATGAGTCGCAATTACAGATGGCCAGGGGGCTCAAGGCCAATAGCGCGCCTTGTCGGGGAAGATCCAGCGGATTCCCCCGCGCGGGTCGGGTTGATCGCCGTGATAGCGCGGAATCAGGTGAAGATGTACGTGCATCACCGTCTGACCTGCCGCCGTTCCTTCGTTGACGCCGATGTTGAAGCCATCCGCTTGCAGTTCCGCCGATAGCGCCGCGCGGACTTCCGTCAATAGCTGACCTAGCTCGACCCACTCCACCATCGTCAAGTCGAACAGCGATGCCACGTGCCGTCGTGGAATCAGCAGGGTATGTCCTAGCGTGATGGGAAAGCCGTCGCGGATGGCCAGAATATGGGCAGTCCGGGAGACGATGCGTTCGAGCGGCAGCGAACAGAATGGACAAGTGCTAGCAGACATGGCAGTCACGGATATTGGGAAAACTCATGTTTTTTTATGCGCTATGCGGCTGAATGGTTGCCTCAACGCGCCCTGATTCGGCCACTCGGTTCGAAGCGCCATGGACTTTCGATGCGCAATAGATCGTATTGTTGCCGCAATTCGCTTGAAAAAGCCGGATAAGGCGCGGCCAGTTCGACAATTCTTTTGGCTTCCTGGTCGAGTTCGGCATTGCCGGAAGAGCGTTTGATGGCCACTCTTTGCAGGCCGCCATCGGCGCGGATGACCACTTCCAGCACCGGGCCGCTACCGAGAGGCAGCCGTCGAGCCACATCCGGGAAATTCATTTCGCCGATCCGGGTAACCTTGCGAGCCCAGTCGGCGACATAGAACCCGGCCAGGGAGCGGGTATCGGTGAGGCTGACCGATTTGATGCGAACCCCAGCGGTTTCCCGGCGCGCGGTTTCGGCTTCGATGCTGGCGACCTGGCCAAGCAGGGCGGCGCTGTCCAGCCGTCCGGGGGCAAGGGCATGGGGCGATCCAGCACCAGAGTCCGGGCGCTTTGGCAGCTTGGGCGGACGGGTCGGTTCCGGTATGACTGCCGGTTTGGCCGGTTGAGGCGCCGGTTGGGCGATCGGGCGAGGAGGGCGAGCCGGCGGTTTGGCCGGTTGTGGGGCTGCTGCTAGCTTTTCGGGCGGTTTGGCCGGTTGCGGGGCTGCTGCTAGCTTTTCGGGCGGTTTGGCCGGTTGCGGGGCTGCTGCTAGCTTTTCGGGCGGTTTGGCCGGGTTTAGCGGCGCGGCTGGGCGAGCGCTGTTGCGCGGCGGCGGCTTGGGCGACACCGGTGGTTTTTTCGCCGCGGGTTTGGTTTCGACAGCGAGTTTCGGCGGAACAGTCTCAGCCGGTTTACGCAGTGGATGCGCCAGTTTCGGCACGGTCGGTTCCTGCGCCAGTTTCGGTGACGCCGCCAAGATCGGCATCTGGGCAGCTGGCGGTGGGGTGGCTGGAGCGGGTTCCGACAGGGCCGTTGGGGCCGGCTCCGGCACAGGAGGCGGCGGTTGCGCCTGAACGGGTTCCGGTGCGGGAGGGGGAGGTGTCACCTGAGCAGGTTCCGACGCGGCCGTTGGGACCGGCTCCGGCGCAGGAGGCGACGGTTCCACCTGTGCCGATTCCAGCGGGACGGCTGGAACAGGTTCCACCTGTGCCGGTTCCGGCGCTGGGGGTAGGGCGGGCTCCGGGAAGGTTGTCGCGGCGGAACCGGCGGATTCCGGGTTGCCGCTCGATGGCGTGGGCGCTGTGACCGGCGGCAATATCATCACTTCGAAGCGACGCGGCTTGGGAAAGTGCAACGAGCGCCAGTCGCCGGGCAGGAAAAATAGCGCTGCATGGAGCCCCAGCGCCGCCAACAGTGCCAAGGCCATCCGCTGGCCATGGCTATCCCCGTCGTGGATCACGTCGTTCATCCGCAAGTACGTCAACTGTGCAGACGCCGCTCGATGGCCGTCATCAATTCGCCGCCGATATCCAGCCCAAACTGAGCGTTCAGCTCGCGCGCGCAGGTCGGGCTGGTAACGTTGATCTCGGTCAGATAATCGCCGATCACGTCCAGACCGACGAACAGCAACCCCATCTCTCGCAAGCGCGGCGCGACTTGTTCGCAGATCCAGCGGTCGCGTTCGGTCAAGGGCACGCCCACGCCATGTCCGCCTGCCGCCAGATTGGCGCGCGTCTCGCCGGGTTGCGGAATCCGCGCCAGAGCATAGGGGGCAGGCTCACCGTCGACCAGCAGGATGCGCTTGTCGCCCGCGACCACTTCCGGCAGGTAGCGTTGCGCCATGCTCAAACGTCGGCCATGCGCGGTCAGCGTTTCCAGGATCACATTCAGGTTGGGATCGTCCTGGCGCAGACGGAACACCGAAGCGCCGCCCATGCCGTCCAGCGGTTTGACCACGATATCGGCGTGCTCGCTCAGGAAGTCCTTGATCCGCGCTGCTTCCCGGCTGACCAGGGTCGGCGGGCAGCATTGCGGAAAGTGCAGGGCGAAAAATTTCTCGTTGGCGTCGCGCAGGCTGCGAGGCCGATTTACCACCAGCGCGCCGGCCATCTCGGCCAGTTCCAGCAGATAGGTGGTGTAGATGTATTCCATGTCGAACGGCGGGTCCTTGCGCATCAGAATTGCGTCCAGCTCCATCAACGCCAGTTCCTGTGTCTCATGAAAGGTGAACCAGCCGCTCTTGTCATCCCGGACGCTGAGCCGCCGGCTGCGACCGAAGGCAGTGTCGCCACGGGCGTAGAGGTCCGCCTGTTCGAAGTAGTGCAGCTCCCAGCCGCGCGCCTGGGCTGCCAACAGCAGGGCGAAGGTGGTGTCTTTCTTGATGGTGATGGTGGCGATGGGGTCCATCACCACGCCGAGCTTGATGGTCATGATCGGCTTGTCCGTTGAGGTTGGGTGGGATCCCGGCCGGAAGTCTCCGGCGGGAAGAGGGAAAATCCTGTCGCCTGGCCGCAGGCGGCGCGGAGGCATGGCATCGCGGTTTTCATGGCATCGTCATCATTAGTATGCTAAAAATGACACAAAAAAGACCAAGCCTTTCTGGTGGTCCGCTCCGCCGCTCAAGGGATGGAATAGCTCCCTGCTCGGCTCCGAGCGCTGTAGTCTCAGACTCAATACCGTTCAGAGGACAGTCACGTGGCAGATGCGGTCATCCCTCCCTCCGCGGCGCCTCTTCCGCTGCATCCATTCGATATTCTGTTGCAGCTCGATCAGCGTATCCGCGAACGGACGCCGGTCGCCAACGCCCATGCGCAATTGTCGGAGATTCGTGGGCGGTTGGCACTGCGCCTTGGCGCATGGAACCTGCTATTCTCCATGGATGATGTGGCCGAAATCATCCCATTTCCACGTATCACCTGGGTGCCAGGCGTCAAGCGGTGGTTGCTCGGCATCGCCAACCTGCGCGGCAAGGTGATTTCGGTATCGGACCTGCGCGATTTTTTGACCGGTCGACCCACGGTTCGGTTGCCTGGCAGCCAAGTGGTCGTATTGCGCGCCGGGCCGTGGGATTATGGCCTGCTGGCCGATGAAATCGTCGGAATGCGACATTTCGGGCCGCAACACCGCCTGCCGTCGCTGGAGGTCGTGGAAGGTGGCTTGCGTCCCTATGTCTCCGAGGCATTCCTGAACGACAATCAGCAATGGCTGGCCTTCAACACCGGCAAACTGCTCTCGGACACTGGATTTTTGAATGCGGCCAATTGAGGCTTTTCGAGAATTTCCCCACCCGATCGTTCGGATAGGGCCAGTCAGGATCCTGTTTGATGAGAAATAACAATGCGTGACTCGCAAGATCATTCGGTATTGAAGGGATTTTCCGTTACTTATCTGGCGTTGCTCGGTGCGTTGGCCTTGTTCATCGTGTTGATGGGCGTGATCTTCATCATGCTGGCCCGCCAGGACGAACAGAGCGACATCTTTTTCAAACTGACCAGCGAGCAACGGTTGTTGTCGCGAGCGGTCGTTACCCAGTCTCTCGAGGCGGCCCGTGGCAAGGAAGCGGCGTTCGATCAACTCAAGGAGAGTCGCACGCGCTTCGAGCAGATCCTCAACGATCAGAAGAACGGCAACGCCAACTTGGGTTTGTCGCCCTCGCCCGCGGTGCTTCAACCCTACCTGAGCGAATTGGAAAATCGTTGGAAACCGGTCCGGACTGATATCGACACCGTTTTGGCCGGGCGCGATCCTGTAGTGTCGGTCAGCAATTTCGTGCCGCTGCTGGAAAGCTCGCTGAACCAGATCATCACCCAGTCCGACGAAATCGCCAAGAGCTTGGCCAATAGCCGCGTCGATCCCAAGCAGGTGTATCTGGCGACCAATCAGCTCCTGCTGGCGCAGCGGATCGAAAGCGATCTGAAACGGATGTTGAACGAGAGCGGCGCAAGCGCGGCGGCGGCAGCCGACCGTTTCGGTCGCAACGTGAGCGTGTTTGGACGGGTCCTCAAGGGTATGCGCGACGGCGACGCCCGTTTGGGGGTCGATCGGGTGAGTATCCCCGACAGCGCCGGCAAGCTGACCGAACTCAGCGAACGATTCCAGTCGATCGAGTCCGAAACCGCCCGCATCGTCGAGAAAGCACCGGAACTGGTCAAGGTCCAGAACGCCGCCCAAGGGGTCGCCGAGAAGGGCGATCCTCTGCTGGAAGCCGCCACCAAGCTATTGCAGGTCTACGTCGACAGCGGTCGCCAGGTGCGTCTGCTGGGCATTCCGCTCACCTATCAGGTCGCCTATATCCTGGGAGTCATCGCCCTGATCCTGGCGCTGGTGTTGTTCTACGTCCAGAACCGCGAAAGCCGGCAGCAGCTGATCGAAACCGAACAGCGCAAGCAGGAAACCGACGAACAGAACCGTCGTAACCAGGATGCGATCCTGCGGCTGCTCGACGAACTGGGCAATCTGGCCGAAGGCGATCTGACGGTGCAGGCCAGCGTCACCGAGGACATCACCGGGGCCATCGCCGATTCGGTCAACTACGCGATCGAGGCCCTGCGCGACTTGGTGTCGACCATCAACAGTACGTCCGGGCTGGTGGCCGCCGCCGTGCAGGAAACCAGCGCCATCGCCGACCGGCTGGCCAAGTCCAGCGAGATTCAAGCCCGCCAGATCGAAAACGCCAGCGCTACCGTGACCCAGATGGCGCATTCCATGGATGAGGTCTCGGCCAAGACCGCCTCATCCGCTGAGGTGGCAGAGAAGTCGGTGGGTATCGCCCACGAGGGCGGCGACCGGGTGCGGCGCACCATCCACGGCATGAACGCCATCCGCGAGCACATCCAGGATACCTCCAAGCGTATCAAGCGCCTGGGTGAATCTTCGCAGGAAATCGGCGACATCGTGGCGCTGATCAACGACATCGCCGACCAGACCAACATCCTGGCGCTGAACGCGGCGATTCAGGCTTCGGCGGCAGGCGAGGCCGGGCGTGGATTCGCGGTGGTCGCCGACGAAGTCCAGCGCTTGGCGGAGCGGTCCAGCAACGCCACCAAGCGAATCGAAACTCTGGTGAAGACCATTCAGGCCGATACCAACGAAGCGGTGATCTCCATGGAGAAGAGCACCGCCGAAGTGGTCGGCGGCGCCGGCCTGGCCGAGAAAGCTGGCGAGGCGCTGGAAGAGATCGAGAAGGTGTCGGCCAATCTGGCCGAATTGATCGACGAAATCTCCAAGTCGGCCGGTCAGGTGTCGGAGATGGCCTCACGGGTGTCGAGCGCCATGATTTCCATTAACGAGATCACGGGTCAGACGGCTGAAAGTAGCGTGTCGACGGCGGCTGCCATTGGCAAGTTGAACCAGTTGGCGCAGGAATTGCGCCAGTCCGTGGCGGGATTCCGGTTACCGGATTGAAGGCATGAGCCGAGACTGAACCCACCGAATACAAGATCGCATCGGGTCCTCTGACGCGCATAGCGCCGAGCAGTGGTCCGCCGGGCGGATTTCCACGGAGGTAACGTGATGATTTCGCGTCGTGTCGCCGATAACCCCCTAGGCGCCATCAAGGATGATCTCTTGCTTGCCCTGCGGCGGATTCAGCTCGATCTGGATGCCTACTGCGAGGACCCGACCCAGCCGGCGCAGCTGGAAACGATGGTCGACGCCATCGAGCAAATCCGCAGTCCGCTGGCGGTGTTGGAGCATCGGGAGGCAGTCGCTCTGCTGGAGGAGATGCGCACGGGTGCGCTGGAATGCATGGACAGCGGTCGCCAGTCTCTGGAGCCGGAGCTGGTGCGGCAGGCGATCCGACGCTTGGCGGCTTATCTGGAGGGGGGATTGGATCCGGGTAGCCGGCGACCGAACGAGGAATTGTCGGAAATCGCGACCGTGTTGCGCCAGGGACGCCTACGAGACAGTCAGGTTAATGCCAAGGGTTTGGCCGGGGGTCTCGAAGAGCCGGTTTCGGCAGTGCATGTGATGCAGGAAACGCTGAAGCGCCTGCGGCAGACCGTGACCGCCAAGCTGGAGACGGCTCCCGACCGGCCGGAATCCTGGATGGCATTGCAGGATGATCTGCAGTCCCTCCTTCCGATGCTGGCCGAGAAGTCGTGGGCCCAGGCGTTCCAGTCGCTGAGCCGCTTGGATCGAATCGTAGGCGCTCTGGCCGAGGGTGCGGCCGAGTACTATGGATTGCTGGTCAACAGCGTCTGCGCCGAAGTCCTGGCCGGTCTGAATTATTATCTGGAATCGCAGCATAGCGGCGGTTCGGCATCGGCTGTAGTCATGCGCAAGGCCGATGAACACCTTGCCCAAATCGAAACCCTGCTCAATCTGCCGCACTGGATCGATGAACCGGTGGTGGCCGCGCCTTCGGCGGCGGCCCGACCCACGCCTTCAGCTGCTGCAACGAACGCCAATAGCGCGCCGAACCCGTTCGACGCCACGCTCGATCTGGAGTTGGCCGCGTGGTCGGAACAGATGTTGACCGATGGCGAACGGCCAAAGACCGTGACGGCGGCAACGGATGAACTGGCCATCGAGTGGCCGCAACCGACCGATGCAACATCCTCGATGACGACCAGCGCGGCGACGGCGGCGGATGAACTGGCCATCGAGTGGCCGCAACCGACCGATGCGTTGCCCCCGGCCAACGTTCCTGCCGTGGAGCCGCCGGTTGCCAAGCCCCCGGCCGAGGTGGGTCCGGATTTGGTCAACCTCATCGGTTTGGCCGATGCCGACCCCGAATTCGTGGACGTCTTCCTGGAAGAAGCGCGCGGCGAGCTGGTCACCATTCGAGAACAACTGGCCCTCTGGCAGGCCGATCCCCAGGATCGCCAAGCCCTGACGACCCTGCGTCGCGCGTTTCATACCCTCAAGGGGAGCGGGCGCATGGTTGGGGCGGTCGTGATCGGCGATTTCGCCTGGGAGTTCGAGAATCTGTTGAATCAGGTGCTCGAAGGCGGGCTGAACGCCACCCCGGTGCTGTTTTCGTCCATTGCCAGCGCAGTCACCGCGCTGGGGCCGCTGGTCGGCGAGACGCCTCTGCAGGGCGGAGAGCTGGAGAAGCTGGGGGCACTGGCGGTTCGGGCCAGGGCGCTGCCGAAGACTGAACCCGATCTGGTCTCGACCCGGCCGCCGGCAATGACCATTGCGGCGGAGATCGATCCGGAGTTCGTGGAGGTCTTCTTCGAGGAAGCGCGCGGCGAGCTGGCCACGATTCGGGAACAGCTGGCGATCTGGCAAGCAAATCCGCAGGAGCGTCAGGCGCTGGTCACCATGCGCCGGGCCTTTCATACCCTCAAAGGCAGCGGGCGGGTGGTCGGTGCGACTGCAATCGGCGATTTCGCCGCCTATTTCGAAAAGCTGTTGAGCCGGACCTTGGATGGCTCGCTGGCGATGTCGCGGCCGATCGCTGGGGCGATCGGTGAAGCGGCGGCGGTTTTGGAACCGCTGGTCGGCGAGATCTCGGCGTCGGCGGATGCCGTGGCGGCGTTGCCGCGGTTGACGGCGCGCGTCGATGCTCTGCTGCGGGAAAGCCCGGCTCCGGTCGAGTCGATCAAGCCGGTCGAGCTCATCGAGGAGGAGGTGGTCGAATCGATCGAGCCGGAACCTGTCGTGGCGGACGAGCAGCCCGCGCCGGTGGTCGAACCGGTTGCCGAGGACGAGCCAGTCCAGCCGGTCGAGCCGGTCCTGACCGAGATGCCGGTCATTCCGCCGCCGCCGATGGAAGCGCCGGCCCTGCTGGCGGCAGCCGATTTGGAACTGGTGCAAGCGTTCCAGTACGAGGCGGCCGAAATCCTCGACGCCAGCGACACGATCCTGCAAGGTTTGAGCGCCGAGCCCGAGCAGACCGGCTTGTTGAACGATCTGCGCCGGAACATGCACACGCTGAAAGGCAGCTCGCGCATGGCTGGCATCATGACGGTCGGCGATCTGGCCCATGCTGCAGAGTCGATCCTGGATGCCTTGGGCAAGGGCCTGGGCCAGGTGACGCCGGTGGTGCTGGACGCCTTGCAACAGACCCTGGATCGACTCAATCGGATGTTGACCGATGCTGCCGCCGGCATGAGCTTGGCGGCGGCGACCGATCTGATCGGAGAGCTTCATCGTCTGGCCGATGCCGTCACCAAGGGCGAGTCGGTCGAGAAAGTGGCCCCGGCCGCCACGCCGACGGGCGCATCCGAACCGGCCACGTCAGCGACCGAGCCGGTTTTCCAGCCCATGACCGAACTGGATCAGGAGCTGGTGCAGGTATTTCAGGCCGAGGCGGCCGAGATTCTCGATTCCAGCGACGCCATCCTGCAACGGCTGCGCAGCGATCCGAGCAATATCGAGCTGCTGAACAATTTGCGGCGGGAGATGCATACGCTCAAGGGCAGTTCGCGCATGGCCGGCATCATGACGGTCGGCGATCTGGCCCACGCCGCGGAATCGGTGCTGGACGCCCTGGGCAAGGGGGTGCTGCCGGCGACGCCGCTCACTCTGGATTACGTGCAACGGGCCTTGGATGCGCTGCATCCCATGCTGGCGGCCTTGGTCGAGCGCCAGCGTCCGGAGGCGCGTCAGGATCTGATCGACGAGCTGCATGGCGTGCTCGGCGTCAAGCCGGTCGAGCGGGCGAAGCCGGCTGCGCCCACCCTGGTCGCGACCGTCCCGACGGCCGCGGCCCGTCCGGTCGAGATGCCGACTGTCGCAGCCACCGACCAGATCCGCGTCAGCGCCGCCTTGCTGAATACCCTGGTCAACCAGATGGGCGAAAGTAGCATCTTCCGCGCCCGGGTCGATCAGGGGGTCAGTCTGATCAATTTCGGTCTGAACGAACTGGAACAGACCATCAGCCGTCTGCGTCGGCAGGTTACCCAGCTGGCGACCCAGGCCGAGGCTCGTATCCAGTCGCGCCAGGATCATGGGACCAAGGCCCATCAGCTGGAATTCGATCCGTTGGAGCTGGACCGCTTTACCGAATTGCAACAGGTTAGCCGGTCGCTGATGGAGATTGCCGACGATCTGGGTAACATCGGCAACACCATGGGCGAGCACGCCCGAGAAATCACCACGCTGCTCGATCAGCAGGGCAAGGTCAACAAGGAGATCCAGCAGGGCTTGATGCGGACCGGCATGGTGCGGTTCGGCAGCATCATCCCGCGCTTGCGCCGCGTGATACGGCAATCGGCCCAGGAGCTGGGCAAGCGGGCCGAACTACTGGTCGGGGGCGACGAGGCGGAAGTCGATCGCACCGTGCTGGAAAACATGATCGCTCCGCTGGAGCACATGTTGCGCAACTCGCTAGCCCACGGAATCGAAGCCCCGGAGCGACGCCGGGAGGTCGGCAAATCGGATATCGGCACCATCAGCCTGAGCCTGCGCCGGGAGGGCGCGGAGCTGGTGTTGGAGCTGGGCGATGACGGCGCTGGCCTCAACTTCGATGCGATCCGGGCCAAGGGCACGGAAAAGGGGCTGCTGCTGCCCGGTCAGCCGGCGACGCAGGAAGAATTGATCGCGCTGCTGCTGCGGCCGGGCTTTTCCACCGCCAACGCGGTCACCCAGATCGCCGGGCGCGGTGTCGGCATGGATGTGGTCAACGCTGCCATTCGCTCCATGCGTGGCGCTTTGCTGATCCAGACCGAGCCCGGCCAGGGGACGCGCTTCATCGTGCGTCTGCCGTTCTCGCTGTCGGTCACTCAGGCCCTGCTGGTGCAGGCTGGCGATGCGACCTTCGCCATCCCCCTGCTGAGCATCGAAGTGGTGACCCGGCTCAAGGAAAACGAATTCCAGTCCTATTTGGGCGGCGAGCAGATCCGCCACCAGTATGGCGAGCGCCACTATCCGATTCACAATCTGGGCATTCTGATGGGTAGCGAGCAGATGCTGCCGTTCGAGGAGACCAAGGATCGTCGGCCGCCAGCCCTGCTGTTCCGCAGCGCAGAAGCCAGCGCCGCCCTGCAGGTCGAGGCGGTGTTGGGCAACCAGGAAATCATCGTCAAACCCATCAGTCCGCAGTTCAACGGAGTACCCGGTATTTCCGGGGCTACCGTGCTGGGCGACGGACGGGTGGTCGTAGTGCTGGAACTGGCGGCTGTGGTGCGTAACGTCGGTTCGCAACGGCAGAAACAGGCGGAAAGCCGCGTGCTGCGGGTGGCGCGGCAAGAAGTGCGGCCGGAGAAGATCAACATCATGGTAATCGACGATTCGATCACCATGCGCAAGGTCACGGCGCGCATTCTGGAGCGCCACAACATCCAGGTGGTCACCGCCAAGGACGGCTTGGACGCCGTGGCGATGTTGCAGACCCAAGTGCCCGATCTGGCGATCCTCGACATCGAAATGCCGCGCATGGATGGCTTCGAAGTGGTCGCCCACGTGCGCAATCAGGCCCATATGAAGCATCTGCCGATCATCATGGTCACTTCGCGTGGTGGTGAGAAACATCGCGAGCGCGCCATGAGGCTCGGGGTCAACGAGTATCTGACCAAACCGTATCAGGAAGACCAGTTGATGCAGTCGATCCGTAAGATCCTGGGGGAACAGGCCCTGGGTCTGATCACCTGAGGTGCAAGCGATCATGGAAGCTTTCCTGAGTCTCCGCTGTTTGTTGATCACGGTGCAGGGCGGGCAGCTCTTCTTGCCGAACAGCTTTGTGGCCGAGGTCTTGCCGTTCGCGACGCCCTTGCGGATCGAAACGGCGCCGAACTGGGTGGTCGGAGCCATGCTGTGGCGGAACCTGACCACGCCGCTGGTCAGTCTGGGGCAGCTGATCTTCGATGTGGCGCCCGAGGCCGACATCAACTCCCGCATCATCATCGTCAATGCCCTGGGCAACGACTCCAAATTGCCGCACTTTGGCATCCTGGGCACCTCGCCGCCGCGGCCGCTCAACCTGCAGCGCGACGATATCGCCATGAATACCGAGGTCGCCGAATCGGCGGCGAAGCGGTTGGGCGTGTTGAGTTGGGCCAGTTACCAGGAACAGCCGGCCGTCATTCCGGATCTGGACGCCATCGAGACAGTACTGCAGCCGCTGGTTAAACGGGTGTGAGCGGTCCCAACCCCTCGTCCGCAATTCCATGCGCTTGAGCAAGATCAAGCTGTCCGGCTTCAAGTCGTTCGTCGATCCTACCGTGGTGTCTTTGCCGAGCAACCTAGTCGGCATCGTCGGCCCCAACGGGTGCGGTAAATCCAATCTGATCGACGCCATCCGCTGGGTCATGGGCGAAAGCTCGGCCCGCAGCCTGCGCGGCGAGACCATGAGCGACGTGATCTTCAACGGTGCGGCTCAGCGCAAGCCGGTGGGGCAGGCATCGATCGAACTGGTGTTCGACAACAGTGACGGGCGGCTGGGCGGTCCCTGGGCGCGCTACGCCGAACTGGCCATCCGCCGTCTGGTCGGTCGCGACGGGCAGTCCAGCTATTTCCTCAATGGCAGCCGCTGTCGCCGCCGCGACATCGCCGACATCTTCCTGGGGACCGGACTGGGGCCGCGCAGCTACGCCATCATCGAGCAGGGCACGATCTCGCGGGTGGTCGAGGCCAAGCCGGAGGAGTTGCGGGTCTTTCTGGAAGAGGCGGCCGGCATCTCCAAGTACAAGGAACGTCGGCGCGAGACGGAAACCCGCATCCGCCACACCCGCGAGAATCTGGAGCGGCTCGACGACGTGCGCAGCGAGCTGAGCCGACGACTCCAACAGCTGCAACGCCAGGCTCGCGCCGCCGAGCAATACCGCAGCTACCGCGACGAGGAGCGTCGGTTGCGGGCGGAGTTGTTGACGCTGCGCTGGCGCGATGCCCAGGGCGATATCCTCGACCGCGAACGAATCCTGCGCCAGCAGGAGACCGCTCTGGAGTCCCTGCTGGCCGAGCAACGTCGATTGGAGGCCGCCCTGGAGTCCGGACGGATACGACGGACGGAGCTGAGCGACCATTGCAACGACACTCAGGAGCGTTACTACCAGGCCGGCGCGGAGATCAGCCGGCTCGAACAATATTTGCAGCATCAGCGCGAGCTGCGGGCGCGGCGCGAAGACGACTGGCGTCAAACGCTAGCGGCATTGACCGGGATCGAAGCGCAACTCGCACAGGATCGGGACCAGCGGGAATCCTGGCGCGCAGCGCGGGCGGCGGCCGAACCGGAGCTGGCGCAGACCCGGACGGCGGAGGGCGACGCCGCCGCCGCCCTGAACGCCGCCGAAACCGCGTTACGCGAAGGGCAGGCGGCCTGGGAGGACTTCAATCGGCGCGATGGTGAAATCCAGCGACAAATCGACCGGGAACGCACCCGCCTCGAGCATCTGGAACGGCAACTGACCCAGGCCGAGCGGCGGTTGGAACGGCTGCGCAACGAGCAGACTCAGCTGGCGGTAGCCGATCTCGACCAGGAACGGGCGGCGCTGCGCCAAGCCGAACAGGCGGTGACCGAGCGCCTGCAGCGCGATCAGGCGCATTTGGCCGGCATCGAGACCGAACTGGCCACGATCCGCGAGGAAGGGCAACAAATCGAGTCGCGTCTGCGGGCCGCGCAAGAGCGGGTCCAGACCCGGCGGGGCCGGCTGACTTCGCTGCACACTCTGCAGGAGGCCGCACTCGGTCGTCGGCAGGGCCAATTGCGCGATTGGCTGCGCGCTCACCATTGGGACGATGCGCCGCGCCTGGCCGAGCAATTGGAGGTGGAGCCGGGTTGGGAGGCGGCGGTGGAAACCGCGTTGGCGGGCTGGTTGGACGCAGTTTGCGTGTCGCAGCTTGATCTGGCGGTGGACGGCGCCGACTTGCCCCAGGATGGCTTGACCTTGTGCGAATCGCCGCAGGAGGGATTGTCGACGGATACGGCGCAAGAGACCCCAGTCGATGCCCTAGCGACCAAGCTGCGCGCCCGCTGGCCGCTCGCCGGCCTGCTGGATGGGGTGAGGATTGTCCCGTCCATCGCCGACGCCTTGCAGCGGCGGGCTGAGTTGCCAACGGGTGAAACGCTGGTTACCCCGGACGGCGTGCTATGCGGCCGTCACTGGTTGCGGCTGCGGCGCGGCCACGACGACAGCGTGCTGGTGCGGGAACGGGAAATTCACCAGTTGGAGGCGACCCAGGCCGAGGAGACTGCAGCCTTGGAGCAGCTGACGGCGCAGGCCGAACAGTTACGGGTTCGTCAGCATGCGCTGGAACAAGGGCTGCGGCGCGAGTGGCAGCCGGCGGTCAATCAGGGCCATCGCGAACAGGCCCGCGTACAGGGCGAGCTGAAGGCGGCCCAGGCCAAGTGGGAGCAGAGCTGCGCCCGCCGCGCCGCGCTGGCCGAGGAGCAGTCCGAACTGGATGGGCAATGCGAGCAGGATCGAGCGCAGGCGGCCAGTGCGCGAGCGCAGCTGGCCACCGCGACGCAGGCGGCGGAAGCTTTGCGCAGCGAACGGGTAGCGCGGCAGGCGGAACGGGATCGGCGGCATGAGGTCGTTCGGCAATGTCGCGCCCAGTTGGAGCGCGCCCGCCAGACGACTGCCCGGCAAACGGCTGCGCTGGAAACCCTGCGGGTGCGGTTGACGGCCGTCGATCAGGCCCTGGACCGATTGGCGGCGCAGGGTGAGCAGTTGCTGGCGCGTCGCGACCAGCTGGATGCGGAACGGGCGGCCGATGACGGTGCGGCACTAGCGGCCGCCGAGCGGGAACTGGCCGTTCACCTGGAAACGCGGCTGGCCGTCGAGGCGGAATTGCGGGCGGTGCGCCAGGACCTCGAAGCCCAGGACAGCGCGTTGCACGAGGGTGAACAGACCCGTGTCCACTGCGAACGCCAGGCCGAGGCGCAACGCGGACAGATCGAGGCGTTACGGCTGGCCTTGGGCGAGGCGCGGGTACGGCAGCAGACGCTGTGCGAGCAGTTGCGCGAGCTGGGCGCCGAGCCGGAAACGTTGCTGTCCACCTTGTCGGCGGTCGCGGCCGAGAGCGAGTGGCTGGCCCGGCTGGAGCAGGTCGAACGGCGCATCCAGCGCCTGGGGCCGATCAATTTGATGGCGATCGAGGAATTCGCCCAGCTGTCGGAGCGCAAGAATTATCTGGACGCCCAGAACGCCGACTTGCTGGAGGCGCTGACGACCTTGGAAAACGCCATGCGCAAGATCGATCGGGAAACCCGGACTCGGTTCCGCGATACCTTCGAGCGGGTCAATGCCGGGCTGGGAGAACTGTTCCCGCGGCTGTTCGGCGGCGGCCAGGCCCATCTGGAGCTGACCGGCGAAGACGCGCTGGACACCGGGGTGGCCATCATGGCCAAGCCGCCGGGTAAGCGGATCGGGTCGATCAGCCTGCTGTCCGGCGGCGAGAAGGCCCTGACCGCCGTGGCGCTGGTGTTTGCCATCTTCCAGCTCAATCCGGCGCCGTTCTGCCTGCTGGACGAGGTGGACGCGCCGCTGGACGAGGCCAATGTCGGTCGCTTCGGCGCACTGGTCCGGGACATGTCGGCCCAGGTCCAGTTCATCTTCGTCACTCACAACAAGGCGACCATGGAAATCGCCCAGCATCTGACCGGCGTGACCATGCAGGAACCGGGGGTGTCGCGCCTGGTGGCGGTCGATGTCGAGGAGGCGGCGCGCCTGGCCATGGTCAGCTGATGGGCCTGGCGTCTCGATTGCGCGATGGACGGCGGTGGGCGTGCTCTGCCGGTCGGCTCCTCGTGCTACACTCTCCAAGGTGAATCTCACCCTTTGCAAAAGGTCCGACGCCATGCGTTCCTTAATGGTCACCAGAGGCATCATCCTGATTTTGACCGCTATTCTGACTTTGACCGCCCCGTTGACGATGGCGGAAGAGGGCGGCCCCAATGCGCCGGCCAGCCCGGATCTGATGGCCGCCGACATGTTGCTGGCCAGACCGGCGGGCGTGGTGGCCACGGTGTTGGGTTCGGCGATCTTCATCGTCGGGCTGCCCTTCACCTTGATCAGTGGCAGCACCGATCAGGCGGCTCAGCAACTGATGCAGAAACCGGCCAATTACACCTTCAGCCGCCCCATGGGTCAGGATGTCGGGGGCTTGGGCAATCCGCAACACTGACGGCGATCGGCGGCTTGGCAGCGGTCGCCGGATACGGGCCGCGACCGCCGGTCCGCCGCCTTCCGGTCGTCAATCGCCTTCGTTGAGTTGGTTCAGCTCATCGAACTGGGGCGCGATCACGAATTTGCCGGTCTTGTCGATATAGCCCCACTTTTCTTTCACCTGAACCGCCGCCAATCCGTCCGAGAAGCCTTGCGCCTGATCGAACTGCGCGGGAATCGCCATTTGTCCAGTCTTGTCGATATAGCCATAGCGGCATTCGGACACAACCATTTCGTCGCCCAGCTTCTGGGCTTCGTCGGGACTGACCGCGACGAACTTGCCGCCCTTGTCCAGATAGCCGTACTTGCATTCGTTCGGCACGGCGGCCAGCCCATCGGAAAACACGGCGTAGTCCTCGAACCGGGGTTCGATCACGACCTTGCCGGTCTTGTCGATATAGCCCCACTTGTTCTTGGCCTGGATCGGCGCCAAGCCGTCGGAGAAAGAAGCGACGTGCTCGAATTGAGGCTGGATGACCATTTTGCCGCTCGGGTCGATAAAGCCCCACTTGTCCTTGACCAGCACGGCCGCGAGACCTTCGGAAAAACCGAGCGCCTCGTCGAATTGCGGCGGCACGATGGCCTTGCCGGTCTTGTCGATGAAGCCGAACTGGTAGTTCTTGTCTCCCTTCTTGTAGACGATCGCGATCCCTTCCGAGAACTCGCTGATCGACGAGCGATCGCCTTCTGCTTCCGCTTTGGCTGTCTCCACCGCGCTGCTCTGGCCGGCCCAGCCAGCCAGAGCAGCAAGAGCGATGGACGCGGCAACGATTCGGTAACTCAAGGGAATGAACATCACGTTTCTCCGGTTCGCTACTTCATGTTCGTGGTTCATGTTCACGGGCTGCGCCCATCTGGCCTGCGCGGTGGGACCCATGTGGGCCAACGAGGGCGGGGGCATTGCGAGAACACGCTGCGCATTTAGTGTACTCTGAAGCATCATGAGAGGAATTTTCCCCAACGGCTCGGAATCCATTAAGCTAGAAATCATCAATGGGGCGCAGGATACTCGAACGTGAATCCTCCAGGCTGGATATCCGGAACGGAAGCGACCAGGCAGCGACCGGGATGGTGGGCATCCGTGTCCGCGCCAGCGCGCCCGATGGCCATCCGAACGCATTCGATTCTCACATTGAGCCGTACGCCATGACCACCGGAACCCTCTACATCGTCGCCGCTCCATCCGGGGCCGGCAAGACCAGTCTGGTCAAGCGCCTGGTGGACACCACGCCCGGCGTCGTCGTTTCCGTCTCCCACACCACCCGCTCGCCCCGGCCCGGCGAGCGGCATGGCGAGCATTACCATTTCACCGCGCCCGCTGTGTTCGAGACCATGATCGCCGAGGGTGCGTTCCTGGAACATGCTCGGGTTTTCGACAACCACTACGGCACCAGCCACGCCGCGATCCTGACCCAACGGCAAGCTGGACTGGATGTCATCCTGGAAATCGACTGGCAGGGCGCTCGCCAGGTTCGCGCTCTGGCCCCGGACAGCCTGAGCATCTTCATCCTGCCCCCTTCGCGCGAAGCTTTGCGGCAACGCTTGGCCGGGCGCGGGCAGGACAGCCCCGAAGTGATCGAGCGGCGCATGGCGGCTTCGCTGGACGAGTTATCGCACTATGCGGAATTCGACTATCTGGTGATCAACGACGACTTCGCCACCGCGTTGGACGCCTTGCGCGCCATCGTGATCGCCAATCGTCAGCGCCGCGCCATCCAATTGGCGCGACAACAGGAACTTCTACACGCGCTCTTGTCTTAACTATTTGTTACTACTAGACTGTTCGGTTCAAACTGATCAGCGATGAATCCGGAGAAATCCCTGCATGGCCCGAATTACCGTTGAAGATTGCCTCGACCGGGTGGACAACCGCTTCGAGCTGGTGCTGATCGCCGCGCGCCGCGCCCGTGATCTGGCCCTTGGCAAGGAAGCGCTGGTGCCCTGGGAAAACGACAAGCCGACCGTCGTCGCCCTGCGGGAGCTGGCTGAAGGCAAGCTCGATTATCTGGTCAAGGAAAAGTACGCGCGCCCCGGCTCGCCGCCATCCGAACCCGAACTCGAGCCGATCGCCGCTGCGTCCGACGATATCGCAGCCGAAACGGACGAATAGCGACCGACGTCGGTAGCAGGAGATCGCCAGTGTTAAGCACGCCGCTGCGGGACCAGAATGTCATTCAACAGCTTCCCCACCTGACTGTCGACAGCGAGTGGCTGGATGATCTGCATCTCCGCATCGACGATCTGTGCACGATCGCCGGCGAATACCTGGAGCCAGCCCAGGTCGAGCGCCTGCGCGACGCCTGCTATTTCGCCACCGAAGCCCACGCCGGCATCTATCGCAAGAGCGGCGAACCGTACATCTTTCACCCGCTGGCCGTCGCCCGCATCCTCGCCAACGTCCGTTTCGACCACGAAACCCTGCAGGCGGCCCTGCTGCACGACGTCATCGAGGATACCCATTACAGCAAGGAACAGCTCAGTAGTCGCTTCGGCCCGGAAGTCGCCGGCCTGGTAGACGGCGTCAGCAAGCTGACTCAGATCCAGTTCAATTCCAAGCGGGAAGCGCAGGCCGAAAACTTCCGCAAGATGTTCCTGGCGATGGCCAACGACCTGCGGGTCATCATGATCAAGCTGGCCGACCGTCTGCACAACATGCGCACCTTGGGGGCGATGCGCCCGGAATCGCGTCGTCGCATCGCCCGCGAAACCCTGGAGATCTACGCCCCGATCGCTGGCCGGCTGGGCATGAACCACCTGCGCCAGGAGCTGGAGAATCTCGGTTTCAGCCATCTCTATCCCATGCGCTTTCGGGTGTTGCAGGACACGGTGCGCAAGATGAGCGGCAATCGCCGCGAAATCGTCGGCCAACTGGAAACCCGTATTCAGACCCGTCTGGACGACGAGGGCATCAAGGCCCGGGTGGTGGGGCGCGGCAAACATTTGTGGGGCATCTATCAGAAGATGCGCACCAAGCACCTGCCGTTCCGGGATGTCCACGACGTCTACGCAGTGCGGATCATCGTCGACGCGGTGGATACCTGCTACCGCGCGCTGGGGGCGATGCACAATCTGTACAAGCCGTTCATGGGGCGGTTCAAGGACTACATTGCCATCCCCAAGGCCAATGGCTACCAGTCGCTGCATACGGTTCTGTTCGGACCCAACGGCGTGCCGATCGAGGTTCAGATCCGCACCGAAGAAATGCACATCATGGCCGAGGTCGGCGTTGCCGCGCACTGGCGCTATAAGTCCGGCAGCGACAGCCAGGGCAGCCACGCCCAGCAACGCGCGCGCGAATGGCTGCAGAAACTACTGGACATGCAACGCCGCGCTGGCAATCCGGTGGAATTCCTGGAAAGCGTCAAGATCGACCTGTTCCCCGACGAGATCTACGTCTTCACCCCACGCGGCGAGATCATCGAACTGCCGCGCGGGGCCACCGCGGTCGATTTCGCCTATGCCATTCATTCCGACGTCGGCAACACCTGTGTCGGCGCCAAGGTCGACCGGCGTCTGGTGCCGTTGCGCACCCCACTCAACAATGGCCAGACCGTCGAAGTCGTCATCACTCCCACCGCGCGTCCCAATCCCGCCTGGCTCAATTTCGTGGTCACCGCCAAGGCCCGCGCCAGCATCCGCCACTACCTCAAGCATCTCCAGCGCGAGGAGGCGATCCTGCTCGGCAAGCGCCTGCTGGAAAAGGCCCTGGCGGGTCGGATCGGCGGGCTGAGCGAGTTGCCGGTCGAAGCGGTGCGGGCGCTGATCCAGGAACTGAAGCTGGTCAGCTTCGATGATCTGCTGGCCGACATCGGTCTGGGCAACCGGGTCGCGGCCCTGATCGCCAAGCAACTGCTGCCCGACGAAGAGGACGAGGTCACCACCTCGCCGGACGCCAGCGCCCAGCCTCTGCTGATCAAGGGCACCGAGGGCACGGTGGTCAGTTTCGGCAAATGTTGCCGGCCGTTGCCGGGCGATCCCATCATCGGCTATCTCAACGCGGGTCGCGGCATCGTCATCCACCGTGACAACTGCAAGAACGTCACCAGCTACAAGAAATCGCCCGAGAAATGGATCGAGGTGGAGTGGGAGCAGAACATCACCTCCGACTTCAGCGTCGAATTGCGGCTCGATGTGATCAACAAGCGTGGAGTGCTGGCCACCATCGCAGCGGCCATCTCCGCCACCGACACCAACATCGAGACCATCAACACCTCGGAGCGAGATGGCAACACCACCATCGTCTACCTGTTGCTCAACGTCCGCGACCGGGCGCATCTGGCGCGGGTGATGCGTCGCTTGCGCACCCTGCCTGAGGCGCTGAGACTGGCCCGACGCAACAACTGACGCGGGGCAAGCATCGCATCCATCTGTCATCCTTCCCCTGCGCCCATCGCCCCTGCCGGGGCCATGCCAAGGAACACCGATCATGCCGCGCGAAATCATCAAGACCGATCAGGCTCCCGCCGCCATTGGTACCTATTCCCAAGCGATCAAGGTGGGTCACACCGTCTACCTGTCCGGGCAGATTCCGCTCGACCCGACCACCATGCAGTTGGTGGAAGGCAGCATGGAGGCCCAGATTCATCAGGTGTTCAACAATCTGGCGGCGGTAGCGCGCGCTGCCGGCGGTCACTTGGCCGATACGGTCAAGCTCAATGTATTCCTGACCGATCTCGGCCATTTCGCCTTGATCAACCAGATCATGGCCGAGTATTTCCAGGAACCCTATCCAGCGCGGGCCGCCATCGGTGTCGCCGCCCTGCCTCGTGGCGCTCAGGTTGAAATGGACGCGGTGCTGGTGCTGGAGCGCTAGCGACCGTGGCGAATCCGGCCCGACCATTGCCCACCGAGCCGGTTCCAGTCACTGCCTTGAAAGGCGTTGGGCCACGCCTGGCCGAACGATTGCAGCGGCTGGGGATTCGCACCGCCGAAGACGTGCTGCTGCATCTGCCGACGCGCTATCAGGATCGCACCCGTCTGACCCCGATCGCGCGCTTGCAAGCCGGGGACGAAGCCCAGATCGAGGCTGAGGTGGTTGGCAGCGAGGTGGCAGGGCGCAGCCGACGTTTTCTGCTCTGTCATGTGGCTGACGGCACCGGGGTCCTGACCCTACGCTTCTTTCATTTCAGCCCGGCCCAGCAACAATGGCTGTGTCAAACCGGTGCGCGCTTGCGCTGCTTCGGCGAGGTCCGGCAAGGTCAAACGGCTTTGGAGATGATCCATCCCGAATGTCGGCGGATCGGGACGGACGCGCCGCCGGTGACCGATCGGTTGACGCCGGTCTATCCCACCACCGCCGGTCTGCAACAGTTCACCCTGCGTAATCTGGCCGAACAGGCCCTGGCTCAGCTGGACGAGTTTTCCCTGCTGCCGGAATGGCTACCGTCGGCCTTGCGGACGCCGTTTCAGTTGCCGCCCATTCCCGAGGCGGTGCGGTTGTTGCATCAGCCACCGGCCGACACTGCCCTGGCTGAGCTGGAAAGCGGTCGTCATCCCGCCCGGCGGCGGCTGGCCTTCGAGGAGCTGTTGGCTCATCAACTCAGTCTGCGTCGGTTGCGTGAGCGGATGCGGCGACAGGCCGCACCACCACTGGCGGGCAACGGCGGTCTACGTCGCCGTCTGCGGGAACGTCTGCCTTTTTCCCTGACCGCCGCCCAACAGCGCGTGCTGGAAGACATCGACGCCGATCTGAGCCAGCCACGACCGATGTTGCGT
>Ga0116181_1000440_pt1 | contig 38327 bp, 27 predicted proteins | sample AD_UKC075_MetaG_FD_89752 | JGI IMG/M metagenome (GOLD analysis project Ga0116181, IMG submission 89752) | Active sludge microbial communities of municipal wastewater-treating anaerobic digesters from USA - AD_UKC075_MetaG | ecosystem: Engineered > Bioreactor > Anaerobic > Digestate | place: USA... | reverse complement strand
CGCTCGTCGTCACGCTGATCTAGCACGAACCTCCGACAGAGCGCCCCGTCAGGCAGTATCGGCGGGGCGCTTCGTCGTGTCGGCGGCGGGCGTCTGAGTCCGCTCTATTCCCGCGATAGTGGCGGCGGTCGCGTTCGCCAGCCTGCTCGTCGTGATCATGCGCAGCGATGAGGTGCGCGGCATTCTCACCGATCTCGTCCGCCGGGCGCTCACGGTCGAGTGATGCGCGCCGGCGATCGGCTCGGCGGGGGTGGAGCCCCCGCCCCGCCGCGCTGCGGGAGGTTCGCGCGGCTTCGCGCCCGGCTGCGCGATGACCGTGGAATGGTCGTCGCCGAGTTCGCGATCTCGCTCCCTGCGGTCATCGTGCTCCTCGCCGTGGTGCTCGGCAGCGCCGGCGTCGGCGCGCAGCACGTGCGGGCGCAGGACGCCGCGGCCGACGCCGCCCGCCTCCTCGGACGCGGTGAGTCTGACGCGCGGGCGCTCGCGCTGGTGCGGCGCTCGCTGCCGGGGGCGAGGCTCGAGGCCGCGCGGGCCGACGGCCTGGTGTGCGCCACGGTGCGGGCGCCGGCGCGGGTCGTGCTCGCGCTGCCGCTGGTCGAGGTGCATGGGGCGAGCTGCGCGCTCGATGACGGGCTCGGTTCCACCGCGGCCAGTGGCTGAGTCGAAGAACACTGTGCCGAAAGAACACTGTGCCGACAGTTAAAGCGGGGGGGAAGCATGGCGGGCCCGATTCTCGCCGCGGCGCTCGTTCTGGTCGCGGGTGCCGGCGCGGTCGGCATCGGCGCCATCGCGGGTGCGGCCGGCGTCGCGCAGGCGGCCAGCGGCGTCGCCGACAACGCGGCGCTCGCCGCAGCGGATGTCGCGATGGGCCTGACCTCGGGCGACCCGTGTGCCGTGGCATCCCGAATCGCCCGGGCCTCGGGCGTCGACATGGTCGCATGCGACGTCGCAGGCCACGCGTCCGGGGTGACGATCGCCGTCGTGGTGGAGGCGCGATTCGGCGTCTTTCCGATTCGCGTCGCGGCGCGTGCGGGCAATGAGCCATTGTGATCGCGGCCGGATGGGTGCAAAATCCTCCCAGCATTCGGGCAAGCGGGAGCCCGACGCGGTGTGTATGGTGTGCTTCGAACGAAAGGACGGAAGTGGCCAGCACGAAGAAGCTTGTCATCGTGGAATCACCGACCAAGATGCAGTCGATCCAGTCGTATCTTGGAGACGGGTACGAGGTGCTCAGCTCGGTGGGGCACATCCGCGACCTTCCGGAGCCCCGCGAGATGCCGGCCGCGATGAAGAAGGGCCCATTCGGGCGCTTCGCCGTCAACGTCGACGACGGCTTCGAGCCCTACTACGAGCTCTCGAGCGACCGCGCCCGTCGCACCGTCACCGAGCTCAAGCGCGCGCTCAAGAACGCCGACGAGCTCCTGCTCGCCACTGATGAGGACCGCGAGGGCGAGGCCATCGCGTGGCACCTTCGCGAGGTGCTCAAGCCCAAGGTTCCCGTCAAGCGCATGGTCTTCCACGAGATCACCAAAGACGCGATCCTCGCCGCCGTCGAGCAGACCCGCGAGCTCGACCTCAACCTCGTCGACGCGCAGGAGACCCGCCGCATCCTCGACCGTCTCTTCGGCTTCGAGGTGTCGCCCGTGCTCTGGCGCAAGGTCTCGCAGGGCCTCTCCGCCGGCCGCGTGCAGTCGCCGGCGATCCGCCTGATCGTCGAGCGCGAGCGCGAGCGCATCGCCTTCGTCTCGGCCTCGTACTGGGACATCTCGACGCTCGCCGTCGCCTCGGCCTCCAGCTTCCCGGCCCGGCTCGCCCGGGTCGATGGTCGCGGCATCGCGCGCGGCGCCGACTTCGATGACACTGGTGCGCTCAAGCGCGACGTCGTCGCCCTCGACGAGGCCGCGGCCCGCGCGCTCGCCGCGGCGCTCGAGACCGCATCGACCGCGACGGTGCACGCCGTCGAGGCGAAGCCGCAGACCCGCCGCCCGGCCGCGCCGTTCACAACCTCGACGCTGCAGCAGGAGGCCAGCCGCAAGCTCGGCTTCACGTCGAAGCAGACTATGTCGGTGGCGCAGTCGCTGTATGAGCACGGATACATCACCTATATGCGAACCGACTCGTCGTCGCTCAGCACCCAGGCCATCACCGCGGCGCGGGCGCAGGCGGTCGAGCTGTACGGCGCCGACTCGATTCCCGACAAGCCCCGCAGCTACGCGAGCAAGAGCAAGAACGCGCAGGAGGCGCACGAGGCCATTCGCCCCTCGGGCGAGCACTTCCGCACGCCGGCGTCGCTCGCGGGCTCGCTGCACGGCGGTGAGGCGCGCCTGTACGACCTCATCTGGAAGCGCACCGTCGCCAGCCAGATGGCCGACGCGAAGGTCGAGACCACGACCGTCACGCTGCGCGCGAGCGCGAACGGCCAGGAGGTCGACTTCACGGCCTCCGGCACCGTCGTCACGTTCCCCGGCTTCCTCGCCGCCTATGAAGAGGGCAAGGACGAGAAGCGCGGCGACGCCGACAAGGACGACGATGTGAAGCTCCCGGCGCTGCGGGTCGGCGCCGAGGTGCAGCTCACGGAGCTCGAGCCCAAGGGCCACGCCACCACGCCCCGCGCCCGGTACACCGAGGCGACGCTCGTGAAGGCGCTCGAGGAGAAGGGGATCGGACGCCCCTCGACCTTCTCGTCGATCATCGACACGATCCTCGGCCGCTACGTCAACAAGCGCGGCCAGGCCCTCGTGCCGAACTGGAAGGCGTTCAGCGTCGTCAAGCTGCTCGAAGACCACTTCGGCAAGCTCGTGCAGTACGACTTCACGGCCGAGATGGAGAACGACCTCGACGAGATCGCCCGCGGCGAGCGCGGGCGCGTCGACTGGCTCCACGACTGGTACTTCGGCGCCGACGACGAGCACGGGCTGCGCGGCATCATCGACAACCTCGGCGATATCGATGCGCGAGAGATCAACTCGATCCCGATCACCGAGGGCATCACGCTCCGCGTGGGCAAGTACGGGCCGTTCCTCGAGGTGGCCGATCTCAGCGACCCCGAGGCGAAGCCCCGGAACGTCAACGTTCCCGAGGAGCTCGCACCCGACGAGCTCACCCCCGAGAAGGCCCGCGAGCTCGCCGACGCCCCCGTGATCACCGACCGCGTGCTCGGCGAGAACCCCGAGACGGGCAAGATCGTCCTGGTCAAGAAGGGTCGCTTCGGCCCGTACGTGACCGAGGCCGACCCGGAGGTTCCGGTGGCCGTCGACCCGGCAACCGGCGAGGTGCTGGCCTCGGCGCAGGCTGGGGCATCCACCGCGCCCGCGGCAGCCGCGGCCGTCGCCGGCGCTGAGCCGGCCGACGACCCCGACGCGAAGCCCGCCGCCAGGAAGCGCGCCCCGGCCAAGAAGAAGGAGGCGGCGCCGAAGGAGCGCACCGCCTCGCTGTTCAAAGACATGAGCCCCGAAGAGGTCGACCTCGACACGGCGCTCAAGCTGCTCGACCTGCCCCGCGTCGTCGGCGACGATCCCGAGTCGGGCGAGCCGATCCGCGCGCAGAACGGGCGCTACGGGCCGTACCTGACGAAGGGCGCCGACACTCGCTCGCTCGAGGCCGAGAGTCAGATCTTCAGCATCGACCTCGCCGGCGCACTCGAGCTGTTCGCCCAGCCCAAGTACGGGGCGCGCAAGGCATCGAGCGCGCTCAAGGAGTTCGAGGCCGACCCGGTCAGCGGCAAGCCGATCCGCGTGCGCGACGGGCGATTCGGGCCGTATGTCACCGACGGCACGACGAACGTGACGATCCCGCGCGGCGAGCAGCCCGAAGACATCACGTTCGAGCGCGCGGTGCAGATGCTCGCCGACAAGCGGGCCAAGCCGCCGGCGACCAAGAAGGCACCTGCCAAGAAGGCGCCGGCGAAGAAGGCTCCCGCCAAGAAGGCGCCAGCGAAGGCGACCGCCGCGAAGACGACGACCGCCGCGGCCAAGAAGCCAGCTGCCGCCAAGCCGGCGACGAAGGCTGCCGCAGCGAAGAAGCCCGCCGAGGCGGCGGGTGACGCCGTGCCGGAGGCGACGGCAGAGTGAGTGGTTCCCCCGGCGGCGCCAGCCGAGCAGAGCGCTGGGCGGGCGACGGCCTGTGGGTGACGTTCGAGGGCGGCGACGGCGTGGGCAAGAGCACCCAGGTCGCGCTGCTTGAGGAGTGGCTCGCCGCAGGCGGTCGCACGGTGGTGCGCACGCGCGAGCCCGGCGGCACCCCCGTCGGCGAGCTGATCCGCGACATTGTGCTGCACCATCGCGGCCATATCGCCCCGCGCGCCGAGGCGCTGCTGTATGCGGCAGACCGTGCGCATCACGTGGCCGAGTTCGTCGTGCCCGCGCTCGAGCGCGGCGAGGTCGTGCTGCAGGACCGCTACCTCGACTCCTCGGTCGCCTATCAGGGCGCCGGGCGCGTGCTTGACGCCGAGCAGGTTCGCGGGCTCTCGCTGTGGGCGGCCGGGGGCATCCTCCCCAATCTCACGGTGCTGCTCGACCTCGACCCCGCCGTCGCGCGCGCCCGCATCGATGGCGACGACCGCCCGTTCGACCGGCTCGAGGCCGAGCGCGAAGAGTTCCACGTGCGCGTGCGCGAGGCGTTCCTCGGGCTCGCAGCGGCCGAGCCCGACCGCTTTCTGGTGCTGGATGCCTCGCTCCCGCCGGAGCGGCTCGCCGAGCTCGTGCGCGCCCGCGTCGAGTCCGAGATCGCCGCGCTCGGCTGAGTGATGCTCGGCCGCGCCCCGGCAGCCTCGCGCGCGCGGGTGGGCTGTGCGCCGGCGGCGCGCACGCCGGCGCCGGGCGTCCGGTGCGCGATACCCGGTGACGAGCGGGTGCGGATTCGGCCGCGACGCTCGGCGCGTCCGTGGCCACGGATAGGCTGGATGCGATGAGCGCGTGGGATGCAGTGTGGGGCCAGGACGAGGCGGTCGCGACCCTTCGGGCCGCGGCCGCGCCCGATGCCGCGCCGGGCACGATGACCCACGCCTGGCTCATCACCGGGCCCGCCGGGTCGGGCCGATCGACCCTCGCATCGGCGTTCGCCGCGGCCCTGATCGCGCCGCACCCCGACGATGCCGACACGATCGCGCAGGTGCACGCGCGCACCCATCCCGACCTCACCGCGCTGCGCACCGACCGCGTCATCATCTCGATCGCCGAGGCGCGCGAGCTCGTGCGCGGCGCCTACTACGCGCCCTCGCTCGGGCGATACCGGGTGATCATCGTCGAAGACGCCGATCGGATGAGCGAGCGCACCTCGAACGTGCTCCTCAAGGCGCTCGAGGAGCCCCCCGAGCGCACGGTCTGGGTGCTCTGTGCGCCGAGCGACGCCGACCTGCTCCCCACCATCCGCTCGCGCGTGCGCGTCGTGCGCCTGAACGAGCCCGAGGTGCAGGATGTCGCGCGCCTCATCACCCAGCGCACCGGCGTGGATCCGGCGCTCGCCGAGCAGTCGGCGCGGCACGCGCAGCGCCACATCGGCATGGCTCAGCGGCTCGCGACCGACGCCGATTCGCGCGCCCGCCGCGACGCCACCGTGCGCGCGGTGCTCGAGGTGCGCTCCGTCTCGGATGCCGTGGAGGCCGCCGGGCGGATCGTCGCGATCGCGACCGACGACGCGAAGGCGCTCACGGCCGACCGCGACGTCCGCGAGCGCGAGCAGATGCGCCACAGCATGGGCCTGGCCGAGGGCGCCGCCATCCCGCCCGCCTTCCGGGCTCAGTTGAACGCCCTCGAAGACGACCAGAAGCGCCGCGCCACCCGCAGCCTCCGTGACGGCATCGACCGGGTGCTCACCGATCTGCAATCGGTGTTCCGCGACATGCTCATGGTGCACTACGGGCGCACCGAGACCCTGATCAACGCCGAGCTGCACGCCGAGATCGCGGCGGTCGCCACCTCCTGGGGGCCGGAGCGCGCCCTGCTCGCCCTCGACGCGATCTCGGCGACCCGCCGCAGCCTCCAGCTCAACGCCGCGCCGCTGCTCGCGGTCGAGAGCCTGCTCGTCACCGTCGCCAGCGGAAGGACCCCATGACCCGCACGCACAAGCCCACCCGGCGCGCATTCGCCCTGGCCGCTATGGCCGTCGCATCCATCGTTCTGAGTGGATGCGCCACGCTGGCGCCCGCGCCGGCGCCCGAACGGCTTCCGGATCTGACCGGGGTGAGCGAGGCGCTGCTGCCGTACTACCAGCAGGAGCTCGCATGGCGGGACTGCGAGGGCGGCTTCGACTGCGTCGAGGTGACCGCGCCGCTGGACTGGGCCGACCCGTCGGCGGGCGAGATCGAGCTGGCGGTGATTCGCCAGCGGGCGCGCGACGGCCAGTCGCTGGGCTCGCTGCTGACCAACCCGGGCGGGCCGGGCTCGAGCGGCTTCGACTTCGTCCGCGACTCGCTCGACTTCGCCGTGGGCGCGGATCTGCGGCGAGGCTATGACGTCATCGGCTTCGATCCACGCGGCGTCGGCCGATCGACGGCGGTCACGTGCTTCGATGCGGCGGGCATGGATGCCTATCTCTTCGGCATTCCGGACGGCGAGCGAAACTCGCCCGCCTGGATCGACGAGGTCGTCGCCGACAGCAAGAAGTTCGCCACGGCGTGCGACCGCAACAGCGACGGCATCCTCGGCTACATCGACACGGTGAGCGCCGCGCGCGACCTCGACCTGCTGCGGGGCGTGCTCGGCGACACGAAGCTGAACTACCTCGGCTTCTCGTACGGCACCTTCCTCGGCGCCACCTACGCGGAGCTGTTCCCCGAGCGGGTTGGTCGTCTGGTGCTCGACGGCGCGATCGACCCCTCCACCTCGTCGATCGATGTGGGCACGACCCAGGCGATCGGCTTCGAATCCGCCCTGCGGGCGTTCATGACGGATTGCCTCACGCAGAAGTCGTGTCCGTTCCGCGGCACGGTCGATCAGGGCATGGCCGACCTCGGCGCGCTCCTCGCGGCGGCCGAGCGCAGCCCGCTGCCCACGCCGGACGGGCGCGAGGTCGGCTCCGACACGATGCTCACCGGCATCATCGCCGCGCTGTACGCGCAGGAGAGCTGGAGCTTCCTGCGCGAGGCGCTCGCTTCGGCGCTCGCGGGTGAGGGCGCGCAGATGATCTTCCTCGCCGACTTCTACTACAACCGCGAGGGCGGGCGCTATCTCGACAACTCGACCGAGGCCTTCACCGCGTACAACTGCATGGACTACCCGGTCGAGACCGATCAGGCCGTGATCGACGCCGCGGCCGCGCGCGTGCTGGCGGGTGCGCCGACCATCGCGCCGTACTGGTCGTCGGACGCGCCGGACCTGTGCGAGTTCTGGCCCGTGCCCGCGGTGGGCACGCGCGGCCCGATCCACGCCGCCGGCGCCGCGCCGATCCTCGTGGTCGGCACGACGAACGATCCGGCGACCCCCTACGAGTGGTCGGTCGCGCTCTCGGAGCAGCTCGACTCGGGCGTGCTGATCACGCGGGTGGGCGAGGGGCACACCGGCTACAACAAGGGCAACCGCTGCGTGGATGACGCCGTCGAGGCCTACTTCCTCACCGGCGCGGTGCCGGCGGCTGCGCTGCGCTGCGAGTGACGGCACGGCCCGGCCCGGGCCGCGATCCGCGCGGTGCGCACGCGCCCGGACCGCGTCGGTTCGCGCGCGGGTGCGTGAGGCTGTAAGATCGTTCCTTGTGCACCGTGCTTCGGCATCGCACGCCGCCTTAGCTCAGCTGGTAGAGCAATTCACTCGTAATGAATAGGTCTGGGGTTCGAATCCCCAAGGTGGCTCCAATGAACCCCGGGCTTGCTGTCGTCTCCAACGTCGCCGAGGTGTTTTCCATCGGCGGCCTGACCGTCGGCATCGTGCTGCTGCTCGCGGCGCTGCTCGCGGCGCTGCTCGACCTCGGATGGGTCGCGACCCGTGCGGCGGTCGAGCACGACGAGCACGGCCCGCTCGTGCGCTGGTTCGGCGACGACGGCCGCGTCTACGCGCACGGCCTCACCCGCGCGCAGTTCGCGCAGATCGGCCGCGCCGGCGGCGACGCCGGCTGGACGACCGTCTACACCCGGCGTGGCAAGGCCGGGCGGATGCGCCTCGAGCGCTCGTCCGCCGCGGTGCGCACCCTGCGCCTGCTCGGCGGCATCGTCACCGGCGTCGGCCTCGTCGGGCTCGTGGCATCCGTCGTCGTGATGTTCGCCGCCGCATAGCAGCGCCGCGCGCCGAGCGCCGAGCCTCCGTGGCGGGCCCTCGCGTCCGCCCCGAGCCGGGCGGCCGGATCGCTCGTACACTGGAGGCATGGCCAGAGCGCTGTTCATCGTCGACGTGCAGAACGACTTCACGGAGGGCGGAGCGCTCGGGGTCGAGGGCGGCGACGCCGTCGCCCTGGCGATCACCGAGCATCTGAGGGCGCACCACGGCGAGTACGCCCTGATCGTCGCGTCGCGCGACTGGCACAACGCCGATGGCGACAACGGCGGGCATTTTGCGACGGATGCCGCGGCCCCCGACTTCGTCGACACCTGGCCCGTGCACTGCGTGGCCGAGACCGAGGGTGCCGAGTACGACCCCGGTCTCGACACCGGGTATATCGGCCACCACCTCAAGAAGGGCCAGGGCGTCCCCGCATACTCGCTGTTCGAGGGCGTGACCGACGACGGCGCGACGATCACCGAGCTGCTGCGCGCGCACGGCGTGCTGGACGTCGACCTGGTGGGCATCGCCACGGATCACTGCGTCCGTGCGACGGGTCTCGACGCCATCGAGCACGGCGTGCACGTGCGTGTGCTGACCGACCTCGTGGCCGGTGTCGCCCCCGAGCCGAGCGAGGCCGCGCTCGCCGAGCTCGCGCACGCCGGCGCCGAGCTTGCCGAGTCCCGCGGGCGCTGAACCGGCTACTCGGCCGCGTGCCGGTCGAGGAACTCGTAGACCTCGTTGTCGTCCACGCCGGGGAAGGCCCCGCGGGGGAGCGGCGAGAACATGTGCGTGTGCACGCGGGCGCTCGGCCACGCCTTGTCTGACCAGCGCTGGGCGACCGAGCTGGACGGGCGGCGGCAGCAGCTCTCGTCGGGGCAGGTCGACAGCGCGCGCTGCTGGGTCTCGCGGCCGCGGAACCAGCGGGCGTCGTCGAACGGCACGCCCACCGAGATCGAGTACTCGCCCGCGGCCGTCGCCCCGGTCTGCGTCGAGCACCAGAAGGTTCCCGCCGGGGTGTCGGTGTACTGGTACTGCTCGGTGGTGCGGTTCTGCTGGGTGAAGGCGGCGCGCGCGCTCCACTTGCGGCAGACGATCTGGCCCTCGATCGAGCCGGTCACGTCCTGCGGCAGGGGCAGCCCGTCGTTCTCGTAGCCGCGACTGAGCGCGCCGCTCTCGTCGACGCGGAGGAAGTGCATGCGCATGTCGAGGTGCGAGGTCGCCAGGTTGCTCAGCCGCATGCCCGCCGATTCGTGGGTCACGCCGAACGCGTCGCGGAAGTCCTCCACTGCGAGGCTGCGCTCCTTCTTCGCCTGCGCGAGAAACGCGACGGCGGCGGTCTCGGGCATGAGGCAGCACGCGGCGAAGTAGTTGATCTCAAGGCGCTGCTGCAGAAAGTCGGCGTAGTTCTCGGGTCGCGCGTGCCCGAGCACACGGTGCCCGAGGGCCTGCAGCGCCATCGAGCGGAGCCCGTGGCCGCCGGGGATCGAGGTGGGCGGCAGATAGATGCGGCCGTTCTCGAGGTCGGTGACCGAGCGCGCCGAGTGCGGCAGGTCGCTCACGTACATGAGCTCGAAGCCCAGCCGCTCCGCCATGATCGTCACCGTGCGGTGCGTCAGCGCACCGCTCGTGTGGCCGGCGTCGCGCAGCTGCGCCTCCGCCAGGCGCTCGATGTCAGGGAGGTAGTTGTTGCGGGCGCGCATGGTCAGGCGCAGATCGGTGTTCGCGCGGCGGGCCTCCTCGGGCGTCGCGATCGCCTCGCGCTCGCGACGCTGCAGCTCGCGATGCAGCCCCAGGATCGATTCGAGGGTCTCGTCGCTCACGCCCTTGGTGACGCGCACCGGCGCGATGCCGAGGCCCCGGAAGACGCTGCTGGCCTGCAGGCGGTCGAGCTCGATCTCGAGCGCGGCGCGCCGATTGGGGGCATCCCCTGAGATCAGGTCGCTCACATCCGTGCCGGTCGCGCTCGCGATAGCCTGGAGGAGCGAAAGCTTGGGTTCGCGCTTGCCGTTCTCGATCAGGCTGAGCTGGCTGCCCGCGACGCCGACCAGCGCGCCGAGCTCATCCAGCGTCATCCCGTTTCGGGTGCGGTGATGGCGGATCCGATGGCCCAGGGTCGTGAGTTCCAGCGATGTCGGCATTCTTTGATTATATCTAAAGAATTCCATTTCTTTAAGTCCGATTTTGCCGTAACTCGCCGTAAATCTGTCGAATCATTGAAGTACTGACCGAATGGAGCGCACTATGGCCATTGCTGACACCTCTCGTCCCGTCGTGAGCGGCATGCCCGCCTATGAAGGCGCCGGTATGGACGCGCTCCGTGCGTGGGTCGACGAGATCGCGGCGCTGACCAAGCCCGCACGCATCCACTGGATCGACGGATCGCGGGCCGAGAACGACGCCCTTCTGCGCGAGATGGTCGACGAGGGGCGCCTGATCAAGCTGAACCCCGAGTGGCGCCCCGGCTCCTACCTCGCTCGCTCCAACCCGAGCGACGTCGCCCGCACCGAGGGCCGCACCTTCATCTCCTCCGTGCGCGAAGAGGATGCGGGCCCCACGAACAACTGGGCAGAGCCCACCGCCATGCGCGCTGAGCTCGAGGGCGTCTTCGAGGGCAGCATGCGCGGCCGCACAATGTACGTCGTGCCGTTCTCGATGGGCGCCGTCGGCGGCCCGCTCTCGCACATCGGCGTGCAGGTGACCGACTCGGCCTACGCGGTCGTGAGCATCAACATCATGACCCGCGTCGGCTCCGCCGTGACCAAGCTCATCGCCGAGGGTGCGGACTGGGTGCGCACCGTGCACTCGGTCGGCGCGCCCCTCGCCCCGGGCGAGGAGGACGTGGCCTGGCCGTGCAACGACACCAAGTACGTCGTGCACTTCCCCGAGACGCTCGAGGTCTACTCATACGGCTCGGGATACGGCGGCAACGCGATCCTCGCGAAGAAGTGCTTCGCGCTGCGCATCGCCTCGGTGATCGGCCGCGAGCAGGGCTGGCTCGCCGAGCACATGCTGCTCATCCGCGTGATCGACCCGAAGGGCAAGGCCTACCATGTGGCGGCCGCGTTCCCCTCGGCATGCGGCAAGACCAACCTCGCCATGCTGCGTCCGACGATCCCCGGCTGGCGCGTCGAGACCCTCGGCGACGACATCGCCTGGATCCGCCCCGGCGAAGACGGGCGCCTGCACGCGATCAACCCCGAGGCCGGCTTCTTCGGCGTCGCGCCCGGCACGGGCGAGTCGACCAACGTCACCGCCATCGAGACGCTCTGGGGCAACACGATCTTCACGAACGTCGCGCTGCGCCCCGACGGCGACGTGTGGTGGGAGGGCCTGACGGACGAGATTCCCGAGAACCTGATCGACTGGCAGGGCAACCCCTGGACGCCGAGCAGCGAGACGCCCGCGGCGCACCCCAACTCGCGCTTCACCGTCGCCGCGGCGCAGTGCCCGCAGATCGCCGAGGACTGGGACGCCCCGCAGGGCGTGCCGCTGGACGTCATCCTCTTCGGCGGCCGTCGTGCGACCAACGTGCCGCTCGTCGTCGAGGCCACCGACTGGGCGCACGGCGTCTTCCTCGGCTCGACCATCTCGTCGGAGCGCACCGCCGCCGCCGAGGGCACGCTCGGCGAGCTGCGCCGCGACCCGTTCGCGATGCTCCCGTTCTGCGGCTACAACATGGCCGACTACTTCGCCCATTGGCTGAGCGTCGGCGGCAAGCTCCGTCACGACCTCGCGCCGCGCATCTTCCAGGTCAACTGGTTCCGTCGCGGCGCCGACGGCCGCTTCCTGTGGCCCGGCTTCGGCGACAACTCGCGCGTGATCGACTGGATCATCCGTCGCATCTCGGGCGAGATCGAGGCCGTGGACTCGCCGATCGGCCGCCTCCCGCACATCGCCGACCTCAACCTCGAGGGCATCGAGGTGCCGCAGGAAGACCTCGAGGAGCTCTTCGCGATCGACCCCGCGTCGTGGCTGCAGGAGGCCGACCTGACCGAGGAGTTCTACGCGACCTTCGACGGCAAGGTTCCCGCCGCGCTGCAGGCCGAGCTCGAGTCGCTTCGCTACCGACTGAAGGCGGCGCAGGCGGCAGTCGCTGGCTGACACGCGCAAGAGACGACGACGAAGGCCCGGGGCATCCGCCCCGGGCCTTCGTCGTCGTCTTGTCGCTGCTGGTGGCGGGTCGTGGTCGCAGCGCCGCCCCGCAGCGCCGCCGAGGCGCTCGCCGGCAGGCGTCGCCGTGAGGCTCAGACCAGCAGCTGGTGCTTCGCGAGATCGCGGTACAGGGGCGTGGATGCCACGAGCTCGGAGTGCGTGCCCTGGCCGACGACCCGCCCGTGGTCGAGCACGACGATGTGATCGCTGTCGACGACGGTGGAGAGCCGGTGGGCGATCACGATGAGCGTGCGTCCGGTGGCGACGGCGTCGATGGCCTCGCGCATCCGCTGCTCATTCAGGCCGTCGAGCGACGACGTCGATTCGTCGAGCAGCAGGATCGGCGCGGCCGCGAGCAGGGCCCGGGCGATGGCGAGGCGCTGGCGCTCGCCGCCGGAGAGCATCACACCGTCTTCGCCGACGGGGGCGTCGAGGCCGAGCGGGCTGCGCTCCAGCACCTCGCCGAGGTTGACCGAGCGCAGCACCCGCTCGCACTCCGCGTCGCTCGCCTCGGGTGCGGCGAGGCGGAGGTTGTCGCCGATGGTGCCGGCCAGGGTCGGGGCGTCCTGCTCGACGTAGCCGAGCTGGGCGCGCAGGGCCGCGCGATCCATCGTGCGGATGTCGCGGCCGTCGAGCAGGATCGCGCCGGCGGTCGGGTCGTAGAAGCGCTCGATGAGGGTGAGCGTCGTGCTCTTGCCGGCGCCGGAGGGCCCCACCACGGCGACGCGGGCGCCGCGGGGCACGCGGAACGAGACGCCGCGAAGCACCTCCGGCGCGGCGTCGCCGTGCTCGCCGGCGCTCGCACTGCGCGTGAGGTGCGCGCTCTCGAGCAGCGCCTCGGCTTCGGCGGCGGCCGTGGCGCGGGCCGCGACGACCGCGGCCGGGTAGTGGAAGTGCACGTCGACGAACTCGAGCGCCGCGGGGGCGGCGCCGGGCTCGCCGGTGGCGGGGGCGCCTGGAGCCTGCGTCGAGGGCGCGGCCGCGGCATCCGCCCGCGCCCGCGCGGCGATCGCGTCGTCTTCGGCGTCTTCGTTGGGCAGATCGAGCACCTCCTGGATGCGACCGAGCGCACCGAGGGCCTGATTGACGCTCGTGATCGCGCCGAAGGTGCTCGCCAGCGGCTGGATGAGCATGAACAGGAACATGATGAATGTGACGAGGCTGGCGATGGTGATGGCGCCGGCGGCGACGCGGAAGCCGCCGACCCCGAGCACGACGAGCAGCGAGACCTGCAGCGCGATGCCGGCCACGGGCACGACGAGGGCCGACACCTTCGCGATGCGGACGCCGACCCCGAAGGCCTCCGTCGCGAGCCCGGTCACGGACGCGATCTCGCGCTCGGTGGCACCCGACGCCCGCACGGTGCGGATCGAGCTGACCGCCCGCTCCACCCCCGACGCGAGCTCGCCGACCTTGATCTGCTGCTGCGTGGATGCGACCCGGATGCGCGAGCCCAGGATGACGACCGTGGCGATCGAGGCGATGATCACGACGAGGATCAGGCCGAGCAGAAGCGGGTCGATGATCGCCATCGCGACGATCGCGCCGAGGAACAGGAGCGCGTTGCCGACGCCGTCGGCGAGACCCTGCGTGAGCACGGCGTAGAGGAGGGTCGTGTCGGTGCCGACGCGCGAGACGAGGTCGCCCGTGCGCCGCGCGTCGAACTCGCTGATCGGCAGGTGGAGGATGCGAGCGATCAGCTGGCGCCGCGACGAGTACACGACGGCGGTGCCGGCGCGCTGCAGGAGGTAGTGCTGATAGCCCGAGACCACGGAGGAGACGACCACGAGCGCGACCAGCGCCCATACCAGGGCGCCCAGCGCCTGACCCCCGCTGACGCGCTCGATGAGCTGCCCGACCAGCAGCGGCTGTGCGAGCGAGGTCGCCGCGCCGAAGATGCTGAGCACCACCACCGCGACGATGATCGGCCGGTGCTCGAAGATGAACGGCAGCAGCTGCCTGAGGCTGGCGCGGGGGCCCTCGGGCTCGGACCCGCGGCGGCGCATCGCGCGCCCGCGACGGGGGCGAGGGGATGGCTGGGCGGCGCCGCGAGCGGCGGCGTGCGGGGCGGGGGGAGTTGCGGGCGAAGACATGACGGTGTTCCTAGCGTTCGCGAGGTGCGGGGCGGAGCCGGGGTGTGCCCCACCTACGACCGTACTTCGTGTCGGCTGGGACGGCGGTGGCAGTGACGCCGACCGTGGCGGCTACCGCAATGCCGGCCGCGAATCTGGCCGCGATTGTGACCACGATGCCGGAGCGGTCCGGGCGGCGTTTTCAGCGTCCTCTCATGCTGGATGTCGGAGGTGCTGGGTAGTGTGTGCGATACGGGCTGGCGCTTGGTTCGACCCGACGACTGCGGATTGGGGAGGCTCGTGAGCGCATACTCGTCTGCGCACGCCTCGCCGCCGGGGCGTGACGGCCGCCGCGCGGCGCCGGCGCCGGTGGGCGCGCCCACCGCATTCTCGGCGCCGGCGCGAGGCCGCGCCGAGGCAAGCCGGGTGCCGCTGCTGGTCGGCGCGGGCGCCGTGCTGCTGAGCGTCGTGCTCGCGGTGCTCGTCCTCGTGCTGCTCAGCGCGCCGGCGCAGCTGTTCAGCGGCGTCTCGCTGCCGCTCGTCTCTTCCGACAGCTGGGCGCTCAGCCTGCTCGGCTACCTGCTCACGCCGCTGGTCGTGATCCTCGCCTACGGCTGGGACGTCGCGTGGCAGCGACAGGCCCGCGCCGACAACCGTAACGTGGTGCTGCATCCCGGCTACACCCGCGTGCTCAAGTGGCTCATGATCGCCGGGATCGTGCTCGGCGCGTGGCACGTGCTCAACCTGGCCGTTCCCCTGGCCGAGGCGTGGGGACTGGCGTGAGGGCGCTCCGGCGCGCGCTCACCGCGATCACGGTGGCCGCCGGCCTCGTGCTGGCGCCCGTGAGCGCGTTCGCGGCGGGGTCGGCCGAGGCATCCGCGTCGCCGACCGTGCAGGCACCGGCGTCGGCCCTGACACAGACCCAGCCGCGCCCCGCGTCGGTGGGGCTCTCCGACACCGGCCGGCTGGCCGTCGACGACCTGCGGACGTGCCTGGCCTCGGAAGACACGCTCAACGTCTACTACCTGATTGACAACTCGCTCTCGCTCGCGTTCGAGGACGACGGCGTCACCCCCGGCACCGACCCGGACGCGCTGCGCGCCGAGATCCTCGGCAGCAGCCTGCGCCAGCTCGGCACGCTCCGCGAGGATCTCGACGTGCACTGGGCGGCGGGGTTCTTCAGCACCGACTTCACCCCGGCGCTCGGCTGGCAGCCGTGGTCGCCGCAGAGCGACGCCCAGCTCGCCGAGACGATCCGGGCGAAGAAGCCGGGTGGATACACCAACTGGCTGGCCGGCCTGCGCGGCGCCCAGAGCGCGCTGGCCGCCCAGCAGCGCGAGGCCCCCGGATGCCAGGTGGTCGTGTGGCTCACCGACGGCATGATGGACCTCGCCGACAACACCGACGAGCGCGCGGCCATGGACGCCCTGTGCGGCACGGGGCCCAGCGACTGGGGCGTGCTCAGCACGATGCGGCAGTCGGGCACCGTCGTGTTCGGTGTGCTGCTGGCCGATCAGGCGGTGAGCGCCGACGCCGAGATCCTCCGGCCCCTCGTCGAAGGGCAGGGGACGGTCGACGGCGCGCCGACCAGCTGCGGGCATCAGCCGATGCCCAGCACGCATGCGCACGGCGCCGTGATCGAGGCGGCCGACCCGCAGGCGCTCGCACTCGTCTTCCTCGAGCTCGCCACCCGGATCAGCGGCGGCTATCCCGCCCCGCTCGCGGCCGACGGCAGCTTCTTCATCGATGCCGGCGTGGCGCGCTTCCAGTTCGTGATCGGCGGGGGCTCGTGGTCGCTCGACGCGCCCGCCGAGGCCGGCCGCGAGCCCATGACCGAGGTCGCGCCGTGGCCGGACGCGACGGTCACGCGCTCCGGCACCGCGACCGTCGTCGATGTGCCCATCACCGCAGGCGCACAGCTCGGGCGTTGGCGACTGGATGCCGCCGACGTGCGCGACGTGTTCCTGTTCAGCGATCTGCGCATCGTGTTCGATGCCCGCAACAGCGTCGAGCTCGGCACCGACGGCACCGCAAGCTCGACCATCGGGGCCACAGTGCAGCGCGCGGACGGCGAACCGGCCGATCTGGGGGTGTACGGCACCGCGCAGTTTCGCGCGGCCATCATCCCCGCCGACGGCTCGGACCCCGTGGCGCTGCCCGGCGCGCGAGTCGATCTCGGATCCGGCACCATAAGCATCCCGCTGCCCGCCGACATCGACGCGGCCGAGCTGCTGCTGAGCGCCTCGATCGACCCGCTGGTGACCGCCCCGCACGGGCTCACGCTGGCTCCGGTCACCACGCAGCAGAGGATTCCGACCGTGCTGCCCGCGGCGTTCCCGCGCATCGAGACGGTGCCCGTGCGCCTGGGCGAGCTGGTCGGGCGCGACGGCGCCGCCACCGGCATGATCCGCGTCCAGCCCGCCCCGGACGGCACCGACACCCAGGTGTGCGTGACGCCGGACGTGCACGTCACCGGCGACGCCGCCGAGCGGGACGACACGTGGACGTGGGCCGTCGGCGGCGCCGGCGGTGAGGGTGCGGCCTCCTGCATCGCCGTGCCCGCGGGAGGGGGCGTCGTCGAGATCCCGATCTCGGCGAGCAACAGCGTGCCCGCCGACAGCGACGTGCGCGCCTCGACACCGGTGACGTTCGTCTCGGCTGCAGGCGATGAGATCGTGCAGCAGGTGCCGATCGCGTTCGCGTCGACGCGCCCGCTGAACGTGGCGGCGACCGGGCTGATCGCGCTCGGGCTGCTCGCGCTGGGGGTGCTGCTGCCCCTGGTCATCCTGTGGTTCGTGAACTGGTTCGCCACGACGCTCTCGATCGCCCGCAACACGCAGCGCGGCGTGCTGCCGGTCACGATCGACGGCGATGGCGTGCACCCGAGCATCGCGGTCGACGAGCTCTCGCTCGGCGCGAACGTCTTCCGCAACCGCCCGCCGATCGAGCGCGAGCGCTCGGTGCATGACCCCGACCTCGGCCTCCTGCGTGCCCGGGTGCCGTGGTGGCCGGTCGGCGACACCTGGTTCGAGGTCGTGCCCCCCGCCGGCTCGGCGCTCGTACTCGCCCGCACGGGCACCCGCGCGGGCTCGCTCGGCACGCGCGCGAAGCCCGGAGATCGGGCGCTGCGCTTCGCGGGCCTGCCGCTCGACTCGTTCACGGCGATCGTGGTGAGCGAGGCCGAGCTGCGGCGCACGCGCAGCGGCGACGAGGTCGCCGCGCGCGTCGTGATGTATCACCGGCCGGAGCTCGGCGATCCCGGGCAGTACACGCGCCGGATCGGCGAGCTGCAGGCCGAGTCCGACCTGCTCGGGCGCATCGACCGGCTGCGCGGCGCGCTCGCCGAGGAGGGCGCGGCGGCGACCCGCACCTCGTCCGGGGCGGCTGCGTCCGGGAACGCCGCCGCCGCGGCGGCGCCTCGCGAAGCCGCCGCACCGCCGCCGCCCCGAGTGCGCGAGGCCGGTGCATCCACACCGCCGCCGGGCCGCTCGCCGGCGCCGCCCCCGCGACCGGGCGACTCGACGTCGGCCCCGCCTCGCGGTGACGGCGGATCGCCGCCCTCGACCGGGCGCGGCAGCTCACCGCCGCCCCCGCCACCCCCGCGCGGCCGCTGACCTGGAACGGCGCCGGCTCGACGCACACCAGACCGTGACTCCCAACCCTCCAAGAAGGCGAAACCATGCTCAGACCGTTCCTCATCATCGGCGTCGGCGGCTCGGGTGGAAAGACCCTGCGCGGCATCAAGTACCAGCTGGAGCTCAAGCTGCAGCAGGTGGGCTGGCGCGGCGGCATCCCCGACGCCTGGCAGTTTCTGCACTTTGACACCCCGACCGTGCAAGACGGCATCGACTACTCGATCCCATTCCTGCCGCCGCAGGAGTACAAGGGGCTGGTGAGCGCCGGGGCCACCTACGACACGGTGCACCGCTCGATCGAGCGGGCGCACGCCAACAACGCCGCCGTGCACAAAGACATCCAGCGCCAGCTCCCCGACCCGCAGCTGGTGCGCGTCGACGTGACCAAGGGCGCCGGGCAGTACCGCGCCGTCGGTCGCGCGGTCGCGCTCTCGTCGACCAAGGACATCGCCGCCGCGGCGCGCGCCGCGATCGGGCGCCTCGGCGACGCGTCGGCGCTCGCGCAGCTCCAGACGCTCGGTCGCGCGCTGCGCGCCCGCGACGACGGCGCGGCCTCCGACGCCCCGACGGTGATCGTGATCTCGTCGATCGCGGGCGGCTCGGGCGCCGGGCAGTTCCTCGACGTGATCGAGGTCGTGAAATCGACCGCCAAGCAGCATCCCTGGTCGAACCAGTTCTTCAGCCTGCTGTACGCGCCGGATGTCTTCGACCAGCTTCCGGTCACCTCGGGCATGCCCGGCAACGCGATCGCCGCGATCGCCGAGACCATGAACGGCTTCTGGACCGACACCCCGAGCCAGGCGACCCTGGAGCTGCTGAAGACGCAGGGCATCGCGCCCTCCTACGGCGGGGCGATGGACCACGTCGGGGCGGCGTATCCGTTCATCATCGGCCGCAGCAACTCGAAGGTCACCTTCGCCGACCAGAGCGCCGTATACGACGCCGTCGCGACCAGCCTCACGGCGTGGATGACCGACGACCGGGTGCAGGACGACATCACCGCGTACGCCACCGGCAACTGGCAGAGCAGGGTCGGGGCGCACGTGCTCAGCGACGCCACCGGGCTGATGACGCCCGCCCGCAACTCGCCGCCGTTCTCGTCGATCGGCTTCGGCCGGGTCACGCTCGGGCGCGAGAAGTTCCTCGAGTACTCGGCCGAGCGGTTCGCGCGCTCGGCCGTCGACCGCATGCTGTTCGCGCATATCGAGGACGACACGCAGTTCATGCAGCGCACCGAGGAGGAGTGGGTCGCCGTCCGGGCCTCGGAGGCGTACCAGCGATTCATCAACGAGCTGCGGCTGAACGAAGACACGGAGGCGCACAACGACGTCGTCGACGCCCTGCGCGCCGGCGACGTCATCGACAACCTGGTCGCGAGCCTCGAGCACGAGGTGCAGGGCCGCCTCGCCGACCCGAGCCAGCTCGATCGCAACGGCGGGCTCGACATCAGCTCGTGGTCGGTGCGGCTGCTCAACGAGTACACCTACCGCGCACCCGCGCTGCTGCTGAGCGACAGGCAGGCACGACAGGCGAAGCTCGACGCGTGGGTCGCCTGGGCGCCGTCGCACATCCTGCACACCGTGGCCCGCTACGTCTCGAGCTCGGGCCTGCCCGTCGTGCTCAGGATGCTGCACCAGCTTGAGGGCGACATGAAGGCGGCGTCCGACAGCCTCCTCGCCGAGTCGCAGAACCGCGTGAACTGGGTGCAGCAGCTGAACTCGCTGGTCAGCCAGGAGCTGCAGGCGGCGCCCAACCAGCAGTCGATCCGCCCGGATCAGGACGCCGTCGCCGGCGCGATCGAGCGCATCGGGCAGGGGCTGCGCTGGGAGAGCGAGGCCGGCCTGCGTGCCTCGGCCGCGGCGCTCCTCGGCGAGCTGCGCACCGACTTCCTCGCGCCGCTGCGCACGTACCTCCAGGGGGCGCTCGACGAGCTCGGGCAGCGTGCGAAGGCGCCGAAGACCAGCGACGACCGAGACAACGGCTACCCCTTCTGGCCGACCCGCGAAGACGCCACCGTGCCACGCAAGTACGAGCCGGCGCCCAACGAGCGCCTGCTCGTCGAGCACAGCGAGTACCCGGCCGAGTTCGATCGGCTCGTGCGCGCGAGCGCCGGCGGCCCCGCCGTGCGGTTCGGCGACGCGATCATGGACGTGATCGCCGCGCTGATCGTGGGGGAGGCGCCGAACGACGTCGACCAGGACTCGGACGCCTCCTGGTCGCTCGTCTCGATCAAGCGGACGTGGATCCCGTCGGTGCTCACCGACGGCACCTCGCGCACGAAGCAGGCACCGCGATTCGGGGTGGCGGTGCAGCCCGACGACTACGTGCAGCGCGCGCGGGCGTGGATGCGCCGCGAGGGCACGGCGTTCAACGCCTATGTCACCGAAGACCTGATGACGTACTTCGACGAGACCGAGCTCTCGCCCGAGGTGTTCGGCCGCCGTCGCGAGAAGTTCCGCGAGCAGCTGACCGCAGCCCTCGGGGCGAGCGAGCCGCTGGTGAAGCTGAACCCCTCGCTCCTGCGCGTCGTGCACGACAAGGCGATCGGCGAGTCCACCGGGCTCGTGTTCAGCTCGATCCCGTTCAAGGAGGGCACCGAGATGCACGCCGTCACCAAGACGGTGCTCGGCAACATGGGCTTCTGGGACGACGCGGTCTCGGACGGCTGGTTCCACGACGCCCGGGTCGATGGCATCGAGGTGTTCGCGATGTCGGGATTCCCCTACCAGCCCATCGTGATGGACTCGGTGATGGAGCCCATCGCGCGTGACTGGCTGGCGCAGTCGAGCTCGCAGGATTCTCGCGAGGCGTTCTGGCAGTTCAAGAAGAGCCGCCTGCTCGCGGAGGCGATCCCGGCTGACCCGCTGGTGATGCGCGCGATGATTCGCGGCTGGTACGTCGCGAAGGCGTTCGGCTGGCTCACCGTCGAGACCGACGCCGGCGATCGCGGCCCGAAGCTGGGGGTCTGGGATGCCGCGCGCCGCGGTGGCGTCGACTTCCCGCATCCCCTGCTGCACCCGAGAAACGCCCCCGCCGCCGACTTTCCCGGCGTCGTCATGCAGTCGCTCACGATCGCCCTGGCGCTGTGCAACTCGGAGGGCTCGCTCGAGCCGCTCGCGGCGTATCAGGCGCTGAAGACGCTCGGCGGGCAGCGACTCGAGATGGCGCCCGCGCTGATGAACTGGGTGCAGCACGGTCGCGTCCCCGAGGGCGCGCCGATGCCGGATGAGCGCCGCTCGGGTCGCGCCGACGGCTCGCTCGAGGCTCGGCAGGCCGCGCTCAGCGAGTTCTTCCGGCAGCAGATCGACGCGTTCACCGAGGACGTCGTGAACCACGACTTCCTCGAGTCGGTGTACGACTACCCCGTGAGCTGGGAGATCCGCGAGCTGATCCTCACCGCGCTCGGTGACCTCACCTCCACCGTGATGTCGACGCGCGCCCCCGACACGGGCGTCTGACGTGGCGGGCTTCTGGCCGGGCGGCAAGGCGAGCGTGATCCTGCTCCCCGGTGGGGAACAGGGCCACGCGGTGCTCGAGCGCGCCGCCGAATGGACAGAGATGGGGCTGCTCGGCCCCGCGCTCTGGGTGCTGCCGGAGCACGTGACGATCCCGGCCGCGGGTCCCGCCGTGGTGGGCGCGACCGTGCTCGGCATCGGGCGCGCCCAGGAGCGGGTCGAGCTGAGCGCCGATCTGTTCGAGACGCTCGCCCGCGAGGAGCTGCGGCTCGTGCGGATGATCAAGCTGCGCGCGGCGAGCGCGTCGCGCGAGCGTGACGCCGAGCAGGACGCGATCGCGGACGCCGTCAGCGCCACCCTCAGCCAGTCCATGCCGATGGCGATGCCCACGACGAACGTCGCCGACCGCGCGACCGACCTCGCACGGGTGACGCTCATCTGCGCGCCGAGCGAGTTCCAGCTGCGCGAGCGCGTCGACTGGGCCGTGCACGACTCTGGCACCGTCGTCGTCGCCTCGCCCGAAGATCGATCGAGCCCATGGTCGGGCGACGCCTTCGTGCGCGACAACGAGCGCTTCGTCGGCTTCGTGCTCATGCACCTCGCCAGCGTCGCCGGGCTGTGGAGCGGCGTGGACAAGGGCACGTTCGAGCTGTTCCCGACCCAGGCATCCGGCCTGGGCAGCGTGTGGGTGTCGCGCGTGTTCGTGAACGCCGTGCTCACCGAGTCGCTGGGGCGGCGCACGGCGGCCGACGTGCTCGACGAGGCCGGTCGTGCCGACTCGCTGCTGATCGACCCGAGTGTGGGCGCGCCCCCGGAGGGCACGTTCTACATCGAGGACGGAGACGTGCCCGCGTTCGTTGCATCGATGGTCGAGGCCGTGCTGACGCTGGATGGGGCGGCCCTCGCGTTCCACCCGCCCGCGGACGTACCAGACCCGCCGCGGCGGCGGATCGGGATCGGCGCGCAGCTGGGCAGCTTCCTCTCGTTCTCCGCCGACAAGCTCGCCGGGATGCCGCGCTGGACATGGCGCTGGGTGACCTCGGGCGCGGCGCGCTCGCTGACCCGACGGCTGCACGGCGACGACGGCACGCACGTGGTGGGCGAAGACCTCGATCGGGCCTTCGATCTGCGCGACCGCCTGCTCTTGAGCGAGCGCGAGCGCGTGATCGAGAGCGAGCGCGCCGCGCGGGCGATGCTCGCCGGCCCGGCCGGGGTAGGGCAGCAGCGCACCACCCCGCGGCTGTGGAAGCGCCTGCGTGAGCTGGTGTTCGGCGCGCTCGACGGCAGCTCCGACCTGAGCGAGCTGGGCTTCGCCGAGGTCGAGGGCAAGGTCCCGGTGTTCGGGCGCGTGAGCGATGTGTTCGAGGCTCCCGACCAGCTCTGGTCGCCGCCCGCCGGCTCCGCGACGCGACAGCCCATCGGCTGGCACGATCTCGCACTTGAGGACCCGCGTGCGGCGCTTGCGCAGGCGGCGGTTCGCAGCGCGGGCGCGCACGAGCAGGCCGAGGCGCAGCTCACACTCGCCCGGCGTCGCCTCGCCGAGCTCGAGCATCAGCGCGAGGTCGGCGAATGGCAGAGCGTGCTCGACGGCTCGATCGCGATCGCCATCGCCGCCGCGGAGGCGGGGGAGGGCGAACCCGCTGCCGCCCGGACGGACGATCCGGCATTCGTCGCATCCGGTGCCGCGGGCGCCGACGGCGACGCCACGTCGGGCGTCGCGGCCAAGAGCGAGGCGCCGCTCACGCGCGCGGCGCGCAAGGCCGAGGCGGAGGCAGAAGCCGCACTCGAGCCGCGGGCGGGCGCGGGCGTGGCGGATGCCGACTCGGCCGAGCGCGGCGATGAGCTCGGCGGCGCCGGAGGGCAGGTCTCCGAAAGCCAGGCAGCCGACAGCGGGAAGCCCGCAGCACCGATGCCCGGAGCGCCGAAAGCCGCCAAGGGCAAGAAGGCGCGCAAGGCAGCCGCGCCCGCGGGCGGGCAGCCGCCGCGGTACGTCGATCCCGCGCTCACGGCATCCATCGACGCAGCGCAGGAGCGCGTGCTCGCCGCCGAGGCGCACAGCGCGGAGCGCGCCGCGGGGCGCGTGGCCGCAGAGGCGGCGATCGAGAGCTTCGACGTCTGGGCGCTGCGCCACGAGCGCTCGTTCGTCTGGCGGTTGCTGTCGCGCCTCGCGCTCGAGCGGCGTGGGGCGCAGGAATCGGCAGAGCACTTCGCCCGGGGGCTCGACGCGCTGGGCGTGCAGCAGCCGGGCGCGCTGATCGGGCTGCGCAAGCGCTTCCACCTGACGATGCTGGTCGGCTGGCTGATCGTGATCGCCGTCGCGGCGCTGCTGATCCTGCTGCCGGTGTGGATCACGGGGCTGCGCGAGCAGGTGCCCTGGTACCCGAGCGACCCGACGATCTTCAGCGTCGCCGCCGGCGCCGCGATCCTGCTCACGCTGATCGCCCTCGCCGGCTACCACCGCGGCTGGTCGCAGTTCCAGCGCCGGATCGACCTCGCGCAGGCGCAGCTCACCCGCGTGGCGCAGGGATCGATGCACGCGCGCGGCGAGATCTCGCGGCTCGCGTCGCTGCATCGGCAGACCGTCGACTGGCTGGTGCTGCTGGCCCGAGGCATCCACCGCCCCTGGTTCGTGCCCGAGGAATGGAAGCAGCGCCCCGGCTACGGCGGTGCGCGGGACGCGATGCCCTTCGCCATGCAGATCGGGCAGGTGCAGGACGAGGATCATGCCTCGGCGACCCGGCTCAAGCGGATGACCAAGGAGCGGCTCGTGGTGCGCGGGTGGCGCCAGCAGGCGTTCTCGGCGCTGATCGCCGAGGTCGCCGCCGAGCTGGGGCAGACCTCGGCATCGTTCGGCATCGCCGCCCTCGACGAAGACCTCCCGCACTCGTCGAACCACACTCGCGAGATGCTGCGCGAGAACATGGGCAGCGAGGCCGTGCTCCAGCGCGTCGCCGGACCGCGCCTGCGCGAGCTGATGGCCACGATCCAGCGCTCGGCCCTGCACGGCAGTCGCCCGCTCGTGCACCCGATCGGCGAGAATCCGCTCCGCCGGATCGCGGCTGTCGACATCGTCGGCGGCGCCAGCAGCGATCTCCCGTGGACGACTTCCTGCTCGGCTCGCTCGCCGGTCGCCGCGATCCGGTCACGCCGCTGAGCGCCGTCAGCATGTCGGAGCGGCACGTGCAGGAGGGCTACCACGAGCACGTGCGCAGCCTGCTCGTGCTGCCCGAGCGGCTGGAGCCCGACCTCGAGTTCCGTGCCGATGCGCCGGTCTCGCTCATCCCGTACGGGGGCGGTGGCTCGGCCAGCCTCGATCTGGTCTGGCGGGTCGACCTCGCCGGCCCGCTCCCGGTGTCGGCGATCAGGCTCTGGGATCCCGCAGCCCGGCACGCGGCGGACGAGGGGGCCGCGCGCGGGGCGACGCCGGCCTCGGGCGGCCGGGGCGAGGACTCGGGGGTGTAGTGCCCGCCCCGCCCGCCGAGCGGCCGGGCGCTTCGGGCTTCGTGCCGCGGGGCACGCCGGAGCCCGCGCCCCGCCCGCCGCGCACCGCGGGGCGAAGGCGGCTCGTGCTCGCGGCGCTCGCCGCCGTGCTGCTCGGCGTCGCGCTCGGGGCGTGGGCCGCGGTGGTGGCCGCGCAGCAGGAGCCGCGCGAGCCGCCGGGCGGCGGCCGGAGCGGCATCGACTCCCATGTCGTGGCCCGCGTATCGGTCGCGGCATCGAGCGGCCTCGAGGCCCGCCCGGCGCCGTGGAATATGTCACGCGCGGCCGCCATGCCCCCAGCGCCATACGCGACGACGGCGTAAACTGAGCCGCATGGACACAGTGCTCAGCATTCTTCACGTCGCATCGGCGGTCTTCATCGTCGGGCCCATGGCGATCCTTCCGATGACCGGCCTGCGCGCGCTGCGCTCGGGCAGCGGCGCTCAGGTTCGGACGCTCGCCAAGTCAACCACCATCTTCACCTGGCTCTCGCTGCTGACCGTCGTCTTCGGCTTCGGCATCAGCGGCATGTGGAAGATCAGCTTCCTCACCCCGTGGATCCTCTGGTCGGTGATCCTCTACGTGGTCGCATTCCTGCTCACGCTGTTCGTCGTCGGCCAGATGCACAAGGCCGCGGCCGAGATCGACGGCGCGACCGCCGGCACCAAGCCTTCGGGCTACGGCGCGATCGCCGCCAGCAGCGGCATCGCCGCGCTGCTGCTCGTCGCCGTCGTCGTGCTGATGATCTGGCGCCCGTAGCCAGCCGCACACAGAAGGGGTGGATGCTTCGGCATCCACCCCTTCTGCCGTCTGTGCCGGCGCGCCGCGCGGCTCGCGACGGGTGTCGCCCCCGGCCGCGCCGGGCCGCATCGCGGGCTCAGGCGCTGCCGAGGGCCTTCCACGCGCTCGGCAGCGCGACGGCGGTCGCGATGAGCTTGATGGTGTCGCCGATCAGGAACGGCAGCACGCCGAACGCGAGCGCGGTGGCGAGATCGAGGCTGAGGAAGATCGCCAGCCACGGCACCCCGCACGCGTAGATGGTCGCCGTGCCGAGCGCGGCAAGGCCGAGCGTGCTCCAGACCCCGCGGTCGGCTCGCCGGCGCGCGAGCAGGCCGACGACCGCGGCGGCGAGCACGTATCCCACGATGTAGCCGAAGGACGAGAAGGCCCAGCCGCTGCCGCCGCCGGCGAACACCGGCACGCCGACGAGGCCGACGAGCAGGTAGAGCCCGGCGCTGGACGCGCCGCGCGCGGGACCGAGCGCGGCGCCGGTGAGCAGCACGGCGAACGTCGCGAGCGAGAGCGGCACGGGAGTGAACGGCAGCGGGATGGCCACGTACCCGGCGACGGCGATGAACGCGGCGCCGGCGAGCACCAGCCCGAGGTCGCGGGCGCGCGCTCCGGGGATGCTGTCGGCGAGAACCGGCGTTCTGCGGGGAATGGCTGCCGTGCTCATGGGGTCTCCTTCGTCGTGACCTTCGCGTTCCTGAACAGTGTTCAATGAACGATGTTCAGTAGGCTACGGGAATGGCACACGCAGGGGCAAGCGGCGCGGGTCGCCCGGCGCGCCGGGCGAAGTCCGATGTCGTCGACGCGGCGCTCGGCATTCTCGAGGCGCAGGGCCTGCCGGATCTGACGATGCGCCGGATCGCCGAGGCGCTCGGGGTGCAGCCGAGCGCCCTGTACTGGCACTTCCCGAACAAGCAGACCCTGCTCGCGGCGGTGAGCGAGCGGATCCTGGCACCCGGCGATGCCGCGCCCGACCCGGCATTGCCGTGGCACGAGGGCGCGACGGCGGTCGCCTCGACGCTCCGGCGATGCCTGCTGCGGTATCGGGACGGCGCCGAGCTCGTCTCGAGCTCGCTCGCGATGGGGCTGGTCGAAGCGCCCGCGCAGCGGCAGCTCTTCGAGCTCGCCGTCGGGCGCGGGATGCCGCCAGCCCTCGCGCGGGTGGCGGCGAGCACGATCACGCACTTCGTGCTGGGCCACACGTTTCAGGCGCAGCAGCGGCTCGAGATGGCGCGCGTGGCGGCGTTGGCGGTGGGCGCGGCGGAGACGGCGCGCGCTGAGCCCGGGCCGGATGACGACTTCGAGGGCGGGGTTCGCCTGATCGTGCGCGGCGCTGCCGCCTCGGCGCCCGCGGCCGAAGAGCGCGGCCCGCAGCCCGGCACCAGGCCGGAGCGGCGGGCGCCCGAGAAGCGCTGAGGGGGATGCCGCGGCATCCCCCTCAGTCAGTGCAGTCAGTGCGCGCGGTGCTCAGCCGGCGCGCAGCTCGCGCAGCACCAGCGCGGTCGCGACCGCGGCGTGCGCGGCCTCGGCGCCCTTGTCCTCCGACGAGTCGGGGAAGCCGGCGCGGTCGATGCCCTGCTCCTCGGTGTCGAGCGTGAGCACGCCGAAGCCGACCGGCTTGCCCGTGTCGATCGCGACGCGGGTGAGCCCGTCGGTCGCGGCCGCCGAGACGAACTCGAAGTGGGGAGTGCCCCCGCGGATGATCACGCCGAGCGCGACCACGGCGTCGGCCCCGGATTCGAGCGCGGCCTTGGCGGCCACGGGCAGCTCGAAGCTGCCCGGCACCCGCACCAGCGAGTGCGTCGCCCCCGAGGCATCCAGCTCGCGCACGGCGCCCGCGATGAGTCCGTCCGAGATCACCTCATGCCAGCTGCCCGCGATGATGACGACCCGCAGGCCGCTCGCGTCGACGTTCGTGCGTTCTGCTGCTCCGTGCCCGCTCATGCGTTGCCCTTTCCTGGTGCGACCTCGTATGCGTCGCTGAGTTCCTGCTCGTCGATCGTGTGGCCCATGCGCTCGCGCTTGGTGCGCAGGTATTCATGGTTGTTCTCGCCCACGCCCACCAGCAGCGGCACCTGCTCGACGACGTTGACGTCGAGGGCGCGCAGCTGCGCGACCTTGTCGGGGTTGTTGGTCAGCAGGCGCACCTTGCTGACGCCGAGGTCTGCGAGGATGCCGGCGGCGGCCGCGTAGTCGCGCGCGTCGATCGGGAAGCCGAGGGCGAGGTTCGCGTCGACCGTGTCGAGGCCCTGCTCCTGCAGGCTGTAGGCGCGCAGCTTGTTGATCAGGCCGATGCCGCGGCCCTCGTGCCCGCGCATGTAGATCACGATGCCGCCGTCGCGCTCAATCGCGTCGAGCGCGGCGTCGAGCTGCCAGCCGCACTCGCACTTGAGCGAGTGGAACGCCTCGCCGGTGAGGCACTCGGAGTGCACGCGCACGAGGGGCGCGTCGCCGAGCTCGCCCGAGACCACGGCGAGGTGATCGGTGCCGGTCTGGCGGTCCTTGTAGGCGAGGAAGCGGAAGCTGCCGTGCGTGGTCGGCACGGTCGACTCGGCGCGCAGGCTGACCAGGCGACGCGGGGCCTCCTCCTCGGCGCGGGGCTCGTGCTCGTCGAGGTAGTCGATCAGCTGCTCGATCGTGATCACGTGCACGCCGTCCTGCTTGCCGAGCTCGAAGAGGCCGGGCATGCGCATCATGCTGCCGTCGTGGTCGACGACCTCCGCGATCGCGCCGACGGGGTGCAGCCCCGCGAGGCGCATCAGCTCGACGGCCGCCTCGGTGTGGCCCGCGCGGTCGCGGACGCCGCCATCGACCGCACGCAGCGGGAGGATGTGGCCGGGGCGGATCAGGCTCGCCGGCGTCGAGTCGGGGTTCGCCAGCACATTGAGCGTGTTGGCGCGGTCCGAGGCGCTGATGCCGGTCGAATCGCGGCGGTCCGCGGCATCCACGCTCACGGTGTATGCCGTCGAGCGCATGTCTTCGTTGCGCGCGACCATGGGCGGCAGGTCGAGGGCATCGGCGATGTCGCCAGGCATCGGGGCGCAGATCAGCCCGGAGGTCCAGCGGACCATCCATGCGATCCATTCCGGGCTCGCGAGCTCTGCCGAGATGATGATGTCGCCCTCGTTCTCGCGGTTCTCGTCGTCGGCGACGATCACCGGGCGCCCCGCCTTCAGGGCCTCGAGTGCTTCGGGGATGGTGGACAGGCTCATCGCGAGCCTCCTTCTGTGTGCTTCGCAGGTGCGGTGGATACATCGGGACGCCCGAACGAGAGCATGCGCTGCACGTGCCGGGCCAGAATGTCGGTCTCGAGATTGACGGTGTCGCCGGGAACCCGCGCGCCGAGGGTGGTGGCGACGAGCGTCTCTGGAATGAGAGACACCTCGAACCACTGCTCGGGCTCGGACGCGGGGCTCACCGAGCTGACGGTGAGCGAGACACCATCGACGGCGATGGAGCCCTTGTCGACCACCAGCGGGGCCAGCGCGCCGCCGAGCGAGATGCGCACGACGCGCCACGCGCCCCCCTCGGTGACCGAGAGGACGGTGCCGGTGCCGTCGACGTGTCCCTGGACGATGTGCCCGCCGAGGCGATCCCCGACCGAGGTGGCCCGCTCGAGATTCACGGCGAGGCCGACGGCGGCGCCCGAGAGCGTCGACATGTCGAGCGTCTGCTGCATCACATCGGCGGTGAACGTGTCGCCCTCGCGCTCGACCACGGTCAGGCACACGCCGCTGACCGCGATCGAGTCGCCGTGCGCGGCATCAGAGACGCTCAGCGGCGCCTCGATGGTGAGCCGCGCGGCGTCTGCCGTGCGCTCGACCGCCGTGATGCGGCCGAGCTCCTCGACGATTCCGGTGAACATGTCAGTCCTGCCCTTCATTGGGGATGGTCTCGCTGGGGGAGCGCTCGGGGGCGGCGCCCGCGTTCTTGGCGGCCGTGTCGGCGGCGCTCGCCGCGGCCAGCGGCTCGGCGATGATCAGCAGGTCGTCGCCGAGGCGCTGCACGTCGCTGATGCGCAGGCGGCGCGCCTTCGCGATGGTGGCGACGCCGAGGTCGGTGAGCGCCGCGCGCGGGCCGCCGAGCAGCACCGGGGCGGTGTAGGCCAGCACCTCGTCGGCGAGGCCCTCGCGGATGAAGGCGCTCGCGAGCGTGGGCCCGCCCTCGACGAACACGCTCTGGATGCCACGGGCATACAGCTGCGCGAGCACCGCGCGCAGGTCGGGTCCGGGCGCGAAGAACGGCTCGCGCGGGTGCGCGCGCACCCGCGCCGCCGCCGGGATCTCCCGCGTGCCGAGCACCACGGGGAGCGGCTGGGTCGAAAGCAGCTCGCCGTCCGCGCCGCGCGCGGTGAGGGCGGCGTCGTCGGCGAGGATCGTGCCGGTGCCGGCGATGATCGCGTGCGCGGCGGCGCGGCGGCGGTGCACATCGGCGCGGGCCTCGGGGCCGGTGATCCACTGGCTCGTGCCGTCGGCGGCCGCGGCGCGGCCGTCGAGGCTCTGCGCCCACTTCACGGTGACGTGGGGGCGGCGAAGCCGAGCGGCGACGAGCCACGGGCCGAGCAGCGCCTCGCCCCGCTCGCGCAGCACGCCCGATGCGACCTCGACGCCGGCCGCGCGCAGGCGCTCTGCGCCCCCGCCGGACGCGGTGCCCGGGTCGGTGACCGCGTACACGACGCGGGCGACACCGGCCTGAAGCAGGGCCTCGCTGCAGGGGCCGGTGTGCCCGGTGTGGTTGCAGGGCTCGAGCGAGACCACGGCCGTGGCGCCGCGCGCCGCGCCGTCGGGCAGCTGTGCGAGCGCGGCGACCTCGGCATGCGGCATTCCGACCCCGCGGTGCCAGCCCTCGGCGAGGACGTCACCAGCGGGCGTGAGCAGCACGCAGCCGACCTGCGGGTTGATCCCGAGTGGTCCGCGACGCGCCAGCTCGAACGCGCGCACCATGGCGTCGCGTTCTGCCTGCGTGATTCCGGTCATGGCTTCCTCTGTCTTGAGGCGCTCCGGGGCTCACGCGACGCGTGGTGGGGTCACAACGACACCCACACGTGCGCCTCTCATCCGGACTCGCGCGCGACGTCGTCGCACGCATAACCGTCGGTTCCGGAATTTCACCGGATCAGCCGCGGCGTTCGTCGGCGACGAATGGATGCCTTGGCTCGCGGACTCTCACCGCCGGTTCGGACTCTCACCGACCCCGGGCACGTTACTGCTTCGAGTGTAGCTCCCGCAGGGGGAGGTGTTGCATCTCGGGTGAGGGAGGGCGTCCGCACGCGGCGCGGACGCGGCCGCGCCGCGGCCGCCACGCGGCCCGCGCGCCGGGGCGACCGGGGCCTGGCGCGGCGCGGTTGCATGATCCGAGATCCGGACCGAGGATGGAAGCAGCGGAAGTGAGGGGGCGTCGATGACGGCAGGACCAGTGCGGAGGCGGCGGGCGTTCGCAGAGCTTGTGGAGCGTCCTTCGGCACAGGTGCTGATCATCGGCGGAGGGATCAACGGGGTCGCGACCATGCGCGACCTGGCGATGCAGGGCGTCGACGTCATGCTGATCGAGCGCGGCGACTACGCGAGCGGCGCGTCGTCGGCGTCGTCGCACATGATCCACGGCGGCATCCGCTACCTCGAGAACGGCGAGTTCCGGCTGGTGCACGAGTCGGTCACCGAGCGAAACGGCCTCCTGCAGATCGCGCCGCACTACGTGAAGCCGCTGAAGACCACGGTGCCGATCTTCTCGACCTTCTCGGGCGTGCTGAGCGCGCCGCTGCGCTTCCTGCGCCACGGCGCGGGCAGGCCGCGCGAGCGCGGGGCCGCGCTGATCAAGATCGGCCTCGTCATCTACGACTCGTTCTCTCGCGGCGGCGGTCGCCTCCCGCGGCACGAGTTCCTGCGGCGCCGCCGCTCGCTCGCGAAGCTGCCCCGGCTGAACCCCGAGATCCGCTACACCGCCACCTACTACGACGCCTCCATGCAGGACCCGGAGCGCCTCGCACTGGACGTGCTGCATGACGGGCTCCGGGCGGGGCGCTCGCCCGGAGCCATGGGTCCGGGCGGGGCCGAGATGGGCTCGGGCGCGCTCGCGCGCGCCGCGAACTACGTCGAGGCGTTCGGCGTTTCGGGCGGCGGCGTCCGGGTGCGCGACGCGATCACCGGCGAGGAGGCGGTGCTCACGGCATCCGTCGTCGTGAACGCCTCGGGGCCGTGGACCGACCTCACCAACGCGGCGCTCGGGCGGGGCACCCGCTTCATGGGCGGCACGAAGGGCTCGCACATCGTGCTCGACCACCCCGAGCTGCTGGCCGCGACGGGCGGCCGCGAGATCTTCTTCGAGCACAGCGACGGCCGCATCGTGCTGATCTACCCGCTGAACGGGCGGGTGCTCGTGGGCACCACCGACCTCGAGCACGACATGCGCGAGCCGGTCACGTGCACCGAGGAGGAGGTCGACTACTTCTTCGGCCTCATCCGGCACGTGTTTCCCGACATCGAGGTGGGCCGCGCGCAGATCGTGTATCGGTTCGCCGGCGTGCGGCCCCTGCCCGGGCACGGCGATCTGGCGCCGGGCTTCGTCTCGCGCGACTACCGGATCGAGCGGGCGACCCTCTCGAGCACCGGCACGGCGCAGGTGCTGAGCCTCGTCGGCGGCAAGTGGACCACGTTCCGCGCACTCGCCGAGCACCTGAGCGACGAGGTGCTGGGCATCCTCCGCGTGCGGCGGGCGACCAGCACGAAGGGCGTCGCGATCGGCGGCGGTGTGGGGTATCCGCGCACCGAGAAGGCGCTGCGCCAGTGGCTCGCCGCCAACTCGGCCGGGGTGGGTCGCGAGCGTGCCGCACGCCTGCTGGCCCGCTACGGCACGCGGGCGAGCGAGGTGATCGCGGCGATTCGCGCCGACGAGGGCGACCGGCCGATCCGGGATGCCGCCGCCTACAGCACCGCGGAGCTGCGGCATCTGGCCGCCACCGAGCACGTCGTGCATCTCGACGACCTGCTGCGCCGGCGCACGAACCTCGTCTTCACGGGCGATGCGGGGCGCGACTGCGTGCGCGATGTGGCCGAGACCATCGCCGAGGTGTGCGGCTGGGATGCCGACGACATCGAGCGCGAGGAGGCCGCGGTGCTCGCGATGCTTGAGCGACAGGGGCGATATCGTGTCGAGGAGCGCGCGACGTCACGAGTGTGAGGGGTGCGCTGCGGCGGCGAGTCAGAGCGGAAGGGGTGCCGTGGCGAAGTACGTGATGGCGATCGACCAGGGCACCACGAGCACGCGGGCGATCCTGTTCACCGAGGAAGCGACGATCGCGGGCAGCGCGCAGCGCGAGCACGAGCAGATCTTTCCGCGCCCGGGCTGGGTCGAGCACGACCCCGAGGAGATCTGGGCGAACGCCCGGTGGGTGATCGAGGCAGCGCTCGAGGGTGCCGGCGCGCGGGCCGCCGACATCGCCGCCATCGGCATCACGAACCAGCGCGAGACCGCCATCGTCTGGAACCGGCGCACCGGCAAGCCCATCCACAACGCCATCGTGTGGCAGGACACGCGCACCCAGCCGCTGATCGACGCGCTCGCCGAGGATGGCGGGCCGGGCCGGTTCGCGGCATCCACCGGCCTGCCGCTGGCGACGTACTTCTCGGCATCCAAGATCGCGTGGATGCTGCAGCACGTGGCCGGCGCCCGCGAGGCGGCCGAGGCCGGCGAGCTGCTGTTCGGCACGCCCGACACGTGGCTGCTGTGGAACCTGACGCGGTCGGGGGACGGGGGCGGCGAGCCCGTGCACGCGACGGACGTGACCAACGCGAGCCGCACGCTGCTCGCCGATCTGCGCACCCTGGAGTGGTCTGACAAGCTGCTGCAGGCGTTCGACATCCCGCGCTCGATGATGCCCGAGATCCGCTCCTCGTCGCAGGTCGTGGGGCACGTCGCCGAGCCGGCGGCGGCGCGCGGGGTGCCGATCGCGGGGATCCTCGGTGACCAGCAGGCGGCGACCTTCGGGCAGGCGGCGTTCCGGGTCGGCGAATCGAAGAATACCTACGGCACCGGCAACTTCCTGATCGTGAACACGGGGGAGGAGATCGTCACGTCGCGGCACGGGCTCATCTCGACCGTCGCCTATCGCCTCGGCGACGAGCCCGCGCAGTATGCGCTCGAGGGCTCGATCGCGGTGACCGGCTCGCTCGTGCAGTGGCTGCGCGACAACCTCGGCCTCTTCTCGTCGTCCGACGAGGTGGAGCGCCTCGCCGCCAGCGTCGATGACAACGGCGGGGCGTACTTCGTCCCAGCATTCTCGGGGCTGTTCGCCCCGTACTGGCGCCCCGACGCGCGCGGCGCTCTGGTCGGACTCACGCGGTTCGTGAACCGCGCCCACATCGCCCGTGCGGCGCTGGAGGCGACGGCGTTTCAGACGCGCGCGGTGCTCGACGCGGCGCAGGCCGACACCGGGCGCGAGCTGCGCGAGCTGCGCGTCGACGGCGGGATGACGCGAAACGGGCTGCTGATGCAGTTTCAGGCGGATGTGCTCGGGGTGCCGGTCGTGCGACCCCGTGTGATCGAGACGACCGCGCTTGGCGCCGCGTACGCCGCCGGCCTGGCCGTGGGCTTCTGGCCGAGCCTCGACGCGCTGCGCGAGCACTGGGCCGAGGACGTGCGCTGGGCGCCGTCGATCGACGACGCCGAGCGGGCGCGACGCATGCGGATGTGGGAGAAGGCCGTCACGAAGTCGCTGGACTGGGTGGACGACGACGTGGTGTAGGCGGGGCGTGGCCGGATTCGGGCATGCAGCTGGGGTCGCTGCCGCGGGGCGCTGCTGCCGCCGCGTGAGTGTCGCCGGGCGCTGGCCGGTGGGCGCGGGCCTGTGGCGCTGCTGCGGGGCGCGCTGCTGGCGGGCCCTGTTGCCGGCAGCTGCTGGCGGGCCCTGCTGCTGGGCCCGCCGCCGGCCCTGCCGCCGTGCAATGAACGGAATATGTTTTCGAAAGAAGTTCTCCACAGGTATGCGATTATCCGGTTGAATGTCCGTGGCTCCGGTGAGAATAGGGTCATGAAACCCACCAATGCAGGTGATGCGAGTCCGGCCGAGCTGGCCCGGCTTGAGGCGCATCGGTCCCGCCTGTTGCGTTTGCAGGTCGAGGATGGCGCCCGGTACGCCGAAGAGGCGAAGATTCTGCACGAGGCCTCCCAGCTTGCTGGGGAGGTTGCGGTGCGTTGTGGACCGAACGGTCGTTCGTCTGAGATGGCGTTTCGCTCGATTGCGGCTGAGTTCGCGGCGGCGCTGCGGGTCAGTGATCGCACGGTGCAGCGGCGGATGGCGGCGGCGGAGGCGCTGGTGCGCGATTTTCCTGGCACCTTGGCCGCGGTGCGGGAGGGGCGGGTCTTTCGTGGGCATGTCGGTGTGATCGTCGATGAGGGCGCGCATCTTCCGGATGCCGAGTCGCGGGCCGTGTATGAGGACTCCGTCATCCCGTTCGCCGAGTGTGAGGCGCCGTCTCGTCTGCGTCCGTTCGCCCGGATGGTGGCAGAGCGCCTGCAGCCGCGTTCGCTGAAGGAGCGTCACGAGGGTGCGGCGGCCCGGAGGGGTGTGTGGGTGACGGAGCTGCCGGATGGGATGTCCGAGCTGCTCGCGATCATCCCGACCGTCGTCGCGAACGGGATCATGGACCGTCTCAACCAGTTCGTGGAGCACACCGAAGCCGCAGGCATGAATGGCGGGACTCGGCGCGGAAGCATGAGCAGCCCTGGCGGTCGCGATGGTGCCGGTGCCGGTACCGGTGCCGGCGATGCGGATCGTGCTCCTGCCGGTGTACGCGTTGCGTGGCACGAGGGTGATGGCGAGGGGCTCGGCTCGGAGCCTCTGCCGGATACGCGCACAAAGGATCAGCGCCGGGCCGACGCGTTCGGCGATCTTGGGCTCACCGGCGACCCTGCCGCGCACCTGGGCCCCGCCGGGATCGGGTCGATCCGTGCGCGCGTGCAACTGCAGGTGCCGGTGCTGTCGCTGCTCGGGCACGGCGGCGCCCCGGCGACGTTGACGGGCATGGCCCCGGTGGATGCCGACACCGCCCGCCTCCTCGCGGGCACGGCACCCGGGTGGGATCGGGTGCTGACGCACCCGATCACCGGCGCGGTGCTCGCCGTCGACCGATACACCCCGAGCGTCGAGCTCAAGCGCACCCTTCGGGTGCGTGACCAGCACTGCCGGTTCCCCGGGTGTCGGCAGCCGGCGCATCGCGCCGACCTCGATCACACGATCGATTTCGCGCTCGGCGGGCAGACCCGCGAAGACAACCTCGCGCACCTGTGCCGGAGGCACCACACGCTCAAGCATGCGACCGCCTGGTCGGTGGTGCAGCAGCCCGGCGGCATCCTGGAATGGACCAGCCCCGCGGGGCACAGGTACCCAGACATCCCGACCAGCTCGGTGATGTTCCGCCCCGACGCGGACTGGAACCGCGCGTTCGCGCACGCGAACGCCGGCAACACGGCCGAGAGTGATGCCGAAGATCGCGTACCGCCAAGTGGCGCCGCCGATGATCCGCCGCCGTTCTGATCATCGCGACGCCAGGCGCGGGGCGTTTGGCGACCTGTGGCCGGCAACCGGTGTTCGGCGAGCCATGTTCGACCACCAATGTTCGGCGACTCCTGTCCGGTGCCTGGCATTCCAGGTCCGCGAGTCGTATCGGAGGTCGGACGCCGGGCTGGACGGGACGGCAAGCTGTGCCTTTCGCCGTTCTGGGGCTGGGCGGGACCGTCGCCCGCAAGCGTGTCGTGCCGCACCGCACCGTGCCGCAGTGTGCCGTGCCGTGCCGTGCCGTGCCGTGACGTGCCGTGCCGTGTCGTGCCGCGTCGTGGGGCGCGGTCGGGGGCACGCGGCTCAGCCGGGGAGCACGCTCCACGCCACCGGGGTGCGGTCGTCGGTGCGAAGCAGGCCGGCGACCCACTCGTCGACGCGGGCGCCGTCCTTCGCCACGGTGCCGAGGCGGATGATCCCCTCGAAGCGGAAACCGAGCGAGCGGGCGACGGAGGCCGAGCCGATGTTGTCGGCCAGGGCTCGCCAGCTGATGCGCTCGAGGCCGATGCCCTGACCGCGCTCGCTGCTCGCGAAGCCGAAGTCCACCACCGCCCGGCACGCCTCGTGCAGCAGCCCGCGGCGCCGGTGCGCCGGGCTCATCCAATAGCCGAGCTCGGCCTTGCCATCCGCGATGCCGAAGAGCGCGAGCACGCCGATCAGTTCGCCGTTCAGGCGCAGGGCCCAGGTGGTCTCGCGTCCCTCGTCCCAGCCGGGCGCCACGACGCGCTCGACGAAGCCGACGGCGTGCTCGCGGCGATAGGGCGACGGCACGGTCGTCCACCGCTGCACCTCGGGGTCCTGGCAGATCTCGAAGATCGCGTCGATATCGGCCGACGTGGGGATGCTGAGCACGAGCCGGTCTGTGTGCAGGGTCACGGGAATCACCGCACGAGTCTACGTGCGAAGCCGCGACCCGCACGCCGTCGCGACCCGTGCGAGCGCACGGGCTGTGCGGCCGGGTTGTGCGTGCGGGGCGCCGGGTGCCGGGCTGTGGGTGCGGGGCGATGCGTGCGGGGTGGTGGTGCCGGGCTATGCGCGCCGGAGCAGGCCCATCCGGTCGTACACGTCGCCGAGCGTCCGGTTGGCGACGGCCTCGGCGCGGTCGGCGTTCGCGCCGAGCGTGCGGTCGAGCTCGGCCGGGTCGTCGAGCAGCTCGATCGCCCGCGCGCGCACGGGCTCGAACTCGCCGACGACGACCTCGGCGAGCCCCTTCTTGAAGTCGCCGTAGCCCCGGCCGGCATACTCGTCCTCGATCGAGGCGATCTCGCGCCCGGTGAGCGCCGAGTAGATCACGAGCAGATTGGAGACCCCGGGCTTCGCCTCGCGGTCGTAGCGCACCGAGCCTTCGTCGTCGGTGACGGCGCGCATGATCTTCTTTGCGGTGACCTTCGGCTCGTCGAGCAGCCACAGCACGCCGGCGTGCGACTCCGCAGACTTCGACATCTTCGACGTCGGGTTCTGCAGGTCGTAGATGCGCGCGGTCTCCTTCTGGATGGCGGGCTTCGGCACGGTGAAGGTCTGGCCGTACCGCGAGTTGAAGCGCTCGGCGAGATCGCGGGTGAGCTCGACGTGCTGCTTCTGGTCGTCGCCGACCGGCACGATGTCGGTCTGGTAGAGCAGGATGTCGGCGGCCATCAGCACGGGATAGGTGAACAGGCCGACATTGGTCGCGTCGGCGCCGTAGCGCGAGGACTTGTCCTTGAACTGCGTCATGCGCCCGGCCTCGCCGAAGCCGGTCATGGTCGAGAGGATCCAGGCGAGCTCGGCGTGGGCCGGCACGTGCGACTGCACGTAGAGCGTGGAGCGCGAGGGCTCGATGCCCGCCGCGATGTACTGGGCGGCGGTGCGGCGCGTCTTCTCGCGCAGCTCTGCCGGGTCGGTGGGCTGGGTGAGCGCGTGCAGATCGACCACCGAGAAGAACGCCTCGTATTCATCCTGCAGCTCTCGCCACTGCATGAGCGCCCCGATGTAGTTGCCGATCTGCAGCGAGTCGGCGGAGGGTT
>Ga0116181_1000437_pt1 | contig 38432 bp, 41 predicted proteins | sample AD_UKC075_MetaG_FD_89752 | JGI IMG/M metagenome (GOLD analysis project Ga0116181, IMG submission 89752) | Active sludge microbial communities of municipal wastewater-treating anaerobic digesters from USA - AD_UKC075_MetaG | ecosystem: Engineered > Bioreactor > Anaerobic > Digestate | place: USA... | reverse complement strand
GTGCACGCCAGCCACAAGATCGAGCTCAAGGCCACGAAGTCCATGCGCGACACGACCGAGGGGGGCGCCTCCGGCGGCCTGGCAGGGGCCTGAATTCTTGAGATCAAGTCGGGCTTGGAACCACCCCCGACACCCGCACCACGGCAGGCCGCTTCAGGCTGATCGTGGACGATTCAGCTACATTCAAACGAGTTCCTGCGCACCTCTCCGGTGCTGCCCACGGCAACCCCGTTGTGCCGGCCACTATCCGCGTGAAATGGGCGTCCACGATCGTTGAAGTACGCACTCAACAGCCACATCGGGGAGTTGATGCCGCACTTCAGGCGCCCCGACGGGCAGGCGAATGGGAAGCATGAAGAATGTCGAGGCGCTGATTGTGAGTGGCAGCGAGATCGCAATCGGGGCCATCGGCCAGGTAAGGGGCGAAGCCACCCCTACTCACGGCAACAACGTCTTAGCCGTCCTGGTCGGACAGGCGGTGCGACGCTGAGAACACTGCTCAGACAAGTTGGACCGGGCCATCGCCAAGTACTTCAACATCGGTGAAATGACCACCGAGATCGATCCACCGAGCGACTGATCCTGCCGCCGTCAAGATGAGCCACTCGACGGTCACCCCACGTCAAAGTCGACGACGAAATGGCCGTTGGCCCCACTTCGGCATGGTCGATCAACACTCTTTCGGCAGCATGGAGCGCAACTTTGATTTGAGATCGGTTGTGACAGTTACCGCGTACACCGACATCCTGCCTGTCACAGATCGGCGGCGAATCGGCCCTCTCATTGTCGACTTGGTACGGCGCAGGCAGAAATCGGTGCGCCAGACGCGCGATAGCTTTGGTCAGTTTGCCTGTTCGCGAGCGACTGCCAGAACTTGGAGCGCGACGACCACTCCCGTGCCGACCTCGACGACACGCCGACCATCTACGACCACGGTGCGCTTGAGCTCCATCGATTCGTGGAGCAATTGCCCGCTCATGTATGTGCTCGCAGCGGCCAGACGGCTACATGGATAGACCTCCTTTTTTGGAAGCGCGAACTCCCCGCGCTTGCCCATTGACCCAAGCAGCTCGATCCGCCGCGCAGTAAACAGACTGTTCTCGCGCATCTTGGTGACGAGCAGACGAAAGCGATGGACAGGGTCATGCACGGCAAGCGGCTGCAGGAGGGGCAATTGAATCCGCTCGTCCTCGCCGAAGACCTGCATCGTGTACTCGTTGCCGAGCGCTCGCCGAAGTCGCTGGGATGCCTTGCTGCGCAGCTGCTTCTCTACCCCTGTGGCAACGGTCCGCAGTGCCTCTGGCTCACGGCGAACGGCACGCGCGAGAAGCATTTGAGTCGTCCGTAGACTTTCCGATACCGTATGCTGATCCAGCAGTGAAGGATCGAGTTCGAGCAGCCGGCCCTGGATCTCCCGCCATCCAGTCAGATCCAACCTCAACTGCGGGTGGCGCTGCAACGTGAGGCACAGGTGCAGGCGCCCCCCAATGGCCTTCGCGCCCAGCGTCGGAATCGTGCTTTGGAGCGATGTGAGGCCCGGAATGCGCGCCTCCAGCTCTTCCAAACCAGCCGCTTCCCGGGCGCCGCGCTCAAGCCAAGAGAGTTCCTCGTTTTCCGCGGTAAGGGGGATTTGAATTTTGAGAATAGTCATACGGGCGCAGCTTCGACAGCTTCTTTGGCGACGGTGTACAGGTGCAGGGCGAGCATCACGGCGGTCAAGCCTCCGGGGGAAAATGCCGCGCCGGTTTGGTTGGTCAACTCGTCCGATTCATCCGCAACCAGCAGATAGGACCCAGGGCGGCCCTTGCGAGAGTTCACCTCATATGCGCGAGGCGGGCTGACGGCATGAGCGCCCAGGCTGTTTGCGATGGCCAGCTCCACGTCGCGAAGTGCTTGACACTCAATGGCGTCGTTGTCCTCGATACTGCAGATCACGAGCTTGGAGGGGGACAGGCCCGTGGCCAGGAGGTAGCTCAGCCAGCGATCCGACCGCAGATGTGCCCCCAGGCTGATGTAGTTCCCACGCCGGGCATGCGCCCAATCGATCCACGCGTCAGGAGTCAGCGTTGGCGTACCTGGATGGTCCAGCGACCTGAGCCAAGCTTCGTACTTCGGCTGGAATGCCTTTGAAACTCTGATCCTCAGCGCTTCAAGGGCTGCCTTGGGTGTTGTCAGCCGCGCCCTGATCCGATAACGGTGTAACTTTGCCTCGGCGGTTCCCAGCTCGGTGAGGCGCTTCAGCACCGCCATGACGGCCTGGTCGTCGAATTGCCATTGCTTTCCGGCCTCATTCGGATCCACACCTCGCTGCCAGTCGAGCAGCAGGCCGATCACGTCGGCAGCGGTGGGAGCGCGTGGCCTCCCCAGCTCCGGGGGAGGAAGGGGTTCACAGAGGGCTACACCGACCTCTGCAGCTTCGCAGGTCATGCGCGATGCTGCAGTCCGGATTGCTTGCCAGTTGTACGCGTAGCACGTCGCGGGCGGTAGTGCGCCGACCGCGCCGTCCCGCTGCTTGAGTCGGCAATAGTCCTGGCGCAACTTGCTGGCGGTGGCACCGGTCCACTTCGCCGCCCACGAACTGGGAATACGGCGCTGCTGAAGCTTCGCGTCGAGCACTGCACGTAGGGCAATCGGGTAGCTGTGAAGGTAGTTCAGCTGCGTCGTCCTAAACTCCAGATGGCTAGAGTCGACGCTCAGCTGATCCAGGCTGTCGACCGGTGCCAGACCCAGACTGATGCGAACGTAACGTCCGTCGATTGCTGCATGTCGCAACCAGTGACAGCAGGCATCGCGTAGGCCGGTTGCCCGCTTCAACGCCCCATTGAGCCAGGCATACATGGCCGCCAGTCGATAGACGCGACGCTGAGCTTTCTTGGAGCCGAAGAGAAGGTCGGCATCGAGGGCACCTTCGCCGCTCCTGCGCAGCTTCCAACGGGTTATGCACGCTGCAAGGTCGACGTCATGGATGACGCGCGACTGCTGGGCCTGTGGGCTTTTCAGCCCGTGTAGCCGGCCTTGGCCAGCTACCTCGAGCTCTATGACGGCGTTGCTGACTCGGAGGTTTCGGACCTGGAGGAAGAAGACTTCAGAGACGCGGACTTCGAGGTGCTGGAGCAAAAGAAGCACCAGCCTTGTCTGCTCGCTGAGGCGCACGTCGCTGGTATCACGCGTCAGCCAATCGCTGATGCGCGTGACCTCCTGCGGGGTGACCACATTGGCATCCACCGTCGCATCCTCGATGTCGGGCAATGCAGACGACGGCACGGGTGCTACATGCAGCCATTGGCGCGCGTAGGCAATAAACAACCCGAAAAAGGCCCGCGCCTTGCGGAGGGCCTCCCCGGTCAACGCCAGTCGACTGAATGCGGCGACGATAGTCGCTCCGAGTTGGTCGGATGTCATGAGCTCGAGCTCATGGCCCGCCAGCGCCTCGATCACCGCTGGCGCCCCGTAGCGGACGTATGGCACGAGCGAGCGCGGAACAAGTGCTCCGCGCTCGGCAAGATCGATGACGTGGCCAACCAAAAGGCTGGTCACCGGACCAGCAGCCTCCGCGTCGTGGATCAGGCGCGTCCAGCGTCCTGCCATCCGCTGCAAGAGGTCATGGTCTTTCAGTCGAGAGCTGCCCTTCAACGAGGCAGCGTCGACGACCGCCTGGAGTACAGACCGCGAACTGTCATCCCCTTGCGTGTTGAAGTAGGCGTCGAGCGCCAAGACGGAGGTCGGTTTCGGCGGCTCGCTTCCGGGTTGCGGCTGCAATGCCATTCCGGTGGCGAGCCGAGCTGCTGTTGCACGGTCCAGCGGTGTCATCGGTGTGATGCCCATGACGTGCTCGAAGAGCTCCGGCGGCAGCTTCAGGCGAAGCCAGGCGCTGCTGCACGAGAGTGCTGCACCAGCCGGTGTTCTGTTGCGGAGCACACTGGGAGAGGCAGCTTCCTCGAACCAAGCCTCGATGACCTCGATCAGACGCCCATTCGCACGAGGTCCGGTGCCATCGGCATGCAGTGCCAGGACGGAGATTGCCGACAAGTGCCTGGCATCGCGCCGCCCGTCCGGTCGCGCCCAGTCCAGTCGCGTGGCAGAGCCGTCTTGGTAGGTGACGCCGTTAGCCTGGATGCCTTTCAAGTCCTCAAGGTCGCAGATCGCCTCGAAAAGCATCAACGCCGCCGGCCAGCGTGACACTCCCGGCTGCCTAAGTCCAGCCTCGATGTATGCCCCTTGCAGCCTTTCGAACGCCGCTGCATCGCGGAACGTCTTTTGAGTCAGGTCGCCTGTCTTACGCTGGCGACGAGACGGACGCTTCTTGCTTGGCGCTGTCACTTGCGAAACCCCTGGACAGCGCGGATCCCAAGCTCCAGGAGAACTTGTTGCTGCACTGTGCCGACGTGCTGCCTCAGGTCATCGATGCAGATCGGCCGGGACCGCTGCCAGTGGCTGGCCCAGCTGACCAAGCGGCGCGCCTGCGCATCCACCAACTCATCGGGGACACCGCGGCCGGACAACGTCGTGTCCCAGAAGTGCCGAGCGGTGTCCGCCTTGATCTGCAGGTCGGTCGGAAGGTCCTTGAACACCCCTCGAGTTCCGCGAGCGCGGGGTTCCCCGTCGTCGTCGATGCGGCAGAAGGGATCAGTCGCCGTACCGTTCACCACGCTCCGGAGCCACAGCACGAGGGCACCGCGGGTCACGCCCAGCAGCGCCAGGCGCCTCAGCATGCACTGGCAATGCTTGTGGTAAGCGGTAGCCTGGATCTGCACTTCCTTGCACAACGCGACCGGCGACGCCCTGGCGTCCGCGCGAGTGCGCTTGTCAAGCATTGCACCGACGCCCAGCACCGATGCTTCGCGCAAACCAGCCACCTTCAGGCTCTTGCGATCCCGGCTGAGTACACCAAGGCCAACAAGGAACACGGAGTAGTCCGTGAACGCGTTGTGCAGGCGATGGACGTGCTCTAGCCTGTATCGCCTGGGCGGACGCGCCGCGCTGACGTCCGCGGCCAACTTCGATGCGATCTCAACAAGTGTCTGCAGTTCCGGCACTACCGCCGCACCGATGACCACACCATCGTTGTCCTCGACTCGGATCGAGCCCCAGTTCAAGACCGGCTCGAGCTTCTTCAGCGATTCTCCAACTTCCTTGGGGCTTGCGGCGTAGTAGAAGAGCCGGGAGTGCTGGAGCCGGCCGTAGTCACCCATGCACGCCGCAGCCAGGGGGGCCGGGATCCCAAGGATCCGTGACACAAGCGATCGGCAGTTGTAGAAGCGGGCGATGGATGTTTTCAGCACCCGACCATCGTCTTCGCCGATTACATGCTCCGGCGGGATGTCAAGGCTCCCGCAGAGCGCGCCCAGTGTGGCCGCGTTCCGCTGCACCTTCAAATGGGCCCGAAGTGCCTTTGCCAGATTTGAGGGCAAGAACCTTCGAAAGGCACGCGATGCGGGGACGTACCGACGATTGCCCTTGGCACTTGCCGCACCTCGCACCACCGGATTCAGATTCAAGTGAAAGCAACCCTGGCGAATGTCGAGCCAGATGACCCAGTCGTCGACTTCTGGCTTGGCCAAGGGCACCCTCTGCGACAGCTCCCATGGCAAACCGGACATGAACCCGGCGGCGATGCCCACCTCCAAAGACAGCCCGGCCTCGATCGCAAGCCTCAACGACTCGAACGCGTCAGCTAGCGCCCCGAGGGTCAAGGTGCGGCCATGGACAAGGCCCTTGTGCTCGTACCGGCGAGCATGCTTGGCTCTCCAGACGAAGCTCGAGCAGGCAGCCAGCTGGAACCTGACGGCCTGGACCTGAGTTTCCTCGACGTACAGGTCCTCCAGGAGTTGGACGGTTGCTGCGAAGCGGCCTTCCCAGGGTTGCGCCGATGTCGCCTTGACCTTCTCGTGTGGATCCGGTGAGCGGGACCTCAGCCGGATGTTGTTGGCCACATTGGCGTGGGTGCAGACGCCGGTGTAGACACCACGCAGGTATTCCGCTGCCAACGCACGGAACGCCGGCCGATCATCGTCGACAACCAGCAGCAGCGCACCATAAGTCGCGAACTTCTTGAGCCAGGCGTCGGTCGGGAGATTGCCATCAACTGGTGCCTCCACGGTTGACGCCGCGGCGCGGGTCAGCCGCAGGCCTGTCAGCTCGTGCTCAACCATGGAGCAAATGCGTGGCCTTTTGGCTGCCAGGTCGATCAGCGCGGCTTCGAGGCGCAACAGCGCCTCGAGCAAGCGAGGAGCGTCAGCGGGTGGGCGAAAGTTGGCAACGAACTTGGCAATCCACAGGCGGACCCGCCCGTCGGGATGCTGGGCTAGGTGGTCCAGCAGCGCGCTGTAGCGAGGCTGACCGATGCGGCGCTTCTTCTCGCCGCTCATTGGGCGCTCCGTGCGGGCGGTGTTCCGTGCTTCGATGCGGAGGTTGGGTTTCCCCACGCCCATTGCTTGATGCCTGGCCGGTTTGTCTCCCGGATGCGATCTGCACGCCTCGCTGGCTCGACGGTTCGATAGCCAAGCGGCGACTGTTCGTGGCGCGATCCGGGTGGTGGCGCAGCAGGCCTGTGAGTGGTTCGGTTGTCGTCCATCTGCCTTGTCCAGAGTGGTCGACCCGAAGACTATTTCCCGGCTTGCCTCCCGATTTGCGGGTAGAGTGGTAAGGCCAAAATTAACTTGATCTTCTTGCTGCTCGGAGGCACGCTTGAACAGTGACGCACTCACGAGGCGCTGGCAGCTACTGCATGGCCTGCTGAACGAGTCTCAGCGACGCCGCTGGGCCGGCATCGAGGCAGAAGCCATCGGAGCAGGCGGCGTTTCTATGGTTGCCCAAGCCACCGGCTTGGCGAGACGCACCGTCAAGGAGGGATTGGCTGAGGTGCGGCACCACTTGCAGGAAGGGGACCTGGGGCCCTGGTTCCTCGATCCTGCACTGGATCAGCGCAATCCTGGAGGGGGTAGGAAACGGAGCTTCCCGGGACTCGAGTCAGCACTGGTGTCCGGGATGGACCAGCAGCCACCCGGGAGCGTCTGTAGAACCGTGGTCTTCCGATGGACCTGCTTGAGCCAGCGCCAGCTGGCTGCGCGAGCAAGTAGTCAGTCGGTCGGGGTCAGCCGAACAACGATTGCCGCGCGACTGGCAGACTTGGGATTCTGGACCGTTAGCGAGCCCTGGGCGCCCAAGATGCACCGACTGGAGGCACGCGCACTTCAGTACGCGTCAATCGGCGCGGCGGTGAGCAGTGCATTGGATGCCGCTCGGCCAGTGGTGGTGCTTCAATTGTCAAAGAGCCGCGCCGAGACCGGTAAGGTCGAGCGAGAGGTGACTGGCGAGGCGGCTCGTCTGCTGCAGACAGATCGCTCTCTTCAGACGACGCTCTTGGGGCGCGAAAGCTGGGATGAAGAGAACCAAGGGGAGGCAAGGCGCGTGGATGGTTGGTCCGTCGACGCCCCGGATGCGCATACCGTCGGCTTGGCCGCCGAAACCATCCGCCAATGGTGGAGGCGCCACGGGCATCAGACGCATGAATCGAGCGGACAGCTTCTTGTCGTCGCGAACGGCATCGGCGCTGAAGGAGACGCTCTGAGACGGTGGAGGGCCGAGCTCTCTCGGTTTGCGATGGAGGCCGGTATTGATGTGCAAGCCCTATACCTGCCGCCAGGCATCTGCAGATGGAGTCATTGCGCTCATCAGCTTGGCGCCGTTCTGGCTGTTCAGGATCAGCGTACGAACTGGTCGAGGCACAAGGTCGTCTGCAAGGCCATCGACTGGACAGGATTGCCGGAGCACGCATCCCATGAACTGGCACAGGAGCGACGCGCGGCAAGAAAGCTTCAACGGCCACAGCGTCCGCCTCCGAGAACGGTTTCGCTGTCCCTCGCGAAGACGAAGACGAGCAAAGACAAGCCTGAGTGGGGCTTTGTCGCTTCCCTCGGTTAAAAACTATTCTTTGCCACCTTGAAATCTTTGAACGTCGTTCTGGCCTCGATGCTGGTGCTGTCCCGGCGCATGCGCCAGGGCGTCATATCGTTCACGGCGCTTGTTGCGCCACGTGCTTGACGCGAATGATCTCGACGGGTGTGCAACGATTCGAGCACGCGGTAGAAGGCAATGTAGTTGGAATGCAGCACGAGCTCGCGAACGTTTGCCGGCAGCCAGGGCCAGCCCTCATGGCCGAGCAGCGTGTGGTGGGCCAGCGGCTGCGCCGGCTCGCGCCCGATGAGTGGCGGCCGCTATCCGGCGGCGACGCAGACACGCCGGCCACTGTCTCGACCATCGGTTCGTGGCGGAATGTTGTGGCCGCCAGGGACAGGCAGTTGCGAATAGTCGAAGCTGCGACAACGCGCCGCAGCTACGCGGATTTGGGCTGCTTCTGCGTCGCAATCGCCACCTGCCCGGTGAAGATGCACTCGAGCTTTTCATTCAGGTAGTCCAGCTCGAAATCCTCGACCGGAAGCAGGCGGCCAGAGTGGCGGCTGCACTCGCTGAAGTCGATGTGGGCTTCATGCGCCCGGCGGCAGGTCTTCGCGTATGCGGCCATGACACCCGCGAACTCGATGAACGGATGCACGCCGATCTGCACGGCTTCTGAGTAGAAGCGCGAGATCGCCCTGTCCATCCGCTGCAGCGCGGCTTCGCGCTCGTTCTCGTCCATCATCTGCCCAGCTCCGTCTGGCTATCCTGGCGGCAGTCTACGGGCCAGAGGCGACGGTTGCCGTTTCATGCGACAACCGTTGCGAACATCGTCAGTGCTTGATGTTGTTTGTCCATTCGATTCGACATTTGTGAGCCTTTTGCTTATTATTCTGGACAAATGAACCTGTCCGAAAGCTCCATTGTCCTAGAGCGCCAACTGCTGCTGCAGCTGGGCGACCGGCTCAAGCGCCTGCGCAAGTCGCATGGGCTGGGCACTGTCGAGATGGCCAAGCGAGCGGGCATCTCGCGCACGACCCTGGCTTCCGTCGAGGCCGGGGACCCCGGGCCGGCCATCGGCACATACCTGCGGGTGATGTCGGTGCTCGGCATCGGCGGTGAGCTGGCCCTGCTTGCGGGCGATGCTCTGCAGCCGGGGCCAGCAGGGACGGCAGCGGCCAGGTCCAAGCGCTCCCGCCCGGTTGTGCAAATCACAGTGTCCGCCGACGAGTCGCACCACCAGGTGCAGGACCTGCAGAGCCTGGCGCTGCATGAGGAGGCCATCCGGTTGACTCGCTCTGACCCTGGCCTGGTCGCGCAGGCCCAGGAGACGCTGGACCGCTGGATAGCTTCGGGCAACTCGCGCTCGATCGCGCTCTGGCGTGAGTGGCAGGAGATCCTTCGCAGCAGCGCCTGGCGCCGGGTGCTGGGCCGGACCCGAAGGGCTCAGGAGCTTCGCCAGGCATCGCCGCTGACCGCAGTTCTGCCAGCCGAAACGCGCAAGTGCGTGCTGGATCAAGTCGGTCAGCTGCGCACGGGTGTCGTGCTGGGTGGGCCGGACCCGAGGAAAGAAGCATGACCCGCGACGAGCTTGAACACGTCATCCGCGCCAGCGCAGACGTGACGAACCAGTACGAATTCATCATCGTCGGGAGCCAGTCGATCCTTGGCCCTGTACCGAACCCGCCCGAAGTTTTCACGATGTCTGCCGAGGCGGACATCTACCCGCTGCAGGCACCTGAACTGGCCGACAGGATCGACGGCGCGATCGGGGAAGGCTCCCAATTTCATCAGACCTATGGGTACTACGCCCAGGGCGTCGGGCCAGAAACGGCCTCGCTGCCCGCTGGCTGGATCAATCGCGTCCATCGCGTCCAAGGTCCCGGCACCAACGACCGCGTGGGCTACTGCTTGGATCTGCCGGACCTGTTCATGTCGAAGGCCGCGGCGGGGCGCGACAAGGATCGCGAGTTCTGCTCGGCAATGCTTTCGCACGGCTACGTGAGGCTTCAGCAGGTGCTGGATCTCGTGGACGCGATGCCGCTGGATGAGAGCGACAGACGCCGGCTACGGGCGACCATTCGCAGATGGGCCAGGGCCACGACTGGAGGCTAGTCTGCCGGCGATAGTCTGATGGCGGACACCGGTTCACGCCGGGATAGGTCTGGCTTGGCGTTCGCCATCTGACGTCCATGGCCGCAAATTCCAGAACGCGACGATAATGTTTATGTCAACTCGAAGCAGACATGTGAAGCAGACATGTGAAACGGATGCGCACCCGTAAGGTGCGGCTGCAGCCCCTATGCAGCCTTGCGCTTGGTCGGCACTTGGTTGGCGCCCGCGACCACAACGTGGCCCGTGGTCTGGCGCACGAACGCACCGGTCTTGCCCGACACGGCACCCGCTCGCTTGGCCGTGGCCTTGCCCAGAAACACACCGCTCGCCCCCTTAGGCTCAGCCGAAGCCATCTCGCGGACCTGATCCCGAGTGAACGCGCCAGAGGCAAACACACGCGCGGCTTTGTCCGCCATTCCCTGGGAGACGACGACAAACTTTCCGGGCGAAACTCGAACGCGCTTCATGGTGTGACCTTCACGGCCAAGTACTTTACCGGACCCACAGCAGGGTGTCGAATGGCCCCCTCCAGCACCCGTTCGTAATAGTGCACAAGGTGCGGAAACGGCTCGTTGAGTCGGACTTCGGTGAGGTCCAGCAGCAGGGCAACGGCACGGGCGAACTGGAAGGCTGTCGGTGCGGTGAGGCCGCGGATCCCACGAGCGTAGGGCGTGCGCTCGAGGTATTCGAGCGACACGTGGCCTCCCCTAATCTGGATGCGCCCGTAGCACATCGCGCGTGGGCGTCCAGCACGCACCATCGCGTACATCCAGGCATCCTGGTGCCGCACTCGCGAGAAGAAGATGTCTTCCCAGTTCCAGTGGACCTTGCGCCTGGGCCCGCCGCCTCGCTCGAACTGCATGGCGGTCGATCTGGCGATGGGCTGGCTGATCAACTGCAATTGAAGGTCCGGCCGACCGAGCGTTTGGGCCAACCAGGCGTTGGTCTGATCCAGTGCCGCGGCCAGCACCTCATTCTTGTTCGTGAGCATGCGCGCCGATCATAGTTGGCGCCGCCATCGTGATCTCTCGCCCTACAGGCTGAAGCACTGGGGAGGCATGCGGTATCGAAAGACGTTGTTGCCATCAGCAGAGGAGCAGTCCAACGCCAGAACGCGGACATTGCGATGAACCTGGAAGTACGGAGTTGCACATTGGGCGAGGCAATCCAGACGACACACTCAGTCTGCCTAGGCACTCACAGGCAACGGCCCGGGTTGATTCCAGTCAAAATCGCTTTGCGTCCACGACCTGAAAATCCGCTTGCATCAGGCCCACGCCAATGTTCACCCAGCATGCCCGAATCCGTCGCCTAGCAGCCAGAGTGCTGCTGGTCTGGCTGTTCGCGCTCGCGACGGGCCTCGTCAATGCCTGTGTCATCGCGCCAGCTGGCATGTCAGGCATGGCGGGCATGGGCGATCTGCGCGCGGCGTCGCAGCCGGCGTCCATGGACCACAAGGCGGGCTGCCCGGATTGCCCCGACGAAGACTCGTCGAGCGTCTCACAGGGCCCCTGCGCGAAGTTCTGCGTCGACGAGTCGACAAGCGTTCCCGCGGCCAAGTCGGCTTTCGATCCTTGGCTCGGACTGGACGTTGCCGTGGTGCCGACCATGGCACTTTCCGTTGTTGCGCCGGCCCCGTTGCCGGCACAGCGGTACCTCGATGCGCCACCACCCCCGGCGCGCACTTCGGTCCCCATCGCCTTCCTTCGCCTGACGCTATGACGCGCCCGCTCGCGTCGCGGTCCCGCCCTGGGTATCGCGCCGAGCAGCCGTGTGGTTCGTCGTTCGCGACGGGCCGCGCGAGCTAGGTCCAAGTCCGCCAAGCGGACCCCCAACAAACCAAAGCGGCTTGCTGCCCGGCAGCGCCGTTCCTGTCCCCTCTCTGGAGTCCACCATGAAGTGCACGCCCCTGCTTTCGCTCGCCCTCGTCGCCGCGATCTGCGCCTCCCCCGTCTACGCCCAGCAAGTTGCGCCTGCCGCGGCAGCCGCATCGGCTGCCTCCGCGACCGCGATGGACTGCGGCAAGTCGAACATGAAGCGCCACGACCACGGCGCCGAACGCAACACGGGGTCCACCGCTGGCGCGATGACCATGCCCTGCCAAGCGGCCGATGCCGCGTCGGCACCGGACAAGGCCACCAAGAAGAAGCCGGTCCACGACCACGCCAAGTTCCACAAGAACCAGTGATGCAGCGGGGGCCGTCGATCGATGGCCCCGTGCCTCAACAGGAGACAGACCATGACCCCTTCATCACTCAATCCATTTGCAAAAGCCCTCGGCCGCCAGGCCGGTCGCCAGCTTCACCTGAGCCACACACGGCGCAGCACATTGCTGTTGCCGTTGCTTGCCCTCGTGGGCCCGGCAGTCTTCGCCGCCTCGCCGACCCGCGTCGAGGTCTGGAAGGGCCCGACCTGCGGTTGCTGCCACGACTGGATCGCGCACCTGGAGGCCAACGGCTTCAGCGTGCTGGCGCACGACGACGGCAACGACGAGGCCCGCCGCCGCCTCGGCATGCCGATCCGCTTCGGCTCTTGCCACACCGCTCTGATCGACGGCTACGCGATTGAGGGACATGTGCCGGCGCGCGAGATCAAGCGACTGCTCGCCGAGCGACCCCGCACCGTCGGCCTGGCAGTTCCCGCCATGCCCATCGGCTCGCCGGGGATGGACGGTCCGGCCTACGGCGGTCGTCGCGATCCCTATGACGTGCTACTCGTCGCCCGCGACGGCCAGGCCACGGTCTACCAGTCCTACCGCTGAGTCCCGACGCTCGCGCCAAAGAACAACGGAAGCTCGACATGCCCCACCGCCCCCCCTACACGCCATCGGCCCGAGGCACAACGCGCCTGGCCGCGGCGCTGACAGCCACCTTCGCGCTGCTGTCCGCCTCACCCGTCTGGGCGGGCGAACTGGGTTCCGACCTGGCCGGACTGCTCGACTATGCGCGAGCCCAGAACCCCGAACTGGCGGCCATGCGCCATGAAGCCGACGCAGCGTCCGAACGTGTCCAGCCCGCGGGAGCACTCCCCGACCCGGTGCTGCGCGTGGAACTGGAAAACGTCAACAACTACGGCACGTCGAACGCTCCCAGCCTCCTGCCCTGGAAGGTCGGCGACACAAAGTACACCTTCATGCAGCCCATTCCCCTGTGGGGCAAGCGCGACCTGCGGCGCGACGTGGCAACGGCCGACGCGCAGCAGGCCACTGCGCGTGCCGAAGCGACGTGGAACGAACTGGCCGGCAAGATCAAGGTCGCGTACGCCCAGTACTTCCTCGCTGCCGGTAGCGAGCGCATCACGAAGGAAGTGGTCGACCTGTTGGCGAGGATGGAACAGCTGGCCCAGGCGCGCTATGCCGGTGGCCTGGCAGCACAGCAGGACGCCATACGGGCCCAGTTGGAGCAGACGGCGATCCGGGCCGAACTGATCACGCTGGACACAGACAAGCGCCAGGCCACGGCCAGGCTCAACGCGCTGTTGGCTCGTGAGGCCGGTGCCACGCTGTCCGAACCGCAGGCAGTCCGACCGCTGCCCGCGGCGACCACCTTCGATGCCGGTGCGCTGGTGCAGCGCGCCCGCGCGACCAACCCCGCCGTGGCGGCCGAGGAAGCCCGGCTGCGCAGTGCGCAGAGCAACCGTGAGCTGACGCTGCGCAACCGCTATCCCGACATCCAGGTCGGTGTCGTGCCCACGCAGATGGGTTCGCGCATCACGACCTGGGGCCTGATGGTCGAGATGAACATCCCGCTGCAGCGCGAGTCACGACGCTCGCAGGAGCGCGAGGCCGATGCCATGGTCAGTGCGCAGCGTGCGCGCACGCAGGCCCTGCAGGCGCAACTGATGGGTGAGCTGGGCGAGAACCTCGCCGGCCTGGACGCGGCGCGTCGAAGCGAGGCATTGATAGCCGGCCAATTGCTGCCGCAATCGGAACTGAGCTTCCGCTCGGCGCTGGCAGCCTACGAGAACGGCAAGGTCGACTTCGCGACCCTGCTGGACGCGCAACGGCAGATTCGCAAGGCCAAGGCGGACCGCCTCAAGGCACAGGTCGACGCGCAGATGCGTCTGGCCGAGATCGAACGCATCGTGGGGGAAGACCTGTGAAGACCACCAACACCATCCTGGGCGTGCTGCTCCTCGCCGCCGTTGGCGTCGGCAGCTACATGCTGGGCATCCGCAGCCGAGCGCCTGCCGTGGCAGTGGCGTCCGCTGCCGTGCCGGCCTCTGGCCCGGCCAACGCTGCGACAGTCGCGCCGCGCAAGCTCCTCTACTACCGCAACCCGATGGGTTTGCCGGACACCTCACCCACACCCAAGAAGGACCCGATGGGGATGGACTACATCCCGGTCTACGAAGGCGAGGAGCCAGCTTCCGATCCGGGTTCGCCGAACCTCGTCCGCATCAGCACCGAGAAGGTCCAGAAGCTGGGCGTGCGCACCGAGGCCGCAGCCCTGAGGCCCCTGGGTCGCACCGTCCGCGCCTCTGGCCGCGTGGAGCCCGACGAGCGTCGCATCTCGATGATCTCGCCGAAGTTCGAAGGCTACGTCGAGCGCCTGCACGTCAACGCCACCGGGCAGCCGGTGGCCAAGGGTCAGCCGCTGTTCGAGGTCTACAGCCCCGAACTCGTCTCGGCCCAGCGCGAGTACGCCATCGCCGTGCAAGGGGCACAGGCGATGAAGGAGGCGGGCAGCGAATCCGCGTCCGGCATGAAGCAGCTGGCCGAATCGGCGCTGGCGCGGCTGCGCAATTGGGACCTGTCGGCAGACGACGTGGCTGCGCTTGCAAAGTCTGGCGAGGTGCGCCGCACTGTCACGCTGCGCTCGCCGGTTTCGGGCGTCGTCACCGAGAAGAAGGCGTTCCAGGGCATGCGCTTCATGCCAGGCGAGGCGCTGTACCAGGTCACCGACCTGTCCTCGGTGTGGGTCGTCGCCGATGTGTTCGAGCAGGACATCGGCCTCGTGAAAGCCGGCACCAAGGCGACCGTTACCTTGCCCGCCTACCCCGGCCAATCCTTTAACGGGACGATCACCTACGTCTACCCGACCCTGAAGGCGGAGACCCGCACGGTGCCGGTCCGAATCGAGCTGGCCAACACCAAGCAGCTGCTCAAGCCGGCGATGTTCGCGCAGGTCGATGTGCAACTCGGCGCCGGCGCCAACGTCCTCACTGTGCCCGACTCCGCGGTGATCGACAGCGGCAAGCGCCAGATCGTCCTCGTGCAACGCGGCGAAGGCCGCTTCGAGCCGCGCGAGATCAGGACCGGTGCGAGAGGCGACAACCACGTCGAAGTGCTCGATGGGCTGAAGGCTGGCGAAGAAGTCGTGGTCGCAGCCAACTTCCTGATCGACGCCGAGAGCAACCTCAAGGCGGCCATCGGCGGGCTGGGTGGCCATGCTGGGCATGGCGGCGCAGCACCTGCTGCCGGCACGGCATCCGCGGCCACGCCGACACCCGCCAAGCAGGCGGTGGGCCACCAGGGCGCCGGCAGCGTCGAGAGCGTGGATGCCAAGGCAGGCACGCTGACGCTGAACCACGAAGCGATCGCGTCGCTGAAGTGGCCAGCCATGACCATGGAGTTCGCAGTCGCCAACCCGTCGCTGCTGGCCGGGCTGAAGCCGGGATCGACGGTGAACTTCGAGTTCGTCGAGCGCCAGCCCGGTGAATGGGTGATCACCCGCGTGACGCCGAAGGCGAACCCAGCGCACAGCGGCCACTGACGAGGTTCACCATGCTCAAGAACATCATTCAGTGGTCGGGGCGCAACCCCTTCCTCGTTCTGCTTGCCACCTTGTTCGTCGTGATCGGCGGTGTCGTCGCGGTGATGCGCACGCCGCTGGACGCGCTGCCCGATCTCTCCGACGTGCAGGTCATCGTCTACACCGAGTACCCGGGCCAGGCACCGCAGGTCGTCGAGGACCAGGTCACCTACCCGCTGACCACGGCGATGCTCGCGGTGCCGAAGTCCAAGGTCGTGCGCGGCTTCTCGTTCTTCGGAGCATCCTTCGTCTACGTGATCTTCGAGGACGGCACCGACATCTACTGGGCGCGCAGTCGCGTCCTGGAGTACCTGAACTTCGCGGCCTCGCGGCTGCCGCAAGGTGTCTCACCGGCGCTGGGCCCCGATGCCACCGGTGTCGGCTGGGTCTACCAGTACGCGCTGCTGGCCAAGAGCAAGACGCTGGCCGAATTGCGCGCCATCCAGGACTGGTATGTGCGCTACCAACTCACCAAGGCTCCGGGCGTCACCGAGGTCGCTTCGCTGGGCGGCTTCGTGCAGACCTACCAGGTCACCGTCGATCCGTTGAAGCTGCGCAGCTTCGGTATTCCCTTGGCCAAGGTCACCCAGGTCATCCGCGAATCCAATCGTGACGTGGGCGGCCGGGTCGTCGAGATGGCCGAGACCGAGTACATGGTGCGCGGCAAAGGCTACCTGCGTGGCAAGAGCGACATCGAGGCGCTGGTGGTGAAGGCCGACAAAGGCACGCCGGTGCTGATCCGTGACATCGCTCGCGTCGAACTTGCGCCCGACGAGCGGCGCGGTCTGTCCGAACTCAACGGCGAGGGCGAAGTGGTCTCGGGCATCGCGATGGCGCGCTACGGGCAGAACGCGCTGGAGGTCATCCACAACCTGAAGGCTCGAATCAGCGAGATTTCCGCCGGCCTGCCTGAGGGGGTGTCTATCGAAGCGGTGTACGACCGTTCCGACCTGATCCACCGCGCGATCGACACGCTCAAACGCACGCTGCTGGAGGAAAGCCTGATCGTCGCCGCGGTCTGCGTGGTCTTCCTGCTGCACGTGCGCTCGGCGCTGGTGGCGATCCTGATGCTGCCGGTCGGTGTGCTGATTGCCTTCATCGCGATGCGGCTGCTGGGCATGAACTCGAACCTGATGAGCCTGGGGGGCATTGCGATTGCCATCGGCGCGATGGTGGACGCGGCCATCGTGATGATCGAGAACGCGCACAAGCATCTGGAGCGGCTGCCCGAAGGCCATACGGTGCGCCAGCGCGCCGATGCGATGCTCGAAGCCTGCGTCGAAGTGGGCCCGGCGCTCTTCTTCTCGCTGCTGATCATCACCGTGTCCTTCCTGCCGGTCTTCACGCTGGAATCGCAGGAGGGGCGCTTGTTCTCGCCGCTGGCCTACACCAAGACCTTCTCGATGGCCGGCGCGGCGCTGCTGTCGGTGACGCTGGTGCCGGTGCTGATGATGCTGTTCATCCGCGGCAGGGTGATGCCCGAGGCACGCAACCCGGTGAACCGCTTCCTCATCTGGGTCTACCGGCCGATCATCGCGGGCGTCATGCGCTGGAAGCTGCTGACGATCCTGGCGTCGCTGGTGGTGCTGGCCGTCACCTGGTACCCGGCCTCCCGGCTGGGCAGCGAGTTCATGCCGACGCTGAACGAAGGCACGCTGCTCTACATGCCGGCGTCACTGCCCGGCATGTCGATCACCAAGGCGGCTGAGGTGCTGCAGACGCAGGACAAGCTCATCAAGAGCTTCCCTGAGGTGGCCTCGGTCTACGGCAAGGCTGGCCGCGCCAATACGGCCACCGACCCGGCACCCACCGAGATGTTCGAGACCGTCATCAACCTGAAGCCGCAGGAGCAGTGGCGGCCCGGCATGACCACCGACAAGCTGATCGCCGAGATGGACAAGGCGCTGCAGTTTCCGGGTATCTCGAACGCCTGGACCATGCCCATCAAGGCGCGCATCGACATGCTGTCCACCGGCATCCGCACGCCGATTGGCATCAAGGTCTTCGGCAAGGACCTGAACGAGATGGAGCGCTTGGCCAAGCAGATCGAGGCGGTGGTCGAGACCGTGCCGGGCACGACCAGCGCGTTTGCCGAGCGCATCACCGGCGGCAGCTACCTGATGATCGAGCCGAATCGCGAGCAATTGGCGCGCTACGGCCTGGGCGTGGGCGAGTTGCAGGACGTGATTGCCACCGCGTTGGGCGGCGAGATGGTGACGACGATGGTCGAAGGCCGCGAGCGCTTCGGCGTGACCGTGCGTTACCCGCGCGAACTGCGCGGCAACCCGCAGCAGATCGAGCGCGAGGTGCTGGTGCCGACGATGGATGGCGCGATGGTGCCGCTGGGCCAGGTTGCCCGCGTCTCAGTGGAGCGAGGCACACCGGGCATCCGCACCGAGAACGCGCTGCTGTCGGCCTACATCTTCGTCGACATCCGCGAGCGCGACATCGGCTCGTACGTGAAGGACGCGCGTAAGGCCGTGGCCGATCAGGTGAAGTTCCCGCCTGGCTACTACATCACCTGGAGCGGTCAGTTCGAGTACATGGAGCGCGCCGTCGAGAAGATGAAGGTCGTCATCCCGGTGACGCTGCTGACGATCTTCCTGCTGCTGTACCTGAACTTCCGGCGCCTGACCGAAACGCTGATCGTGATGCTGTCGGTGCCCTTTGCACTGGTCGGTGGTGTCTGGCTGATGTGGTGGCTGGGCTACAACCTGTCGGTGGCCGTGGCGGTGGGCTTCATCGCGCTGGCCGGCGTGGCGGCCGAGACCGGCGTCGTGATGCTGATTTACCTGGACCACGCGTGGGAGGCGGTGCAGGCGAAGTGCAGAGACGAGGGCAGGACCCCGACCGCCAGCGATCTCTACGCGGCGGTCATGGAAGGTGCCGTCGAGCGGGTGCGTCCGAAGATGATGACCGTCGTGGCCATCATGGCCGGTCTGTTGCCGATCATGTGGGGCACCGGTACCGGCTCGGAGGTCATGAGCCGCATCGCCGCGCCGATGGTCGGCGGAATGATCTCCTCGACCGTGCTCACCCTGGCAGTGATTCCTGCGATCTACGCGCTCGTCAAGGAGTTCTCGCTGCGGCGCGCGGTTCGATTGCAGCCCGTGGCCGCCTAAGGTGCCCTTAACTGAGGCCGGCGACACTTGATACCAATTGGGGTATGAGCCATGTCTGAATCTGGTCCTGCCAATCCCGGCCGGCGCACACTGCTTTCGGGCTTCGTCGCCGTCGCCGCTTCTCAACTCGCGGGGTGCGGCGGTGGCGGCGGAAGCGGTGGGACCGGCACCACCGTGCAGACACCGCCGGCCACGGGAGCGACCGCGACCGACCTGCCCATCGTGCCGCTGGTGCAGGGAACGGTCGACGGCTCCGGTACCCGAGTCTTCTCGCTGCAGGTCGGTGCCGGCACAACGACCTTCCGTACCGGTGTCGCCACGCGGACGCTGGGTTACAACGGGGCCCTTCTCGGACCGGCACTGCATCTGCGCCGGGGAGAACGGGTTCGCATCGATGTGCAGAACGGTCTAACGGAGTCGACCACCGTGCACTGGCACGGCCTGGCGGGCCTGCTCCTCATCGACGATCCGGCCATCGGCAGCGCCGGTCTTCCCAGCAGCTGGGGTGTCGACGACGTGGCGCTGGTGCTGCAGGACAAGCGCTTCGACAGCAGCGGCCAGATCGACTACACCTTGACGGCCAACGACCTGCAGGTCGGCTACACGGGTGATGTGCTGCTGGTCAATGGAGCGGTGGCTCCGGTCTTCAAGGCACCTCAGCAGTGGGTTCGCCTGCGCCTGCTCAACGGCTGCAACTCCCGCACGCTGAGCCTGCGCCTGGCAGGCAATCTGCCCTTGTCGCAGGTCGCCAACGAGGCTGGCCTGCTTGCACAGCCGGTCGTGCGCAGCAGCGTCACGCTCGTTCCCGGTGAACGCGCGGAGGTGCTGGTGAACCTGGGCACCGCAAGCCTGGGCCAGGACATCGCGCTCTACGCGAGCTACGCCGCCACGGGGATGGGCATGGGCAGCGGCGGCGGCCAGGGTGAGATCGCGGCTGTGACGATCCGCGTCGACAAGGCGGCGCAGGCCGGCGCGATGACGGCTGTTCCGGCATCGCTGCCCGCAGCCAGCGCGATCACGGCGCCAGCCGGCGCCACCGCTCGAACCATTCGTCTGGACGGCGGCATGATGGGCAGCCCTTTCACGCTCAACGGCCGGTTGTTCGACATCGCTCGCATTGACATGACGGTGCCAGCCGCGACCACCGAGGTCTGGACCTTCACCAACACGACCATGATGGCGCACCCGATGCACGTTCACGGCGTGCGCATGAGCATCCTGACTCGCAACGGCGCCGCGCCCCGTGCCGAGGAACAAGGTCTGCGCGACACCTTCAACGTCGACAGCATGGAGACGGTGCAGGTCGCCGTGCGAACGGCGGGCACGCCGTCGGCGTCGCCGCTGATGTTCCATTGCCACATCCTCGAACATGAGGATGCCGGCATGATGGGGCAGTTCATCACGGCGTAGTTCTTGGTCTCACGACACAGGCTCATGATGGTGATGACGATCTGCAGCCTCAGCTCCAGCTCAAAGGCTGCAGCCTGAGCAGCCTCGCTGCATCTGCACCGGCGGGCACTTGACCGAGCCATGCGAGCAGAACACGCAGCAGTCGCCGGCCTTCGGTCGCAGCACGGTCTTGCAGCGCTCGCACTCGTAGAAGAACTGGCAGGCGTCGGTTGGCATGACCTCGCGCTTGGCGTGGCCGCACTCTGGGCAGGTCAGCACCGATTCCAGCTGAAGTGCTGACGTGATCATTTGTGAACCGCCGAAGGGTAGCCCGCGTCCGTCGTGGCCTTGACCAATGCAGTCGTACTGGTCTTGTCGGCGTCGAACATCACAGTGGCCGTTTTCTTCGCGAAATCGATCCGGGCTTGACTCACGCCGGCCACTTTTTCCAGCGACTTCTTCACCGTGACCGGGCACAGATCGCAGGTCATGTTCTGGACATCGAGGACGGCGGTCTGCGGCGTCGCCGCGAGAGTGGCCAGCGATGTCAGCGCGACGAGCGCAGCGGCAAGTAGTCGGCGCATGGGGTAGTCCTTTCAGAGAAACAGCGGCGCCAACCAAGGCACCGACAGCAATGTGAGGAGCGCCAGCGCAACGACCCAAAAGATCAGCCGCTGGCGCACTAAGACGATCGGCTCCGCGCATGCCGTGCCCGGCTCGCACACCTGTGGCTGCAGGTACAGGCGCCGGAACGCGAGGCCCAGAAACAGCAGCGTCGCAGCGATGAGCCAAGGCCGAAGCGGCTCCAGCGCAGTCAGGTTGGCGATCCAGGCGCCTCCGATGCCCAGCGTCAGCAATACGAGCGGCCCGACGCAGCATACCGATGCGCCAATGGCCGCCAGAACTCCGGCGACCAGCGAACCCTTGACTCTGAACGCTGCCATCAACTGGGTGAACGAATTTGATGACAGACAGTCTAGAGTCCGTACCGTGGTACGGAGTCAAGGGGTTTCAGATGACAGCCGAGCTGACCATAGGGCGACTGGCCGAAGAGGCCGGTGTGAACGTCGAGACGATTCGCTACTACCAGCGTCGCGGCTTGATGGCTGAGCCCGACAAGCCGATGGGCGGGCAACGCCGCTATGACGCTGAGGCCATCAAACGCGTGCGCTTCATCAAGCGGGCGCAGGTGCTGGGCTTCACGTTGGACGATGTAGGCAGCCTGCTCGCGCTCGACGAAGCCGGAGACTGCGCCGAGACGCGCGAGCTGGCTGCGCACAAGCTTCAAGTTATCGAGGAGAAGCTCGCCAATCTGAAGGCGATGCGCAAAGCGCTGACGGTATTGCTGCACCAATGCGACACGGGGCGGGCCGAAGGCGGCTGCCCGATCATCCACGCGCTTGTCGCAGACTGATCCACTGATCCCGCGTCAAGATGGGATCGCAGAAGCTTGCTGTGCGTCGACGCGCAGGCCGTTGTCAGCGATGGCTTCTTCATGTGGCCAGACAGCCGACGGTGGTCGTCCAGGTGGGCGAAGAGTCGCGCAGCGTCGACAGCCAGCAAGGCACCAGGCGGTGACACAGCGGATAGCCGTCGTATGCCATGGCAGCCTCTGACGTTCAGTCCTGCTGGAGTTTGGCGCCGCGCAGACGCAGCGCGTTCGCAATGACCGACGCCGAACTCAGGCTCATCGCGAGCGCCGCGATCATCGGCGACAACAACCAGCCGGTGAACGGGAATAGCACCCCGGCGGCCAGCGGTACGCCCAGCGCGTTGTAGACGAAGGCGAAGCCGAGGTTCTGCTTCATGTTCGCGACCGTGGCCACCGACAGCGCCCGCGCGGTCGCGATGCCGCGCAGGTCACCCTTCACGAGCGTGAGCTGCGCGCTGTTCATCGCCACGTCCGTTCCGGTGCCCATTGCGATTCCCACGTCGGCACGTGCCAACGCCGGGGCGTCGTTGATGCCGTCACCAGCCATCGCGACGCGCCGCCCCTCGGCTTGCAGCTTGGCGACGAGTTCGAGCTTGTCCGCCGGCTTGACTTCGCCGTGCACCTCGTCGATGCCCAGGCGCCGGCCGACCGCCCGCGCCGTGGTCAGGCCATCGCCGGTGGCCATCACCACGCGCAGCCCCGCAGCCCGCAGTGACGCCAGCGCGTCGGCGGTCGTCGCCTTGACCGGGTCGGATACCGCAAGCAGGCCCGCGAGCCGCGTGTCCACGGCCAAATGCATGACGCTCGCGCCCTGCGCGCGCAGTGCTTCGGCCTGCGGAGCCAGCGGCGTCACGGTGATGCCCAGTTGTTCCATCAAGGCCGCGTTGCCCAATGCCAGCGCCTTCCCCCCGACGGTGCCGCGCACGCCAATGCCGGACTCGGAGTCGAACTGCTCAGGCCTGTCCAGCGTCAGCCCGCGTTCATGTGCCGCTGCCACGATGGCGGCAGCCAGCGGGTGCTCGCTGCCCTGGTCCAAGCTCGCCGCCAGGCGCAGCACCTCATCTTCAGTGGTCCCGGATACGGCAATCGCCCGCTCAAAACTCGGGCGTCCTTCTGTGAGCGTGCCGGTTTTGTCAACGATCAGGGTGTCGATCTTCCGCAGATTCTCGATGGCTGCAGCGTCTCGGAACAGGACGCCACTGGTCGCCCCGCGTCCAGTCGCGACCATGATCGACATCGGCGTGGCTAGGCCGAGTGCGCAGGGGCAGGCGATGATCAGCACGGCCACTGCGTTGATCAGGCCGTAGACCCAACTCGGCTCGGGCCCAAAGAAGCCCCAGGCGAAGAAGGTCAGAAGCGCGATACCGACGACGCCGACGACGAAGTAGCCGGCCACCTGATCGGCCATGCGCTGCATCGGCGCGCGCGAGCGCTGCGCCATCGCCACCATCTGCACGATCTGAGCGAGTACGGTGGCCGAGCCGACGTGTTCGCTGCGCATCACCAACGCACCACTGGTGTTCATCGTGGCGCCGATGAGCTTGTCGCCCACGCGCTTGGTCACCGGTAGCGGCTCGCCAGTCAGCATCGACTCGTCGAGCGAACTGCTGCCTTCGACGACGATGCCGTCCACAGGCACCTTCTCGCCGGGACGTACGCGCAGCAGGTCGCCGACGTGCACGTGCGACAGCGGCACGTCGGACTCGCCGCCGTCGGCGGCGATGCGGCGGGCGGTCTTCGGTGCCAAGCCAAGCAGCGACTTGATCGCCGCCGAGGTCTGCGACCGCGCCTTAAGTTCGAGAATCTGGCCTAGCAACGTAAGCGAGATGATCACTGCCGCCGCCTCGAAGTACACCGCCACGCGCCCCATAGAGACGAACGAGGCCGGAAACACCTGCGGTGCGACCGTGGCCACGACGCTGTAGGCGAAGGCCGCACCGGTTCCCAAGCCGATCAGCGTCCACATGTTGGGGCTGCGGTTGACAATGGACTGCGCTCCGCGAACGAAGAACGGCGCACCGGCCCAGAGCACGATCGGTAGGGTCAGCACGAGTTCGATCCAGCTCTGGCGGGCCATGTCGAACCAGCCGAGCCGGTGGCCGAACATGGCCATGAAGGTCACCACCACGGTGAGCGGCAGCGTCCACCAGAAGCGGTGCTTGAAGTCGACCAGTTCCGGGTTCTCGGCCTCGTCGAGTTCGGGCAGCACCGGCTCCAGCGTCATGCCGCACTTGGGGCAGTTGCCGGGGTGGTCTTGCCGGACTTCCGGGTGCATCGGGCAGGTGTAGATCGTGCCGGGGGTCGCTTCTGCCGCGGGCGCAACGGGTAGCTCAGGTTGAACGTATTGCGCTGGCTCGGCGGTGAACTTGGCCAGGCACTTGGCGCTGCAAAAGTAGTAGGGGCGCCCATCGTGTTCGGCACGGTGCTGAGACTGTTCGGTGACCGTCATGCCGCACACCGGGTCCTTCAATTGCGGCGGGCTCGTTGGCGCCTCGGGCGCTTGATGCGCGTGCTGGTGGTGCGTTTGTGCGTCGGCAGCCTCCGTGCGGCGGCGAGAGTGGCCTTCGTGGCCGGCGTGCGACTTCATGTCCATGTTCTTACGCATCCCGGTTCGTCAGGCGAGTGGCGCCCGCGTCGTGGTGCCCCTGGTGCCCGTGTCCGCCATGTCCGTGGAACAGATGCATCACCGGGCAAGCGAGCAGCAAAAGGTAGGGCCAGTAGCCGGCGACGTGCCCCCAGTGTTCGCGCAGAAGGAAGAAGGCGGCAATCAATGCCGTCATCGCCGCGGCAACCCAAAGCCCTCGCGCGGGACGGGTGGGCTCGGGCATCGAGGACGGTGCGTGGATGTGGTCGGTCGACATGTTCGGCTCCTTGTGGGGTCCTTAGGGGTCAACGGCGCGAGGGCACGGAGTTCATGCCCTCAAAGTTAGACCTTCCCATGATGTAAAGGTCAAGCAGTTCCTCGGGCATGGCTGATGCGCGGAATGAAGCGCGGTGTGCGCGCGGCGTAACGCTCGTATTCGACACCGAACCGGGTACGCATCTCGGCCTCTTCTGTGACTGCGAGGCGGCCGTACATCACCAGCAGCACCGGGAACATCACCAGCGTCAACAGGGTCGGCCACTGCAGCAGGAAGCCGAAGAGGATGAGCACGAAGGCGACGTGCTGCGGGTGCCTCATGCGCTCGTACACGCCGATGACGGCCAGCCGTTGCCGCCGCTGCGCGTGGTACAGCACGTTCCAGGCGCTCGACAGGAGCCAGAAGCCACCACCCAGGAAGATGTAGCTCGCGATGTGCAGCACGCCGAAGTGCGGATCACCCTTCTCGCCGAGCAGCGTCGACCACAGGTGGCCGGCGTCGTGCGACAGGATGTCCAGCCCCGGATAGCGGGTCTGCAGCCAGCCCGACAGCAGGTAGATCGTCAGCGGGAAGCCGTACATCTCGACGAACAGGGCGACGATGAAGGCCGCGAAGGCACTGAAGGTCCGCCAATCGCGTGCGCTCTGCGGCTTGAAGAAGCTGAAGGCGAACATGAGGAAGACGGCGGAGTTCAGGATGACCAGGCTCCACAGTCCGTAGGCGGGGGCGTCGTGGCTCATGATTGGCCTCCTTGAGGACCGTCGCCGGGCACGCGTGCGGCCGGCGCCGAAGCGTCACCACCGGCATTGCCGTGTCCGTGGTGCGACCCGTGGTGGTGCCCGTGATGCATGAAGACGTGCATCAACGGGCAGGCCAGCAGGAACAGATTGGGCAGGAATCCGAGCAGGTGGGCGCGGTGCTCGGTCCACAGGAACCAGCCCGCGACGGCAGCCAGCACCACCCAGCCGATGCCGAGGCGGCTGCGCCAGAAGCTCGGCGGGCCTTCATCGTGATGAGCGTGATCCATGGCGTCGGCCTCCGATCACTTGGACGCAGGCATCGGAGCCTGCATTCGGTCCATCATCATCTGCATCATGGACTGCATCATGTCCATGCGCTTTTCCATCATCTGCTGGCGCATCTGGGGTGACATGGCCCCGCCCGGCTTGCCCTTGGCGCCGGGCATGTTGCCCATCCCCATGCCGGGGCCCATGCCGCCCATCATCGCCATGCCTTCCTGCATCAACTTCATGTGCTCGGCCATCAAGGCCTGGCGCTCTTCAGGCGTGCGGGCGGCGGCCATCTTGTCGTGCATGGCTTCCATGGCCTTCATGTGGGTGTCCATGTTGGCCATGCGATCCTGGGCGGGCGCTGCAGCCGAAGCTGCCCCTGCCGGATGGTGGACTGCGTGATCGGCAGCCGTTTGTGCGCTGGCACCCAGCGCGGCAAAGGAAAGAACGAGGGTCGACAACGTGCGGAGATAGGCCATGACGGGCTCCTTGAGGGACGGGTAGGAAAGGTGCGACTGGTGCGACACCAGCGCAGCGACCCCGGCACCGACGCGAGGTCGACCGAGGTCGGGTCGCCAGCGGACGCGGGCAGGCCGCGCGCGCCAGCGCGAGGAAGGGTCTAGATCGTCAGCCGCAGGAAGCGGATGGCCACCGGCCGTTCGGGCGGCGGCGCCGCGGCGAGCGGGCGCTCGCGCGGGTAGGTGGTCTCGATCACCGCGAACGACCACAGCGCGCTCGCGATCATCGGTGTTGCCACCAAGTCAGGAACGCTGGTCGTTCCAGTCTTCGGGATGGCGCCCTGCTCGTCGTCGCACAGGTCAAGGCAGGCGGTCCGCCCGCGGTCGCCGTGGTCAGCGTCGTCGGTCGCATGCCCAGAGCCCATCGCAAGCACGACCGCATGGTCTGCCGCCGCGTGGGCACGCCCGCTACGCGGTTCGAGCACACAAGCATTGGCCCAACTCGCCACGATGGCAAACAGCCAGACTAACAGCATGGTCGTAGCGACCCGTGCTGTCGTTCTCGGCCGGCGCCAAGCGATCATGACGATGGATTCCTTGTTGTGCTGATCAGTGCAGTTTCATACTACGCGCGCAGCCTCAATCGACTTAGACATTGATCAATGTCTGGCGCCGGCAGCGACGCAAAGCCGCTTCAGTGGCAGTGACCGCAGCACGACTTGCTTCCAGTCGGCGTCGCGGCAACTGCGGCCGGTACTGCGACGGGCGTGTAGCCCGCCTGGTGAATGACACCTTCCAGGTGCTGTGCATTCATGCTGCCGGGCTCGATCGTCACCAGGTGTCTGCTCAGGTCGATCGAGACCTTGGCTTCCTGGTCGGCAGCTTGAATCGCCTTGGTGATGGTGCCGGCACAGTGCCCGCAGGTCATGTAGTTGACTTCAAAAGCAAGCATGGACTTCTCCGGTGATACGCGTTGTGGAACAGTGCAACTCTGAACCTTGACATGACGTGAAGGTCAAGAGTCCAGATTCAATGACCCTACCGTGTTCAAGTCCGCGGCAAGCCCTCACGAAATGGCAGCCGACGGCGGGAAGCGCATCACCATGCGAACCGTTCTGTCGCCAGAGGTTGCTGCGATGTCGCCGCCATGAGCCTCCACGATGGCCTTGGTGATCGACAGGCCCAGTCCGGCGCCTTCGGATGCCGGGTGCGCCCGTGAGGGGTCACCGCGGAAGAATCGGTCGAACAGGCGCGGAAGCAGCGCCGGATCGATGTCGTCGGCCGTGTTGCTCACACTGATGGACACACCCTCGTCGCTGGTCCCGATCTTCACGGTCACAGGGCTGCCGGGATCACCGTGCCGGACGGCGTTGGACAGCAGGTTGCTGACCGCACGGCGGAACATGAGGCGGTCACCATCGATCTCGCCGTCGCCGGTGACGCTGAGCCGAATGCCCTTTTCCTCCGCCACTGCGTCGTAGAACTCCAGCAGGGCCTGTACTCCCTGGGCAGCGGAGAAGCGCTCGCGGTTCGGCAAGGGCATGCCGCGCTCGGCCTTGGCCAGGAACAGCATGTCGGCCACCATCCGGGCCATGCGCTCCAGTTCCTCGGCGTTGGACGCCAGGATGTTGCGGTAGGTGGGGGCATCACGTTTGCTGGACAGCGCGACCTGCGTCTGCGTGAGCAGGTTGCTGATCGGCGTGCGCAGTTCGTGCGCCAGGTCCGAAGAGAACTCCGCCAGGCGACGGTAGTCTTCGCGAAGGCGGTCCAACATGCCGTTGAGTTCGGCCGCCAGGTCGGCCATCTCGATGGGTACGGCAGCCACAGGCATGCGCTCATTGAACTGGTGGCCTGACACGGCCGCCGCCTGGGCGCGCATCGCCCGCAACGGCGCCAGGCCCTGGTGCGCGGCCAGCCAGCCCAGCAAGCCACTGACCGCCACGGCCTGCAGGGCGTACAGCAGCAGCGTGCGACGCAGTTCGGCCAGGAAGTGCTCGTGGTGCTCGGTGTCGATGGCGGCCAGCACGTCGAGGGCACCGCTCTCGTCGTAGGCCGGCGTCACCTGGAAGCCGATCGCCCGGTACTCCCTGCCCTCCGACGCCCAGTGCTGAAGTCGAAGTCCGGTCTCGCCGGCTGTCGACGCGGATGGTGGCTGAAGAAGCCCAGGAGACTGGAAACCTCGCGACTGGTACAGCACGTCGCTCCGCGCGTCCTTCACCACCACGTACAAGTCGTGATGGTGGCTCAACGCTTCGTTCAAGCGCCACTTGGTGTCCTCGATCGAGTTTGCGCTCCGTACGATGTCCTCGATCAGGTGCTGCTTGTCCTGCAGCGTGCCGCGGTCCAGGTCGACGAAGTGCCGCGCCGTCGCCTGGATGAAGACCCAACCCAGGCCGAACACCACCGCTGCGGCCAGCACCGTGAAGAAGATCGTCAGGCGCTGTGTCAGCGACAGGGCGCGCAGCATCAGCGGCGCCCGGCCGCCCGAAGGCGCTGATGCGCCCCCATGGGGGGCAGTGAGCGTGGGGGTGCCATATCAGGGCTCCTCGGGCGCTTCGAGCACGTAGCCCATGCCGCGCACCGTGTGGATCAGCTTCACCTCGTGACCTTCATCGATCTTCACGCGCAGGCGGCGCACGGCCACCTCGATGACGTTGCTGTCGCTGTCGAAGTTCATGTCCCAGACCTGCGAGGCGATGAGCGAGCGCGGCAGCACCTCGCCATGACGACGCATCAGCAACTCCAGCAGGCCGAAGTCCTTGGCGGTCAGGTCGATGCGTCGGCCGCCGCGATGCACGCGGCGACGCAGCAGGTCCAGTTCCAGGTCGGCCACACGCAGCGTGGTGCTTTCGGCGCCACCGCGGCCACGCCGCAGGATGGTCCGCACGCGAGCCAGCAGTTCGGCGAACGAGAAAGGCTTGACCAGGTAGTCGTCGGCACCCAGCTCCAGACCTTTGACGCGGTCCGTCACCTCGTCTCGCGCGGTGAGGAAGAGCACCGGCATTTGCAGCCCCCGGCCACGCAACGATTGCAGCACCTGCCAGCCATCGAGGCCGGGCAGCATCACGTCCAGGATCACCAGGTCGTAGAAGCTCTGCAATGCGAGGTTCAGCCCCTCGGCGCCGTCCTGTGTCCAGTCGACCACGAAGCCTGCTTCGCTCAAGCCTTGGCGAAGGTACTCACCGGTCTTGGGTTCGTCTTCGACGAGCAGAATCTTCACGGGCACGAGCCTCTTGCAGGACAGTGGACAGTTTCACAGAGTTCGAGCTACCTGATAGCCAGATAACAAAAATGTAAACACCAGCTCAGCTTGATGTCGGGTCCCGGTTCTGAGAATGCCTCCAGAGTCATCTGTGAACTCTGAAGAGGCCTCATGCCAAACCCCACCCAAGAATCTCTGCGGCAGTTGGTGCTTTCCGGCATCCTGCTGTTGCTGACCGGAACGGCCATGGCGCAGCCCGCCGCCGATGCGACGCAGCCGTCACTGCCGAGCAAGCTGCAGTACGTGTCGCCACTGCGGGCCTACAAACCCTATGCTGACCAGCCTGTCGAGTCGTGGCGCGAGGCCAACGATCGCGTCGGCCGCATCGGTGGCTGGCGTGCCTACGCCAAGGAAGCCCAGACGGGCCAACCCGCGAAGGATGCACCCCAGGACCCCGTCAAAGCGCTGGCACCCGCTGCTGATCCCCACGCCGGGCATCACAAGGGAGCCAAGCCATGAGGCGGTTGCTCGGAAGCGCCCGGGTTCGACTTGCGCTGACCGGCGTGGCGGTGGCCGCGCTGACCGGCTGCGCGAGCGTCACGGCCGACCAGACCATGGTCCGCGTGAACGACGAAGCGTCCGGCTTCACGGAAGGCCGCGTGGCTTTGGCGCGCAGCGACGACGAGCGCCAGAAGCGCGCTGCCGCAGCCAGCCAATTGTTGGCTGCGCCGGTGGGTCAACGCGAGGCCGTGCAACTGGCCTTGGTCAACAGCCCTGCGCTGCAGGCATTGCTGGCCCAGGGCTGGGCGGACTCGGCCGATGCTGCACAGAGCGGACGCATCACGAACCCGCTCTTCAGTTTCGAGCGCCTGGTGGCGGGCGACTCGCTGGACATTGGACGGTCGCTCGCCTTCGGCCTGCTCGACGTGCTGTCGCTGCCGGCTCGGCAAGGCGTGGCCAGCCGCCGCATCGAACAGTCACAGCTGCGCCTGACCGGTGAGGTGGTGGACCTGGTGACCCAGGTCCGCCAATCCTGGGTGCGTGCGGTCGCTGCAGCGCAGACGCTCAAGTACGCCCAGCAAGTCTTCGAAAGCGCCGAGGCGAGTGCCGAACTGGCGCGCCGCATGCAGTCGGCGGGCAACTACAACCGCCTGACGCGGGCGCGCGAACAGTCCTTCTACGCCGACGCCGCGACGCGGCTGGCCACGGCCACGCATCAGGCCACGGCCACGCGCGAGGACCTGGTGCGCCTGCTTGGGCTGGATGAAGCACAGGCTCGGGCGCTGTCGCTGCCCGAGCGCCTGCCCGACCTGCCTAAGCAGGCCATGGAGCCGCAGGCCGTGGCCGCGACGGCGACCCGGGGCCGTCTTGACATTCGCCTCGCTCAGGCGGCGTTAGAGGCCTCCGCCAAGGCCCAGGGGCTGAACAAGGTGACGAGCTTCACCGACATCGAACTCACCGCGCGCCGGAACACGGCGTTCGACAACGCGGCAGGTGCCCGCAGCACTGCGCGCGGCTACGAGGTCGGTGTGCGGTTGCCGGTCTTCGACTGGGGCGGCATGCAGCGCGACGCCTGGAGCGCCCGCACGCTGGCGGCGGCCAACCAGCTGGAAGCCACGGTTCGCACCGCAGGCTCGAACCTGCGCGAGAGCTACTCGGCCTACCGCACGGCCTACGACATCGCGCGCCACCACCGCGACGAGGTGCTGCCTCTGCGCAAGGTGATCGCCGACGAGAACCAACTTCGCTACAACGGCATGCTCATCGGCGTCTTCGAGCTGATGGCCGATGCCCGCGACCAGGTCAGCACGGTGATGGCCGCCGTCGATGCCGACCAGCAGTTCTGGCTCGCCGATGCCGCGCTGCAGGCGTCTGTGATCGGGCGCCCCACCAACACCAGCCTCACGGCGACCGCCAACGCGTCCAGCGGTGGCGGCGCTGCCGGCCACTGAGCCCGGCCCCCGGTCGACCTCCAAGGATTGTTCATGTCGTCGAGAAGAGAGTTCTTCAAGTTCGCGGGCGTCGCGGGCGGTGCCGTGGCCGCCAGCGCTGTGAGCCGCGTGGCCCTGGCCGCTTTGCCGGAGCCGGTGATACAGACCAAGCCGGACACCATGCCGCCGCTGGTCCCATCGACCGGCCAGCCCTACAACCCCGTGGTCACGCTCAACGGCTGGACGCTGCCCTGGCGCATGAACCAAGGGGTCAAGGAATTCCACCTGGTGGCCGAGCCGGTGGTGCGCGAGATGGCACCGGGCTTCAAGGCCCATCTGTGGGGCTACAACGGCCAGAGCCCGGGCCCGACCATCGAGGTGGTCGAGGGCGACCGCGTGCGCATCTTCGTCACCAACAAGCTGCCCGAGCACACCAGTGTCCACTGGCACGGCCAGCGACTGCCCAACGGCATGGACGGTGTGTCGGGCCTGACCCAGCCCGCGATCCAGCCGGGCAAGACCTTCGTCTACGAGTTCGTGGCGCGGCGGACCGGCACTTTCATGTACCACCCGCACGCGGACGAGATGACGCAGATGGCGATGGGCATGATGGGCTTCTGGATCACGCATCCGAAGACCCGGCACCCGTTGATCGATGAGGTGCAGCGCGACTTCTGCTTCCTGCTGAACGCCTACGACATCGATCCGGGCAGCTACACGCCCAAGACGATGACGATGCTGGACTTCAACCTGTGGTCGTGGAACAGCCGCGTCTTCCCCGGCATCGACTCGCTGAACGTGCGCTTGAACGACAGGGTGCGCATCCGCATTGGCAACCTGACGATGACCAACCACCCGATCCATCTGCACGGCCACGAGTTCGTCGTCACGGGCACGGACGGCGGGCCGACACCCAAGGCCGCACGCTGGCCGGAGGTGACCACCGACATCGCCGTCGGGCAGATGCGGCAGGTCGACTTCCTGGCCGACGAGGAAGGCGACTGGGCCTTCCACTGCCACAAGAGCCATCACACGATGAACGCCATGGGCCACAACGTGCCCACGCTCATTGGGGTCGATCACCGCGGCATCTCCAAGAAGATCAACAACCTGATCCCCGACTACATGGTGATGGGCGAGCGCGGCATGGCCGACATGACTGAGATGGAGATGCCCATTCCCGACAACACCGCGCCGATGATGACGGGCGAAGGCCCGTTCGGCTCGGTGGAAATGGGCGGCATGTTCAGCGTGCTCAAGGTCCGCCGCGACCAGAAGCCGGGCGACTACAAGGACCCCGGCTGGTTCAAGCACCCGGAGGGTACGGTGGCCCACGAGTACACCGGACCGCTCACGGAGCCTGCGCGCTTCAAGTCCGAGGGCGGGCAGTCCATGCCGCGCGCGGTCATGCCGGCGCAGCCCACCGAAGTCCAGGTACGCAAACCCACGTCCCACAGCGGCCACTGAGCGGCTGCCATCCTGCCAATCGAATCAACAAGGAATGCCTCCATGAAACATCAGGTCAAATCCATTCACCGCCTCCTCGCCGTTGCCGCGGTGTGTCTGTCGACCGGCGCGTTTGCCGGTGGCAACCACGCGGGCGGCCACGACCACGACCATGGCGACGACGCCATCGGCACGCCCGGCGTCGCTGCCAAGGTGACGCGCACCATCACCGTCGAGATGAGCGATGCGATGCGCTACAGCCCCTCGGACATCCAGGTCAAGCAAGGCGAGACGGTGCGCTTGGTGGTCAAGAACCTGGGCCAGGTCAAACACGAACTCAGCCTGGGCACCGAGAAGGAACTGCTGGAACACCTGGAGGTGATGAAGAAGTTCCCCGACATGGAGCACGACGAGCCCAGCAAGCTGAGCCTCGCCCCCGGCAAGCAGGGCGAGATCATCTGGCAGTTCACCAAGGCGGGAACCGTGAACTTCGCCTGTCTGATGCCTGGCCACTACGAGGCCGGCATGAAGGGCGCCGTCAAGGTCAGCAAGAAGTGACCTTGCGGCTTCTAGCCCTCGTGTCCGTCCGTAAGGGCACGATGGCAGCTCCGCTCTCTACTCACCATTGAGGAAGTCATCAACATGATCAAGCAAATTCTGACCATCTCTGCGCTCGCCTTCGCTGCTGCGCTGCCTGTGAGCAGCTTCGCTCAGGCCACCATGGATCACAGCAAGATGGACATGGCCAAGCCGCCCGCCATGACGGACGGCGAAGTGAAGAAGGTCGATCAGGAGGCCGGCAAGGTCACCATCAAGCACGGCGACATCAAGCACCTGGACATGCCCGGCATGACCATGGTCTTCACCGCCAAGGACAAGGACATGCTCGCCTCGGTGAAGGCCGGCGACAAGGTCAAGTTCATGGTGGTCAACGAAGGCGGCAAGATGATCGTGACCGACATCCAGCCCGCCAAGTAGTCGAGCCGGCGCTTCACTGGTTATGCCCTCGAGAGGCCTCGCGAGTTTGAGGAACTGCCGATGAGACGGCACATCTGGGTCGGTGCCGTGATCGCGCTCGCGGTCGCATTGCCCGTTGCGGCGCGGGCCGAGGTGGTCGACATCACCTGGGACGCCGCTGGCCGCTTCGAGAGGCAGCTCACGGTTGCACCGGGGAAATTTGCCGAGGTCTGCGGCAAGCTGAACCCGCCCGCCGACGTGCAGTGGCAGTTCTCAGGCAATGTGCCGCTGAATTTCAACATCCACTACCACGAGGGCAAGGCGGTGAAGTTCCCGGCCAAGCAGGATGATGTGGCCAAAGGGAGCGGCAAACTCGGCGTCAAGATGCAGCAGGACTACTGCTGGATGTGGACGAACAAGTCGGATGGCGATGTGAAGATGTCCTTCTCGCTCCAGAAACGATAGAGAGCCCCAGTCGCCCCAGCGACGACACCGAGGCCTGACCGCAGCCTTCGCGAAACGTCGAGACCAGATCGGTCTCGCGATCGGGCGCATCCGGTGCGCGAGCGACAGGTGTTGAGATCCGCAAACCCTGCTAATGGCGTCCGTGAACCGTGCTAGCGTCGCCAAGAGAGCCTGAACTCTGGACACCGACGTCTGTCTATCGCTTGCCGACGCCGGCTGAGGTAGGTCAACAGCTGGCCCATGTTGCGATGCTTGCGCACCGTCGACCTTGCCACCCAGCTCGATTCGCCTGGATGTTTGCCGCAGACGAATTCGTGCCCATGCAACCAATCAGCTGACCAGCATGGCGCCGTGACATCCAAGGGATTGAGGAACAGGCAGGAGTGGCAGAACGGGAGGTCGGGGTAGTCGTACTTTTCGTGCAGATTGGTGCGCATTCGCCTGAACCCCAGCATCCATGCGGCTTTCCGTGCGATGCCTCCGCTCCCAAAGGCCGGAGCCACTGAGCCAGCGGCGACCGCAGGCGTACATTGGCTGCCGACCCGTTTTTGCCCGATGCCATGCCCGCGTTCGCCCTTCGTTTCGTCGGTCAGGAGGCCCTGCCGCCTCGCCTGAGCGATTTCGACCTGGAGCAGTTCTTCACGCTGCTCTCGGATGACGTTGTGGCCATCCGGGCGCAGTTCCGCAGCGACCATCGCCTGCCGGCGGCGCTGATGCTGCTGTTCATGCGCGTGGCCGGCCGACCGCTGGACGGCTTCAACGTACTGCCTCGCACGCTCCTGCGCAAGACTGCCGAGGCCCTGGCGGTCTCTCAGCCGTCCATCGCCAGCCTGCGTTCGATCTACAAGCGCCGGCAGACGCTTTCGAAGCACCAGCTCTGGGCCAAGACTTACCTCGGCCTGCGCGAACTTGAGTCCGACGACGATGCCGCGCTGACAGCCACGCTGTTGGCTCAGGCCGCCGACGCCTCCCACTCCGATGACCTCGTTCAATCGGCCTGCCAGTGGTTGTTCACGCGTCGCATCCTGATCCCCGGCGCACGCCGCCTGCAGGACTGGGCCAGAGGAGCCTTCGCAGCGGTTGAGGCCCAGATCCTCAGAGACGTGAACGCTGCCGTGCCGCCTGGCGCCGCCAGCAAGGTGATCGACTCTGCCTACAGCGCCCGACCGAACGGCGACGGCACGCACCTGGAGTGGCTGAAGACGCCGCCGAAGCGCCACGGCCCCAGCACGCTTGCCGAGACCCTCGAGAAGGTCCGCTACCTGAAAGCGCTCGGCGTCCACGACTGGAATCTGAGTGCCGTATCGCTGGCCAAGCAGCAGGCCTACGCCCGACAAGTCCAGGCCCGGCGCCCCGTGAAGACGCGGGACATCAAGCCGTCGCGCCAGCTGATCGAGCTGGTCTGCTTCCTGCGGGTGACCCTGCTCGAACTCACCGACGTGGCGCTGCTGCAGTCCAGCCGACGCAGCCAGCAACTGTTCCGCGAGGCAGCGGATAAGGCCCAGTCGAACCGTGCTCGTAGCACGACGAGCCTCGTGCAGCAAGCTGCCAAGGCGCGAGCCGTTCTCCACGACGAATCCAAGACCTGGCAATCCCGCGTCATCGAGGCCAGGGAACTCCTCGCTGAACTGGCCGAGACCGCAGGCGGCAGCTTCGTATCGCAGGTGCGCAAGGCTCTGACCGAAGACGGCCAGCGCGTGCACGCCTGCCTTTCGGCACTGAAGGATCTGGAGTTCGGTGGGCGGGAGGGGGATCCGGGATTCGAGCAGTGGAAGGCGTGGGCAGAACTGCAGCGCGTTGGGGCGACCGAGATGAAGGAAGACGTCGCGCTCCCAGATGTGGGCGCAGCCTGGCATGGGCTGGTGCGGGACCTCGACCCCCGCTCGGGGTACCGGGCATACGAGGCCTGCACGATGATGTCGCTGCGCAAGAGCCTGCGTCGCGGCAGCGTCTGGCTGGACCACTCGTTGAGCTTCCGCGAGCGAGACCAGATGCTCATCCCGCCGGCGCAATGGGCTGTGCAGCGCGACGAACAGGTCGAGCTGCTCGGGATGCCCACGTCGGCGGCCGCGTTCCTGGAGCCCTTGCTGGCCAACCTCGTGGCCGGCATGTCCGCCGTGGCCGAGGCGCAGCGACGCGGCAAGATCGAGATCCGTGCCGACGGCATGCTGCACCTGCCGGCGATGACGTCACTGGCCGATCAATCCGAGCCGGTCCGCACCCTCGAGACCATCTACAAGTTCATCGGCAGCGTGCAGTTCCCGGACCTGTTGCTGGAGGTGGATGCCGCCACCGGGTACAGCGAAGCGCTGCTGGGCCACCGCGCGCAGTCCCCGGGCGAGCTCGTGGCTCTGTACGGCGCCCTGCTGGCTCATGGCACCGATGCCGACGCCAGGGGCGTCGCCTCGATGATCCCCGGGCTCGAGCCAGCGCAGGTCACGGTGGCCATGCGTGCGCTGGAGGGCGGCGGACGGCTGCGACGCGCCAACGAGCGCGTGGCCGAGTTCCAGAGCAGGATCCCGATCGCGGCTCTCTGGGGCGACGGTGACAAGGCCTCGGCCGACATGATGTCGCTGGACGCCTCCCGCCACCTGTGGAACGCCCGTGTCGATCCACGCAGGCGCACCTATGCCGCCGGCCTGTACACCCACGTGCGTGACCGATGGGGCATCGTGTACGACCAACCGATCGTGCTGAACGAGCGGCAGGCCGGTGTCGCCATCGAAGGCATCGAGCAGCACAACAGCGCGGCGGATCGGATCCGGATCTCCTTGCTCGCGGTCGACACCCATGGCTACACGAACCCCGCGATGGCCATCGCCAAGCTGCTTGGCTTCGATCTGTGTCCACGGCTGCGGGACCTGGCCGAGAGAAGGCTCTACCTGCCGCGAGGCTTCACCGTTCCCGAAGGCCTGGAGGCCGTCACCATAAGGCGGGTTTCCATGGCCGCCATCGAGCGCGGTTGGGACGAACTGCTGCGCCTGGCGGCGTCGATCCGGTCCGGCCGTGTCTCCGCGACGCTGGCGTTGCAGCGTTTCGGGTCGGCAGCCCAGGGTGATCCGCTGCACCGGGCCGCAGAGCACCTGGGCAGGTTGCTGCGCACCGTGTTTCTGTGCGACTACATCGCCATCGAGGACTTCCGGCGCGAGATCCACACCCTGCTGAACCGCGGCGAGTCGGTGCATCAGCTTCAGCGCGCGGTGTACTCCGGCAAGGTGGCGCCCGAGCGCGGCCGGCGGCGCGACGAGATGAAGGCGATTTCTGGCTCGCACGCACTGCTGACGAACATCGTGCTGGCCTGGAACACTGCTCGGATGCACGAGGTGGTCGAGCGGCTCAGGCGGGACAAGATCGAGGTGGAAGACGACTGGCTTCGCCGCATCGGACCAGCGCACTTCTCGCACATCAACTTCCGCGGCACGATGAGGTTCGGGGTCGAGAAGTTCGCTGCCGCGCTGATCGAGCGTGCGTCGAGCCAGGCATCTCGGGCGGCATCGTGACCGGCGTCTGCAATCGCTGAGCTGTGAGGGTGCAGGCTGGCAGTACGTGTTGACAACCGTTGTCAAACAACCCAAGATTGCGACATGAGCCGCCAGACCATGAGTTTCGCCTTGCCCGAGTCGATGCGTGAGTACATCGACAACCGGGTCGCCGCCGGCAACTACGGCAACACCAGCGAGTACATCCGCGACCTGGTCCGGCGCGACCAGGAAGAACAGGCCAAGCAGCGGCTGCGCAACCTCATCGAAGAAGGGCTGGCGTCCGGGCCCAGTCGGCGTCGCACCAAGGCCGACGAGAAGGAACTGCTGGCGATCGCTCGCGGCGAGATCGATTGAAGCCGGCGGTTCTGCGCCCGCAGGCGCTGCGCGACCAGCAGGGCGAGGTCCGGTACTACCGAAAGGAAGGCGGCACCCGCCTGGCGATGAAGGTGGCTAAGGCCACGAACCAGGCGCTCGATCAGGTTGAACTCGAACCGCGCATGGGCTCGCCGAGGCTGGGGAACTTGCTTGAAATACCAGGGCTGAGGACGTGGCGGGTGGGCAAGTTTCCGCTGGTGTGGTGCTACTTCGAGCGAGGGAACCATCTGGACGTGGTGCGGCTGCTCGGTGAGCGCCAGGACATCGTCGCGATCCTGGGCGGCGAGTTCGGCTCGAACTGACGCCGCCGCTTGCTTCGATTCGACACGGGGCCGTGGTCAACGACCGGTCTACGGCAAGCAGATCGCCGGGACGGTCGACTCGAATCGACCCAATGCAGCCGCTCGGTCGCTCGCCAAGCCGTCGGTCAGGCCTTCGGTAGGTCACAAGGCACGACTCGAACCCAGGCCGCTGAACCCGTTGGGGCGAGCCCACCGTGAGCAACAGGTCGACCGGCGCCACTGGGACGGAGAGATTG
>Ga0116181_1000434_pt1 | contig 38485 bp, 33 predicted proteins | sample AD_UKC075_MetaG_FD_89752 | JGI IMG/M metagenome (GOLD analysis project Ga0116181, IMG submission 89752) | Active sludge microbial communities of municipal wastewater-treating anaerobic digesters from USA - AD_UKC075_MetaG | ecosystem: Engineered > Bioreactor > Anaerobic > Digestate | place: USA... | reverse complement strand
TCAATGCCCATCCAAAATTGGGGTATTGTTTTAAACCAATTTATGCTTATTTTTGAAGAAAGGCTCAGATTATAAAATCCAAGCCCTAACTTTTTAACTTACACACTTCGTGGGATAGTGTCCTTTTTTTTATGGATATTTTTTCAATCCGCAGGTTTTAAGAGTATTTCAGGTCAGCATTTTTGTATGGGAAATCTATCTTTTTTATTGGGCATATATGTTTTGTCATATTTAACTATTCTCCACAATCCCAATCTCCTCCTCAGTCAATCCATACAGTTCATAAACCATCTGATCAATCTCCTTATCGGTAGCGTCAATTTGGGATTTTATTTCCAACACTTTTTTCTTTTCCTTTTCGAAATAATCTTCCCACTCGGATTTTTGTGAAAGGGAAAGGGTTACTTTTTGTTTGGCGAGTTCTTTCAGGAAATCTGCGTAAGACAAATCCTGCCAATTTTTAAGTTTTTTGGATAAGGTTTCTAACGAAAATTCTCTTTGAAGGTTTCTTTGGAATTTATGAACGGATTTATTTTTTTCGTATGATAGTTCATTTATGATAACTACCGAATTTGATAATTCTCTATTTTGATCTGAATTAATCTCAGGAATTGGAAAAGCGGATAAATTTTCGAGTGAAATTTTCGCGAATACTTTTCCTTTTATATCGTGCAATATTCTGTAAAAAATTGTTGCAGGTTTTGAATTAATAATTCCCAATAATGATTCCAAAGGATAATTAATAGATTTTTCATAAATTCCGTGAACCAAAGTATCAAAGTAGAAATTATTTTTGTCCAAAGACCCAATTAATTGATCACCAGTTTTCCGTACAAGAATTTTCTTCACCTCGAAAATTTCGGGACTTCGTAGGCCATAATCAATGCGATTTTGTGAATTCATACCATCTTTAGATTTTATATCATCTAAAGTAATCGTCATGTGAATTGTCGGATCATAGTTTATATAATCTCCTCCCCATTCAATTGAAAATTTAGATAATTCCTTACCCCAAATAATAGGCTTAAATTTTTCAGTTTTTTTCTCTTTTGAAATGAGAATGTGTTTAATGTTGCCGGGATTTAGACCGTTTTTTAAATTGAAGTATTCTGCAATAGGTTTAAAAGTGAGAAGTTTTCTGTGAATTTCAGAGATTGATTTATCATTAATTGAAATTTCAAATTTTGGAATGGAAAGAAAGTACTCTTGTGTGTGATTTGTTTTAATTAATCCTTCTTTAGAAATGAAATTTGAAATCTTAACTGCTTCAATTAACTTAATATTATTTTGAGAATTATTTTTATTATTAATCGTAAAATTTAACATTAAACTACCGCCAACTTCAGCGTCCTCAAAAACCTTTTCAGTTATCGTATAAATTTCATTTATTTTTGTTCTAGTTAAAAGTAATTCTCGAATTTTGTCATAATAAGAATTAAATAAAAGTGATTTAGGAATGATAAAATGGATAATTCCCTTTTGGAAAACTTGTAACATTCTTTCAATGAACAAAATATATAAATTCGTCTTATAAGTTGTGAACGGAAAATTTGATCTATAATAATCTTGTTCTTTTAAATTCATCAAAATTCCGTACGGCGGATTCCCAATCACCACATCAAAACCACCTTTCGCAAAAACTTGAGGGAACTCCTCTTCCCATTTAAATGCTTTCTCTCCTGCAATTTCAGGATCATCGATCAGCGAGTTTCCGCACTTGATGTTATCATTCAGACTGTTGAGTTTACGGTTCGGTTCTGCGGTGCGAAGCCATAAGGAAAGCTTGGCGATCTCCACACTTTCCTCATTCAGATCCACGCCAAACAAATTATTCTCCAAGATACTTTCCGAATGGTAACTGAATGAGATGGAAGATCCTGTAAGTTTGGATTCCAGTTCATCAATATACTGATGTTCTTCAATCAGGAAATTTAGTGCTTCGTTCAGGAACGCACCGCTTCCACATGCAGGATCTACAATGGTAATATGCAGTAACCATTCACGGTAATCAATGAGTTTCTTCAGAAGGTTTTCTTTGGATTTCTGCTGACGTTTTTTGTCGGTGAAGTAATCTTCTTCAATAATCCCAAAGTCGGTCTTCTTTTCTTCACACAGTTTCCCAACCGTATTTTCTACGATATATTTGGTGATGTACTTCGGAGTGTAGAAAACCCCGTCTTTTTTCCTTTTGGTTTTCGATTTATCTACTTCCTTTCCTTCTAATTGGGATTTGATCTCATCGATTTCATTCAGGGAATTTTCAAAGATATGGCCCAGTATATTGACGTCGACCTCACTTGCAAAATCATATTCCGAAAGTTTCAGGGAGTGTTTATAAAGCAGTTGGTCATCAATGTTGATGTTATCTAAGATTTCATCGGCTTTAAAGAGTCCACCGTTATAAGCAAAAACATCATGATGCTTTCCTTTGTAACCCGTGTTTAGGTAACCGAAGTATTTTTTAAACCGGTTGTATAACGGCACACATTCATCAAGTTCATTCAGTTTGTTCCACTGTTCAAGGATTTGTCTTACAGAGTTGGGAGGTAATAAACCACGGTCTTCCCCAAAGAACAGAAACAGTAATCGGTCGAGTAGCTTTTGTGTTTTCTTAAAGAGTTCGAGTTGGTCGAACTCTGGATTCAGTTCTACTAAATTTTGGAAAAGTTCCCGCTTGAAAAGCGAGTAATCTTTATAAAGCTTTTTAGTGATCGTGTCTTCCTGACTCAGGGATTCATCTTTGATTTTCTTGGGAATATTGTTTTTGATATTCTCGTAAGATAGAAGCAGGTAGAGCAGATTGAAATCGTCCTGTTTAAGATCGAATAAGTTGAATTCTATGAAGGTTACTGAGTCATCGATATAAAACCTTAACTTTTCAAAGTTGGAGGTGATTACATACACGCAGCACGATTGGTTGTTTTTGTAATTAAATGCCTGTTGTTCTACTTTTCCAAGATCGGTGGTATTCGTTCCTTTCAGTTCGATAACACCAACCACATTTTCTTCAATGATAATGCCACCATCTGCTTTTTTAGCATCCTTAATGTTTCGGAGTTCAGTCGTAAGGTTGAACCCGACTGTGGGATTCAGGGTATAACCAAAGATATTCACAAACAGATCCCGAAGGAAACCTTCCTGATACTGTTCTTCTTTTGAGTTACGGATATTCTCCTGAATGTTAGGGCTGTGAAAATGGTTTTGAAAGTCAGTCCATTTATTGAGTAAAATTTGGGAGTCCTGTGTTTTAAGGTATTTCTTGATGATGGTCTTCTGAAACATAGCTGCATTTAGAATTCTAAAAGTAAGCAATTCTCTCCGATTTTTGCTAACCATCACCTTAAAAAAAAAGCCTTGCCAAAAAAGACTTTGACAAAGCTTTGCTTTATGTTTTATTTTGCGAATTCCTGCACAATCCTTTCGGTAAAGGCAGGTAAATCTTCTGGAGTTCTGCTTGTGGTAAGATTTCCGTCTGTCACCACTTCTTCGTCCACCCAATTCGCACCGGCGTTTTTCAAATCTTTGGAAATAGCTTCTACTGAAGTCATTTTCTTACCAGAAACCACGTCTGCGTTGATCAATGTTTGCGGTCCGTGGCAGATGGCTGCTACTGGTTTGTTTTCGTTGAAAAAATCTTTCACAAATTTTAACGCATTTTCATCAACGCGCACTGCATCGGGATTAAAAACGCCACCTGGTAAAAGTAACGCGTCGTAATCGGAAGCTTTTGCCTCGGAAACCGTTTTATCAACTTTTACCGAATTGCTCCATTCAAAGTGTACCATCCCTCTTATTTCGCCACTTTTCAGGGAGATTATTTCTACGTTTCCGCCCGCATTTTTCAAAGCGGCAACGGGGTGTTCCAACTCACTTTGCTCATATCCATCCGCAGATAATACTGCAATCTTTTTGTTTTCTAATGTTGCCATAATTCTTGATTTTTAATTGTGAAAACATAGGCAAATATGCGGCCGACATATCTGGCTTTATGAAGAATTATTAAAAATTAGGAAGGTTTAAGATTTAACCTTTTAAGCCAATTTAAATTAAATTCTCTCGAGCTCATCTCCCGAAATTTGAGTCTTGAACGATCCGTAATTCACCGTCACCTTCTGGTTTTTATCAATTTTTTCAATCGTACCCACGGAAGTTGAACCTGTAATTCTCACACGTTGACCCACTTTAAGCCAAACAGCACGTTCTTTTTTACGGCGGTCTTCCAATTTTTCGTTGGTTTCAGCAATTTTTTCCTGAACGTTTTCCTTTTTGAGTTGTTGCGTAATTTTGCGTTTTACGATTTGAAGTTTCTTCGATTCGTCTTTGTCTGCTCCTAGTTTCCTGAATTTTTCCTGCTCCAGAATTTTCACGAAATCGCGCACCACATCTTTTCGTGATTTCCCTTTTACATAAGAATCGATGAAGCCTTCAATCTTGTTTCCAAACTGAAGTTTGCGGTGCTCTTCTTCGTATAATTTTTGAAAGTTAAAAAGTTTTTGCTGAAGTTGCTCGTTCAGTTTTTCTAAATTTTCTCGCTTGTTTTGGGTAGATTCTTTTTGCTCTGTTAAATTCGATTTTAATTTTTCGACCTCAAATTTTTCCTGCTGAAGTTTTACAATCGTTTTGTCAAGGTTCACAATATCATGTTCCACCTTTTTTTTGGCGGAATTAATGATGAAACGTGGAATTTTATTTTTCTCGGCAACTTCGAAAGTGAAGGAACTTCCGGCTTGTCCAACCTCTAATTTGTAAAGCGGTTCCAATGAATATTCATCGAAGAGCATCGCTGCATTTTGTGCGTTCGGAAGTTGCTCAACGACAAGTTTGATGTTCGTGTAATGCGTTGTGATAATGGCAAAACTTTTCTTGTCATAGAAAAATTCGAGGAAACTTTCCGCCAAAGCTCCGCCCAATTCAGGATCAGAGCCGGTTCCGAATTCGTCAATCAACAAAAGTGTTTCTGAATCGGCTTCCCGAATAATTTTAGACATCTTTTTCAGTCGGGAAGAGTAGGTGGAGAGATGGTTTTCAATCGATTGATTATCACCGATGTCCGTCATTAAATTGTCAAAGAAAAACATTTCCGATTTTGGATGAACGGGAACGAGAATTCCGCTCTGAATCATCAGTTGCAGTAATCCAACCGTTTTTAGAGTAATTGATTTTCCGCCTGCATTGGGTCCGGAAATACACAAAATTCGGTTGTGTTCCGTTAAAGTTAAAGTTTGCGGAAAGATCTGCTTATTTTCTTCTTGATTTCTAATCAGCAAAAGAGGATGGAAAGCATTCACCAAACGCAAAGTTTTGTGACGGTTGATTTTAGGTAAAACGCCGCCGACTTTTTCAGCGAATTTTGCTTTGGCTCTCGCTAAATCTAAATCAAAAATATAGTTTTGATAATCAGAAAGTTGTGGTTGGAATTCGGCGATTTCTGCAGTAAGTTTTCTTAAAATTTTGTCGACTTCCTTTTTTTCTTCCTCTAAATTTTCTTTGAGTTTGAATTGATGTTTTACCACCGATTCCGGCTGAATGTAAGTAATGGAACCTGTTTTGGAAACACCCAAAACTCGCCCTGAAACTCTTTTTTTATAACCCGATTTTACCGCCAAAACTCTTTGGTCATCGATAATACTTTCACGAATATCATCCAGAAAATCGGTGGAAGAAAGTGCTGTCAAAGTTCGGTTGAAATTTTCCTGGATGGCTTTTCTGGCGTGTTGAATTTCTGTTCTGAGCGTTTTTAAGATAGGAGAAGCTTCACTTTTCACTTCGCCAAAACGATTGAAAACCTTGTCAATCTTATCGATGACTTCTTTTCGGTATTCTAAATCTTTAACGTCATTATTGAGGTTCAAAAACAATTCTTCAAATGGTGGAAAAAATTTTTGAAGTTTTCCGATTTGTTCCGTCAAGCTTTTAATTTTAATGAAAGCTGAATTTTCCAACCGGAAATTTTCAATCATCATCAGTTTCAGTTCCGCTTCAATATCTTCATATTCATCAAAGGGAATGGCGTTTTCACTTTCAAAACTCGACAAATATTCTGCAACTTTTTTTAAGGAAATTTCCGCTTCGTCAATTGGAAGGGGACGAAGTTTTTCAATTTTTTCTGCCGTTTTTGGGGAATACGCAAAAGGCGAGATTTCCGTTAATAGCTCCGGAAACTCAAGTTCGTTTAAATCTTCTTTTTGAATGTGCACGGAGCAAAAATAGTGAATTTACAGCATCACAAGAATATATTAAGTTATAAAAACTTATTTTTGAAAATCAATATCTGAAATTTGCCACTCAAACACTCAACCACTCAAGCACTCAAACAAAAAATGACTTGGACTGAAATTCTCGCCCCCATCAAAAACTCCGAATATTATGAAAATCTTTGGCAGAAAGTAAATGCGGAATATGCTTCCACAAAATGCTTTCCACCAAAAAATCAGATTTTCAGAGCGTTGGAATTAACGCCTTTTGATGAAGTGAAAGTAGTGATTATTGGTCAAGACCCGTATCATAACGATTTTCAAGCAAACGGATTGTGTTTTTCGGTTTCCGAGGAAGTTGCGGCACCACCTTCTTTAAAAAACATTTTCACGGAATTGAAAGAAGATTTAGGAATTGAACGTACCAAAAAAGAACTTGATGATTGGGCGAAACAAGGCGTTTTACTTTTGAATGCCACACTTTCTGTAAAGGCACATTCGCCAAATTCTCACAAAGATCTGGGTTGGGGAAAATTCACCGATTTCATTATCAAAGAAATTTCCGATAAAAAAGAAAACGTGGTTTTTGTTTTATGGGGAGCTTTCGCACAAAAAAAGGAGGAACTCATTAATTCCTCCAAACATTTAATTATTAAATCTGCCCATCCATCGCCGTTTTCGGTGTATCGTGGCTTTTACGGAAGCAGACCTTTTTCTAGAATTAATGATCATTTAAAATCAAAAAATCTCCCACTTATTTCGTGGTAGTTCCACCTCTTTGAACGGTAGTATTTACGGGATCTCCTTGCTCGAATTTTAGTCCAATCTGGTAAGTTCCTTTTAAAGCTTTAAATCCCTTCTCCGACGTGGTTTCAGGAGTAACCGATACTAAAGTAATGTTGTAGCCGTTAAAACTTTGGGTTTTTGTGTAACCTTTGTTGGCATCGTTTATGGTGCTGATTTGCAACGTCATAGGTCGTGTTGCAACTCCCATAAATTCTACATCCGTTGTAGCGACTCCCGCCCAAATACAATTTACATCTTTTGGGCATCGGCTGTCTTCAGACATCTGCTTAAAGGTGACGTTCATTTGGTATTCTTTCACAAATTTATTTTCGCCTTCTTTCAAATAAACTATTCCTGTTTTGGTAGCATTAATTTTCTCGGCTTCCTTTACTGCATCAGCATCGGGAGGTAATCCTACGGACATTTTCGGCTCCTCGGTTTTTGGGGTAGTTGTACCTGTTGCAGACGTGGAAACATTGGTGGAAGATTTTGTATCTGTTTTAACAGTAGTGGAATGATCTACTTTTTCATTTTCAGTAGAATTTTGAGTGGTTTGGCATGTCGCTAATGTCAAAAAACTGAATGTGGAAAGAACAAGTCGGTGTAACATCATTTTATTATTTAAATAGATCAATTAACACCACCAAAAACATTGCCAAAGCAACCATCAAATTAAATCCAGTTCCATAAAGGAAACCAATTAAAGCGCCTTTAGTGGAATTCCAGGCTTTTTTTTTGTCGTTTGCGTCATGAAGTAATTCACCGATGAAAACGCCCAAAAACATCCCGATCAAAAAACCAAAAGGTACTGGAATAAAAAACATACCCGCAAAAGTCCCAATCACCGAACCCACGCTTCCCCATCTCGTACCGCCATATTTTCTGTTGGTTCGTGCAGGAATTACATAATTTAAAACTACTGAAATTGCTGTTAAGGCCACAAAAATCCAAACGTAAACCATGGAAAGTGGTGCATCGGTACCGAATTTGTAGATGAGCAAACCACATAAACTTAACAAAAGTCCGGGTAAAACAGGAATGAATGTTCCCAGGATTCCTAAAATCATTAAAACGACGGTAATGAGATAAATGAAGGTGTAATCCATCTGAAATTTTTGTTAAAAATACGCATTAATCGATTAAACACAAACAGATTTCTTATTTTTGCGACAATGAACAACGAACTGAAAGATACCAAAGATTTTCTGCAAACCATAAGTGACACGCTTCATTTTTGGTTGAGGGACAATTTTCCCGACAGTTGGGTTTTGCTAAGTCAGATCGTGTTCAAGTTTTTACTTTTGATTGGGTTGGTTTACGCCATCGACTTTATGGTTAAACTTTTCTTGAATGGAATTTTCAAGATCTTTTTTAATAAAGATAAATATCCGGTTCTAAAGTCAATTTATCAGTCCCGAATTACCAATTCCTTCTCTCATTTGATTGCGCTTTTGTTCGGAAGTTTTGCGCTGTTTTCCATTTTTTACCGTCATCCCAAAAGCTTCACTTTTTTGGAAAGAATGGTTGGTTTGGCGATCGTTTTTGTGGTGGCAGGAATGCTTTACCGTGGTTTGAATGCTTTTAGAAATTATTTCATCATTCAACAGGATTTTTACAAGATTATTGCACTCAATGCGGTATCACAAACCGTAAAGATTTTTGGAATTTTTGTTTCTTCGGTTGTTGCAATTTGTGTGATTTTTGGGATAAGCGGTTCTGCAATCGTTGGTAGTTTGGGAGCAATTACAGCGGTCTTGGTATTGGTTTTCCGTGATACGATTCTGGGATTTGTAACGGGAATTCATGTGGCAACTTCCAAAAACTTAAAAGTTGGTGATTGGATCGGAATTCCGAAATATAATTTAGAAGGAAATATTGAGGACATCAATCTTCTGACCACAAAAATTCAAAATTTCGATAAAACCATTTCAACGATTCCGACTTATGATTTGTTGACGACGGAAATCAAGAACATTCAAGTGATGTCTGAAAGTAACACGAGAAGGATTAAACGGTCGATTATTTTTAACATCAACTCCTTTAAATTTTTAGGCAGAGAAACCATCGACAAACTCGCAAAAATTAATCTCATCACTGATTATCTTGAAATTAAAAAAGAAGAAATGATTAAAGAGCGGGAACACATAAAAAATCCTGAACTTTTGATCAATGGAAGACAGCTTACCAACATCGGCGTTTTCCGCGAATATGTTTTTAATTATCTGAAAAATAATCAGTACATCGACCAAAACGGAACCATTATAGTAAGACAACTCGAAAATACTCCGCAAGGAATGCCGCTTGAAATATATTGTTTTACCAACAGTTCGGAATGGTCGAATTATGAAGATATCCAAGCCGATATTTTCGACCATCTTCTGGTGGCTTCCAAGGAATTTGAGTTGGAAGTAGTACAGTTTTCAAAAGTGTAACCAACGGATTTCAAGCTTCAAATCTTAAATGCAAATCATTCACGAACTTTAAAATTTAAATAAATCAATCGTAAGCAAACCTATAATCTAAAAACCTCAAATCTCGAATCAAACAATGACAAAACTGAGCGTAAATATCAATAAAATTGCCACCATTAGAAATGCAAGAGGCGGTGAATTTCCGAGCGTTACAGAGGCTGCTGTAAAATTGCAAAAATTTGGTGCAAAGGGAATAACAGTTCATCCGCGTCCCGACGAAAGGCATATCACAAGAAAAGATGTTTATGATTTAAAACCTTTAATTACCACGGAATTTAATATTGAAGGAAATCCACACCGACCTTTTATTGATATGGTTTTGGAAGTAAAACCTGAACAGGTGACTTTGGTTCCCGATGCAGATGATGCGATCACTTCCAATGCAGGTTGGGATTGCGAAAAGAATTTAGAGTTTTTAAAATCGGTGATTGCTGAATTCAAAAATGCGGGAATTAGAACCTCCATTTTTCTCGACCCAAATCCTGAAATGGTGAAATTTGCCGCAGAAACAGGTACGGATAGAATTGAACTTTACACCGAAGCTTACGCAAAAAAGTATCCGATCAACAAAGAAGAAGCCGTAAAGCCGTATTACGAAACCGCAGTTGAAGCTGCAAAATTTGGTTTGGGAATCAACGCAGGTCACGATTTGAGTTTGGACAATCTAAAATATTTCGCAGAAAATATTCCCAACTTACTGGAAGTTTCCATTGGTCACGCCTTGATTTCCGAAGCTTTATATTTGGGGTTGGAAAATACGGTTCAGGCATATTTGAAGCGATTGGCTACTTGGTAATTCAGTAATTCTTCAATGAAGTTTTTGAAATTTCCCACCATTTTAATTTTCTTGTTTTTTTGGAGCTGTCAAGTCAATTATCCAATTTTACAGCCGTGGAAAAATGATGTTTCCAAAAGAAACTTTTCTTGGAAAGAACAAAAAGATTCCATCCATCTGAAAATTTCAGGCGAAAATCTACAGCCAATTTTCTTTAAAAACAAAGACACCTTGAAGCGCGGTTTTATCATTCAAAGCTTTTATTTTCAAGGAAACCAAGGTCGGAAAATCAACGCTTGGCTATTAAAACCCAAGAAAAATAGTGCTGTAAAATCTGTCTTCGCACTGCACGGAAATTCGGGAAACATCAATACTCATTTCGAAAATTTCGCTAATTTGACAGATTTTGGTTTTCAGGTTTTTATTTTCGATTATTCGGGATTCGGTTATTCCGAGGGAAAAGCAAACAGAAAAAATGCTTTAGAAGATTCTTATATAGCTTTTGAATTTTTCAAAAATCTAAGCGATGTAAAAAACACCCAAAAAATAATTTACGGGCAATCCATCGGTGGAAATTTCGCAATTCCTGTTGCAAAAAAAAATCAGAACGAAATCGAAGGTTTGGTTTTGGAGGGGACTTTTTTGCAGACCGACGATATTGCGAATCATTATGTGCCTGTTTTGGGGAAAATTATTGTTAAAAATAATTTCGACAACGAAGAAAATCTCAAAAATTTCAGAAAGCCAATTTTGGTTGTACACAGCAAGGACGATAAGATTGTTCCCGAAAAATTGGGCAGAAAACTTTTTGAAAAAGCTAATCCACCAAAAAATTTTACGCTGATAGAAAAATGCCATGTCTGTGGAATAAGATTTTATGCGGGAGAAATTGTAGAAAAAATAAACAAACTCATTTTTAAAAATTAGTTTGTATTTTTGAAGAAGGGATTCTACAATCACAGTTCATGATTTTTCAGCACACCTTTTTTGGGATGTGGATTTGGAGAAATTTGATTTGGACCAATACAAGGAATTTATCGTTCAGCGTGTTTTGGAATATGGAATGCTGATGGATTGGATTTTGCTAAAAGATCTGTAGGGAAAAGAAGCTATTAAAGAGATTTCGCTTCTCTTGAAAGATATAATTCCTGTCACGCTTTCGTTCTTGTCAACTATTTTCAATAATGAGGAAAAAGAATTTAGATGCTACACACCCATAAAATCCGAACTGAACTTTTGGAACTCCTAGAAAAAATGGCAACTGAAGAAACTTACTTACCTATTTTCAACAAGGAGAAAATTCTCCAGAACCTGCAGTTTTTGGGGAATTTAATTGGGAAAATTGTAAAGAGGTAATTAGTAATGAGTACTTGAAATTAAAATTTTTATGAATAACATCCTCCACTCAAAAATATACGGACAAGAAAAATCAGGAACGCCGATTCTCGTTTTCCACGGACTTTTCGGAATGCTCGACAATTGGGGAAGTTTCGGGAAGGAAATGGGCGAACTTTTTCCTGTGCATTTGATTGATTTAAGAAACCACGGCAAAAGTTTTCATTCCGAAGAAATGTCGCACGACGATTTGGCGCACGACATCACCCATTACATGGAACATTACGGAATAGAAAAAGCCAATTTGCTCGGTCATTCTTTAGGCGGAAAAGCGGTGATGCAATTCGCCATCAAATATCCCTTGAAAGTGGAGAAACTCATCGTTGTAGATATCGGTCCAAAAGCTTACCCACCGCATCATCAAGGAATTATGAAGGCGTTGGAAAGTGTGGATTTCAACCAAGTAAATTCACGCCAGGAAGTTGAGGAAATTTTACAGCAATTCATTCCCGAAAAATCTGTCATTCAGTTTCTTGCAAAAAATTTATATTGGAAAGAGGACAAGAAATTAGCTTGGCGTTTCAACTTGAAAACTTTATCTGAAAAATACAGCGATTTCGTTTCTAATGCGATTAAATTTGGAGTTTTTACCGGAGAAACTTTATTTATTGCAGGCGAAAAATCAAATTATATTTTGCCGCAGGATGAATTTCAAATCAAGCAGCAATTCCCAAATTCTTCCATTGTTAAAATTCCCAACGCAGGACATTGGGTTCAAGCAGAAAATCCAAAGGATTTTAATGAAGTGGTGAAAGATTTTCTAATGCATCAATTTATTGATTAATTTGAAGATGAATGCAATTGAAGGTTTGAAAATGCATTTTTAAAGCGTATTTTTGTAAAATTCACCATTCACCATTGACCATTCACTGAAGAATATGACACTCGTAACCGGCGCTACAGGAATTCTCGGCAGAGTAATCGTTTTGGAACTTCTGAAACGCGGAAAAACGCTTCGTGCCACGAAAAGAAAAGCGAGCAATCTTGAAGAAGTTCGCCATTCTTTCAAATTTTATACGGAGAATCCCGACGAACTTTTCAATAAAATAGAATGGGTTGATATCGATTTTGATGACATCGATTCGTTAAAAATAGCGGTGAATGGCGTAGAAGAAGTGTATCATTGCGCCGCAAAAGTCAGTTTCCATCCCGATGCTCGTAAGAAAATGTATCATACCAATATTGATGGAACTAAAAACTTGCTTTACGCTTGTGAAAATTCATCGGTGAAAAAATTCTGTTTCGTGAGCTCCATTGCGGTTCTCGACGGATTTAATGAAAATGGTATGATGGATGAAGATTCCGATTTCAATTCAAAACTCGAACATTCTGCTTATGCAGAATCGAAACATTTTTCAGAAATGGAAGTTTGGCGCGCTTCGGCAGAAGGTTTAAACGTGGTCATCTTAAATCCTGGAATGATTATCGGCAGCGGAAACTGGAACGAAAGCAGTGGATTGATTTATGAAAACTTCACGAAAGGTTTCACTTTTTCGGGCGGAACTTCTTATGTTGATGTTCGCGATGTTGCGGAAATTTCCGTGGAATTGATGGAGAAAAATATTTTCGGGGAGCGATTTATATTGATTTCTGAAAATAAACGGTACAGTGAAATGACCAATTTCGTGCGAAATAAATTAGGAAAATCTACTCCGAAAATTCTTTCAAAATCGGTGTTGAATTTTGCTAAAATTTTAAATTTCTGCTTTGGATGGTTTATTCCATCTTTGAAAATGGCGAACAAAGCAAACATCGAATCGGTCACAAATTTGAATCCCATTTCCAATCAAAAAATTAGGGAACGTCTTGATTATGAATTTATTCACGTAGAAGAAAGTCTTGATTTTCACTTAAAAAACTATAGACAAGACAAAAAATTGTAGTTGAAAATAATTGAAATAATTCGCCAAGAGCCGAATTCAATTTTAAAATGTAAAAATGAATTTCACCCAATTCCTCAATAAAAACACCAAAAGATTTCCCATGAAACCCGCAATAGGTTTCAAAAAAAACGAAGAATGGAAAGAACTTGATTGGAAAAATTTTCGAAGAATGGTTTTCAAAACAGCCAATGCTTTGAAAGATGCGGGAATTGCTGAAAATGACCGGGTTGCGATTTATTCCGACAACTCTGCGGAATGGATTATTTTCGATTTGGCCATCATTTCTCTCGGCGCAATCACGGTTCCGATTTATTCTACAAACAATCTCGAACAGGCCGAATACATTCTAAAAGAATCAGAATCGAAAATGATTTTGGTCGGAAATCAGGAACAGTATGATGCGGCGTTTGAAATTTTGAATAAAAGTCATATTCTGCAAGAAATCATTGTTTCTAAAAAATCGGTTTGGATCAAAACAGAGAACTCACAATACTTGGAAGACTTCATTAATAATGCTGATGAAAGCTTCAAAATTGTCGAAAAAAATAACGATGATTTAGCCACCATTATTTACACTTCGGGAACAACGGGTGTTCCGAAAGGAGTGATGTTGACTCACGGGAATTTTCAAAAATGTTGCGATGCCCATTTCGATTTCTTTAAATTCAGAAATTTTGAAGGGGAACATTCTTTGGCGTTTTTACCTTTAACACATATTTTCGAGAGAAGTTGGACTTTGCTTTGCCTCTACGGCGGTGCAAAAGTTTCATTTTTGGAAAACACCAAACTCATCGCGACCGCTTTAACTGAAGTTAAACCAACCATGATGTGCTCTGTTCCAAGGTTCTACCAAAAAATTTATGCGGGAATCCAAGAAATGGTTGCAGAAAGTTCCGATTCGAAAAAGAAAATTTTCAACTGGGCTTTGAAAAATGGGGGAGAACTTGCGGAGTTGAAACGACTTAATAAGTCGATTCCACTTTCATTGAACTTGAAGAATGCTATTTCCAACAAATTGGTTTTCAGTAAAATAAAAAACAAATTGGGTGAAAATCTTTGGTTCATGCCATGTGGAGGAGCTTCAATTTCTTCCGAAGTCACAAAATTTTTTGATGCGATGGGAATTCACATTACCGTTGGTTATGGGTTGACAGAAACTACGGCTACTTTAACCGCATTTCCCCTGCAAAATTACGAACACGGAACTGCGGGAATCACTCTTGGCGACACCCAAATTAAGATAGGCGAAAACGATGAAATTTTGGCAAAAGGAAGCGGAATCATGAAAGGCTACTACAAAAAACCCCACGAAACCGCCGAAGTTTTTACCGAAGATGGTTGGTTCAAAACAGGTGATGCAGGAAAATTTGACGAGAAGGGAAACCTTGTTATCACCGATAGAATCAAGGATTTGATGAAGACTTCTAACGGAAAATATATCGCACCGCAACCGATTGAAAATATGCTGTCCAACAATAATTTCATTACTCAAGCGATGGTGATTGCAGAGGGAAAACCTTATGTAACCGCATTGATAATCCCTAATTTTGAAGTGTTGAAAGAGCAGCTCCCAAAGATGAATATTAATTTTACCAATTGGGAAGAAGTTGTAAATTTAGATGAGGTAAAGGAATTTTACCACCAAAAAATCAACGAGATTCAACACTCGTTTTCAGGATTTGAGAAGGTGAAAAAATTTGTTTTAATGCCGTCAGAATTCGAGATTGGAAGTGGCGAAATAACCCCAACTTTAAAGGTGAAACGAAATGTGGTGATGAAAAAATATTCTGACTTAATTGATAAAATGTACCATAATTAAACAATGACGTAACAATTCGCTTCTTGGCGAATTCAAAAAATATAAAAATAAACCACAATAGGAACAAAAGAAATCTGTTTATGAATGTCCTGCAAATGCAATATTTCTTTCTAATGAGCAGAACACAAAAGAATGAAAATCTGCGATTTTCACTATTGTGAACTTGTTGTGAGCAAATAAAATAAACGCATTAAAATCATAGAACTTTTGTGCCTTTTGTGGTTTTAAAAAGCATTAATCATAATTTTTTCTCAAGTTAATCAAATGAACGAATTTCAAGGAAATCCAAATTTCAATATCTCAAATCAAACCGTTTCTGCAAGCTGTCCCTCCAATATTGCTTTAATTAAATATTGGGGAAAATACGAGAATCAAATCCCTGCAAATCCGAGTATCAGTTACACGCTAAATCATTGTAAAACAAATACTTATATGGAATTTTTTGCAGATGAACTATTTTCTGTCCAAACCTATTTAGCGGGAAACGAAGAGAAGAAATTTGCCGAAAAAATTGAGAAATACTTCAAAAATATTGAAGATTTTTTACCTTGGATTTTAAAGGGAAAATATATCATTAGAACCGAAAACACTTTTCCGCACAGTTCGGGAATCGCAAGTTCTGCATCAGGTTTCGGTGCGATTGCAAAATGTTTGATGGATCTTGACGAACAATTTTCAGGAAAAATAGCAGACGATTTAAAAGCAAAAAAAGAAAGTTTTCTTGCACGTTTAGGAAGTGGAAGTGCGTGTAGAAGCCTCTACAACGGATTGGTTGTTTGGGGAAAAACAGACGAAGTGGAAGGAAGTTCGGATTTATACGCCGTTCAATATCCTAATGAAGAAATTCATCCGATTTTTAAAAATTTCAACGATTGGGTTTTGCTGATTCACGAAGGTGAAAAATCGGTGAGTTCTACTGTTGGTCACGGTTTGATGAAAACAAATCCGTATGCGGAAAGGAGATTTCAGGAAGCTCATGAGAATTTTACTATTTTAAAAGAAATCCTTAAAACAGGAGATTTGCAAAATTTCATCAAATTGGTGGAACATGAAGCTCTGACTCTTCACGCAATGATGATGATGAGCGAACCCGCTTTTATTCTCATGAAAACAGGAACTTTAGAAGTCATCAATAAAATTTGGAATTTCCGTAAAGAAACGGGGTTGGCTTTGTTTTTTACTTTGGATGCAGGTGCGAATGTTCATCTTCTTTTCCCTGAAGATTCCGATTCCGACAAAATCAAGGAATTTATTGTAAAAGAACTTCTTCAACACACCCAAAATAATGGAGTGGTGAAAGATGAAATGAATTTCTAAAAATACGAATTACGAAGTACGAAATTTGAATGTTGAAACTTGCACCAATTGCACCCTGCAACAATTTGCACCTAAAGAAACTATTTTTTCACCGAAAGTTTGCTCATCGAATGCAGCACGAATAACACGATAATTCCAAGGATTGCAGCCGAAATTGACAAAATAAATTTAGAGTTTTCTTCGTGCCAAAAACCTAAATCCCATTCCATTACGTAAAGGTTGAAGCCGATGAAAATAACGAAAAGTGCTAAAAATATTTTATAAAAAAGTTGCATTGTTGAATTTTTTAGAATTTAATATACGTTGTAAACAATTGTGCAAAGTTAGCAGTAAATAATTTAATAGAAATCGCCAAAAGTACAATTCCGAAAACTTTTTGTAGAACCTGTAGCGTAGTTGGACCTAATTTTCGTTCCAGCCAATTGGCCGATTTTAGGACCAAATAAACAAAAAGCGTGTTCAAAAGAATCGCTGCAATGATATTGATGTCGTGGTAATTTGCGCGCAGTGAGAGCAAAGTAGTCAAAGTTCCTGCACCTGCAACAAGCGGAAACGCAATCGGAACAATCGATGCCGCTTTTGGTTCTGTATTTTTGTGGATTTCAATTCCTAAAATCATTTCCAGTGCGATGATGAAAATGACGAAAGCACCTGCAATGGCGAAAGAATATACATCAACCCCAATAAATTTCAAGATTTTATTTCCGATGAATAGAAATGCAAGCATAATACTCCCTGCAACAAGAGCTGATTTTTCGGAATCTATTCTGCCAAATTTTTGTTTTAAGCCCACAACAATCGGCAATGATCCTACAATATCAATCACTGCAAACAAAACCATGGTCGTCGTCAACGTCTCTTTTAATGAAAAATGTTCAAACATTTCTTGAAATTTAGAATTTCGCAAAAATATAAAAAATAATTGATTATTTATTAATTTCTGAAAATAGGATTGAGATCGAGTTGAAAAGTTCTTCAATCCTTTCTTCGCTGTGGAAAGGTGCAAATCTTTCAAACTGGATCTGTTCTGATAAAACTCTGTATTGGTCAGCGAACTGTTGACCTTTGTTTTGCTCAAGAAAACGGCGGAAATCGCTTTCAGATTGTATAAGATTTCGTTTTTTTGTTTCGTTTACCAAATCATTGTACACCGAAAAGAATGTTGCGAAATCTTTATTATCTTTTAATTTTTTTAGATATTCTATATTTTCTTCTACGGAATTGTTTAAATCTTTTCGGATTAGATCTTCGGTTTCCGCAATCGAAACAAAGTTTTTTTCGGCAACTTGAGGTTTTAATTTTCGCTTTTCACGTCTTTTTACCACCACAAAGAACATGGCAATAAAAGCTGTCAATAAAGCAAAATTTCCGAAAACAACTTTCCAATTGATGCTGTTTTTGTCTTTCACTTTTAGGTTGTGAGTTTGCAAAACAGGTGTGTTTACTGTTTCTAGAACAGTATTGGTATAATCATTTACTTTCTCTAAAGTCGATTTTGCAGCCGCAATTTCTTCAGGCGTTTTCACATCCAAAGAAATAGATTTTGCACCTAAATCCACATATTTTTTGATGGTTGGATTGAAGAAAGAAAAATCTTCAAAGTTAATAGAAACTAAACCTGCTTTTTTCGGAACCACCACATAATCAGCAGTTACCACTCCCGAAAGTTCGTTTTGATGCGTCGTTGTTCTCGCAGTAATTTTTGGGGGATAGAAAATATAGTCGTTTGAATTTACAATTTTCGGCAAATGCAGTGTCCCAAAGTTTCCTGCTCCCGAAACTTTCATCGTCACATTTACAGGTTTTTGAATTTCAGAAACTTCTGTAGCGTTGTTGTTGACCACTGCAATATCAAATTTCCCAACGGCATTTTTAAAAGTTTCCGGCATTCCGGCCGGAAGTTTTTTTACGTTTAATTTCACTCGGTTGGAGACGATTTTGGCTTCTCTCTTGGAATTTGAAATTGAAGCTGTAACCGGATTAATCTCAATATTTCCCTCTTCGGAAGGGAAAATCATGAACACCGCAAGAACCTGCGAATTCATTCCTGCAGAGGACTCAATTTCAGATTTTGCAAAACTTACCGGCTTAATTCTAGCGTTTTTTTGCTGCGGAACTTGGATGTTTCCAACATTTCTAAAACTTCCGTAATCGCGGCTGTATGCTCGAAGAATGGCAATCGTGGATTCGTTCTTATAAACTTCACGGTCCTGAACTTCAAGACTTAAATACAGGTCGTTTAAAGTGGAATTGTCTGCAACAGAAGTTTTTTTCTCCACATCGCGAACGTTGATGTCGAAAGGTTCGGTTTTATAAATTTTACCGTTCACGGTCACCAAAACAGACCCGAATTTAATTTTTCCTGATTGTTTTGGAGTTAGAACCCACTGATAAACCATTTGATTGAGAACGTCTCCTTTTTTTGCATCCAAAACAACCGTGTTTTGTTCAGAAGCAGTTCCAATGATGTCGAATTTTGACAAATCAGGCATTCTCAACGGAGTTTCCTGCTGCATGTTTTCACCGCTTATTTCGAGTAAAACAGTAAGATTAAGTCGTTGATTTACTTTGGCGTCTTTAACATTAGAAACCGCCAAAGTGACTTGACCGTGAGCAAAAATCGCGGAAAATAGAGATAATATGTATAAAAATTTCAGTTTCATTACCAATCCTTCTCGTTGCTTTGTGGCATGGAGTAGGAGTTTTTGTTGAGAATCCGTTTTGCGGTTTCCCGTTCTTTGTTTTCTACACGGTTTAAGATGGAGTTTTCTAAATCTTTAGGCATTTTATCGGCGTCGTTGTTCTTACTCTGATCGGGATCGTTTCCTTCGCCTTCGCCTTTATTTTGTTGACCGTTTCCTTGTTCCTGTTTTGGTGTGTTTCCTTTGTCCTCACCCTGGTTTTGGTCTTTGTTTTTATTGTCTCCAGCACCGCCGTCGGAATTGTTTTTTTGTTGTTGCTGTTGCTGTTTTTCCTTTTCTTTCCGCATCGCAATTTCATAATTTTTTCTGATGGTTTCGTTGTAAGGATCTTGTTTTAAAGCCTGTTTGTAAAGTTCAGCTGCTTTTTTGGAATCGTTTTTCTGCATGTACGCATTTCCTGAATTGTAAAGTGCTGCAGATTTGTCTGGAATCGTGGTCGCCAAATTTTCTGCTTTCTCGAATTCAGCTTTTGCTTCGTCGTACATTTTTCTTTTGTACAAAGCATTTCCGAGGTTGTAATGTGCGGTGAAATCTTTTTCGTTCAGTTTTGCGGCTTCCATATATTTTGAGGAAGCATTGTCGTAATTTTTCTTGTCGAACTGTTGGTTACCTTTAAAAATCAAAGTGTTGTAATTTTCCTGCGCGGAAAAAAACATCAGTCCAAAAATCATTAATACTGCCGAGAAAATAGCATTCGTGTTCATTATTGCAAAATTATTCCTTTAATTGTTAAAGTCTATAATCGAAATTGTTAAATTTCGGTTAAAGTTGCCCTTAAACAGACTGATTTTGAGTTAAATATTAAATTCCCTCTTCGGATTAAAGAGAAAAATAATCAAAAAGAAAAAGAGGGAAACTGCAAGAAAATATTGGTAATAATGAATAGCGTTATTTGATTTCACGATGCTTTCTGACGAAGTTGAAGTTTTGCTCAAGCCATCGATAATTTGTGAAGTGGCGTTGTCTAAATTATTTCCATCCACGTAAGTTCCGCCTGTTTCGTTGGCGATATTTTGTAAAGCGTTGACTTGTCTTTTAGAAATCACGGTTTGTCCCGAAACATCAGTTTTATAACCCATCAATTGTCCAAAAACATATTCAGGAATTGGTGCACCTTCTTCGGAACCGATTCCAACACTGATGACGGAAATTCCTTCTTTATTGGCTAATTTGATGGCTGCCTTTTCATTTCCTTCATTGTCTTCCCCATCACTTAAAAGCACGACTTTTCTAGAACCTTTTGCGACGTTTTTAAATTTATCGGCAACTGTTCTCATTCCGTTTAAAAAGTCAGTTCCCTGAATTTTCATCACGTTCGTTTCAATTCCTCCGATGTAAGTTTCCGCCGCTGTAAAATCCGTTGTTAAAGGCATAATCGAAGAAGCTTCACCCGCAAAAACCACGATTCCTACCTTATCGTTTCTCATTTTGTTCATGGTTTGAACCATGATGTTTTTGGCCTCATCCAAACGATTCGGTTCCACATCTTGCGCATTCATCGAGTTGGAAACATCGAGGAGAAAAATCACATTGTTCATTTTTTGTTTGGATTTCACTTCTTCCGAACCGCTCAATAAATCCACGATGGAAAGAATTAAAAACAAAGTTGCAATCAAATAAAGCAACGGTAAAATTTTAGAGAACCCCGATTTCTTTTCAAACAATTCATTTTGAAAACGAGCTTCGGCAAAAACATTTTTCTTGCGGTTTTTCCACTTCACGTAATTGAACAAAACAATCCCGAGCAACGGCAATAGCAGCAGCAAAAGTAAGTACCAATAATTTCCTAAATACCAATTCACACGCAATTTTTGTTTAAAGTTTGAAGTTTAAGGTTTCAAGTTCCATGTTCCAAGTTTTTGTCATTACTTATTGCTCATCAGCTCAAGAATTTATAAAAAACCCATCTCAAAAGCGCATCCAAAATCAAAACTCCCAAAGCAATCCACAGGAAAAATCTAAAATATTCTTCGTAATTATACAATTTGGTCGATTTCAATTCGCTTTTTTCAAGTTGGTTGATTTCGTTATAAACATCCTCCAAACTTTGGTTGGAAGTGGCTCTAAAATATTTTCCACCCGTTGTTTGCGCAATTTCCCGCAAAACGGGTTCGTCAATTTTAACCTCGACTTCATTAAAAACCAAGTCGCCGAAAATATCGGTCTGTGTCGGCATCAAAGCATAGCCATTCGTTCCAATTCCTATGGAATATACCTTAATATTATTTGATTTTGCGAGTTGTGCACCAACTTGAGGCGGCATCGCATTTTCTATGGTATTTACACCGTCGGTCATTAAAATAATGATTTTCGATTTGGCTTTGCTGTTCCGCAAATGACTCACCGCAACAGAAAGTCCTTCTCCGATTGCAGTTCCGGGCTGCAATTCGAGCGGATTAAGATTCTCGAGTTCATCCAAAACTACGGCGTGGTCGGAAGTTACGGGAACTTTCGTAAAAGCTTCTCCCGAATAAGTCACCAAACCAATTCTGTCGCCTGGTCTTTGATTGACAAATTTTTTGGCGATTCCTTTTAAAGCCGTTAATCGGTCGGGTTCCAAATCTTTTGCCAACATACTTAAAGAAACGTCAACAGAAAGCATGATGTCGATTCCTTTGCTGTCGTCATTGTCTTGGGAAATGGTGAAAGTTCTTGGACGAGCCATCGCAATAATCAACGCCGAAAGAATCATGTATTTTGAAATTTTCAGCAGAGAGAGAACGAAGAGAATTCCCTTGTTTTCCTGCATATTTTTGGTAGTGGGAACTTTTATTCCTGTTCGTCTTTTCTTCTTTAAATCTAAAATGAAGAGCGGAATGAACGCCAAAAACAGCAGCAAAAACCACGGACTGTAAAATTCAAAATTCAAAAAATCTAACGTCATTTTATACTCCTGTTCTTAATTGTTCGGCTTCCAAATCTTTTGAGGAACGTTTTACGAAAGCTTTCATATCTTCAAAATCCTTCGACATGGTTTGCTCATCAGGAAAAGTTTTGGCAAATTTCACCAAGTCGCTGCGAAGAAAAACATCTTCCACGATTTTTTCGTTTTCGGGTGAAATGGCGTTGTTCACTTTCATTACACCAATCAAATCGTCGGTCAATAAAACATCTGCAGGGATTTTATATTGCTTCGTGATGAAGTTTCTTGAAATCTCAATCAATTCCACATAAAACGAACGGTAATTTCCTGATTCGATGTACTTTTTCTTCTTTAAATTGTCTAATTCTTTCAGCGTTTGATTCGTCATCACGACAGGAGAATTTTTTCTCCGTCGTCCGTATTTTACAATTTGCCAAATCAAGAAAATCAGAGCGAGAAGAATCAAAACACCCAGAATATACCATTTATAAAGTTCCCAATAATCTTTCACATCGAGTTTTACCTCTTTGTTTTTCATGATGTCGTTGATTTGGTCGCCTTTCTGTGCGGTGTTCACGACTTCAACTTCGTACGGAATGGTGTGGTAAACTTGTCCGCCAATTTTAAAATCTAAAGCGGGAATCGTAAATTTTCCTTCCTCAAAAACTTGGAATTCAATGATTCTTTCGTACAAATCGGGTTGTTTGCTGATGCTGTCTTTGATTTCTTCAAAATGAAAAGGAAGCAACTCATTTTTCGGCGCTGCAACCACATCTTTCCCCTGAAGATTGGAGATATTGACTTTAAAAACCCCGACTTCTCCCAAAGCCAAAGTTTTCTTGTCGAGTTTGGAACCCAATGTTTGCGAATAAGCAAAAACATTGAGGAAACAGATAAGTAAAAATATAATCCTCTCCCTAAATCCCTCTCCAAAGAAGAGGGACTTGCAATGCATTTCACTCGTATTATTTATGTTAAGTTTCATATTTTTTTAATTTGCCCAAATTCGGAATTGGGTTCCGCGCTGCGTTTAACTCTATATCCCAACGAGATGATGACATGGAGATTGTATTATTCAATTTCTCTCAAGATTTCCATGTTTCGTAAATCAATATTTCTCCATTATCATTCCTCAATGATTTTCGCAATAATTTTCAAATTAAACGATTCTCAAATTTTCAAATTCACTCACCGCTTCCTAAAATACTGATACAAAAACTTCGAGTAATCTTCTCCTGTATTGATATTCATAAAACTTGCCGAGGAATTTTCAAAATCTTCGGTTACCTCTTTTATTTTTTTCTTCTGATGTTCTGCATAATTATAGCGCCATCTCGAATTCGATGTATTTGCCCAAACTTGTTTTCCTGTTTCAGCATCGTGGAAAAGTGCGTAACCAATATCGGGAATTTCATTGTCTTTGTCATCAAAAACACGCATTCCGAGAAGTTGGTGTTTTTTCGAGGCAACTCTTAAAATTTTTAGATCATAAGAATCCTCAAAATCTGAAAATATAAAAGCCATTGATTTTTTCTGGAAGACACTCATCATAAATTGCAATGCTTCATCGATTTTTGATTCTGCAGGAACATATTCAGCAGTCAAAATGTTACTGATTATCGCCAAAATATGTTTTCTTCCTTTCTGTGGCGGAATCACTTTATACACTTTATCTGCAAACAGAATCAATCCCACTTTATCGTTATTTCCCGCAGCGGAAAAACCTAAACTTGCGCAGATTTCTGCTACAAATTCACGCTTCAATTGAGTTTTCGTTCCGTAATCCATCGAGGCAGAAATATCCACCAAAAGCATCATGGTCAATTCTCGCTCTTCTTCCATCACCTTCACGAAAGGTTCACGAAAACGGGCGGTTTTATTCCAATCTATTCTACGGATTTCATCACCAAATTGATATGGCCGAACTTCCGAAAAAGTCATTCCCTGTCCTTTGAAAGCGCTGTGATATTGCCCCATCAAAGTAGCCTCCGACTTTTTTTTAGTCCGAATCTCAATCTGCTTTACTTTCTTGATGATATCTTTAATGTCCATGATTGCTGACTGATAAATGATGATTGATAATTGAGGGTGAATTGAAAAACTTCTCACCAACACACCCACTCACCCACAAAATTTACGGTGCCTGAACTTTCCCCAAAATCTGATTCACGATTTCATCGGCCGTAATTTCTTCCGCTTCCGCCTCGAAACTTAATCCGATTCGGTGTCGAAGAACATCTTTCGCAATCTCTTTCACATCTTCCGGAATAACGAAGGCGCGGTTTTTCAGGAAAGCCAAAGCTCTTGCTGCAATTGCCAAGTTGATCGATGCTCTCGGTGAAGCCCCAAAACTGATGTAATTTTTCAAATCGTAAAGTCCGTATTTTTCTGGATATCGTGTTGCGAAAACCATATCGAGAATGTATTTCTCAATTTTTTCGTCCAAATAAATTTGGTTGATGAGCTCTTTAGCCTCAATAACATTTTGTAAAGAAATCACAGGTTTAATCACAGGTTGGTGTGAAGTTGCCACCATCTGCATAATTTTTCTCTCGTCCTCGAAATCAGGATAAGAAATCGTGCATTTGAGCATGAAACGGTCACTTTGCGCTTCAGGCAAAAGGTACGTTCCTTCTTGGTCAATCGGGTTTTGCGTGGCTAAAACCAAAAACGGTTTCGGTAATGGCATGGTTTCATCACCGATGGTTACTTGCTTTTCCTGCATCGCTTCAAGCAACGCCGACTGCACTTTCGATGGAGCACGGTTAATTTCATCCGCCAAAACGAAATTCGCAAAAATCGGTCCCCGCTTAATCGAGAAATCGTTGTCTTTAATGTTGTACATCATCGTTCCCACCACATCCGCAGGAAGCAAGTCGGGTGTAAACTGAATCCTCGAAAATTCACCATGCACCGCATCCGCCAAAGTTTTAATCGCCAAAGTTTTCGCCAATCCCGGAACGCCTTCCAAAAGAACGTGCCCATTCCCGAGAAGTCCGATTAACAGGCGATCCACCATGTATTCCTGACCAATAATTGCTTTGTTGATTTCCTGCTTTAAAAGCGAAAAAAAGTAATTCTGTTCCCTTACTTTTTCGGTGAGTTGTCGTATATCTTCGGCTTGATGTAGTTCTGACATAGGTTGATGTAAATTTAATCCGTAAATTTCTAATAAATAAGGACACTAATCAACACAATTAATGCCAATAATGAGTTAAAGTTTGTTAAAAGAAGGGAGATGGAAGCGCTAAGTCGCACGTTTAAAAAAAATTGGCAAATTCTCAAATTCTCAAAATCCTCAAAACCCTCAAATCCTCAAACTCGCAAACCCTCAAACAATTATTTGGAGCCGGGAACCTGCTTTCGCTACTCGCTTTTTTTCGGCGGCGGCGAAGCCGCCGCCGAAAAAAGACCTCAGACATACCGCTTAATAAGGGCTAGTTACCATTCCGCTTGCGCCTAAAATTATTTGAAAATTGAAAATATTTTCTACCATCTTCGGACTTCCTACTTCCATCTTCCCGCTTTTTTCCCTACTTTTGAACATTAAAACACCCCAAAATGAACTATCATTTTCAGGCACACCGACAAGTCCGAAAAAATCTTCTCGAAATTTTGCAGAATAATTCTTTGCAGGATTTAATGCTGATTCCCGATGGTTTCAATAATAACATGTATTGGAACATTGCGCACACCGTCGCAACGCAGCAACTTCTTTGTTATTATTTGAGCGGAAATCCCTTCCGAATCGATAAATATTGGATTGAAACCTACAAAAAAGGAACGCTTCCCAACTTGAACGTTCAGCAATCAGAAGTGGATGATTTGGCATTTCTATTAATAGAAACTTCAAAGATTTTGTTGAAAGATTACGATGCCGATTTTTTTTCAGATTATACTCCGTACACCACAAGTTTCGGACTTGATTTGAAGAATATCCAAGACGCCATTATTTTCAACAACATGCACGAAAGTTTGCATTACGGTTACGCAATGGCGCAGAAACGGGCAATTTTAGGGGAAAAGTTTTAGAATAATTCATAATTAATAATTAAAAATGAATAATTAATAATGAGAGCAAAAAGATTATTAATTAGTTATTCATTATTTATTTGAAACACATGAAAGACGACTTTATATTTGGTTTGCGACCGGTAATCGAAGCCATCGAAGCAGGAAAAACCATCGACAAAATATTTTTGCAAAACTCTTTGCAGGGACCAATTTATGCCGAACTGAAAACACTTTTAAGCAGACATAAAATCCGCCCGAATTACGTTCCGGTAGAAAAACTGAATCGTTTCACGAGAAAAAATCATCAAGGAGTTGTTGCCTTTATTTCGGATGTTCCTTTTCATTCGATTGAAAATATTTTGCCCGAAATTTTCGAATCGGGAAAAACACCTTTTCTTTTAATTCTAGATAGATTGACGGATGTAAGAAACTTCGGTGCAATCTGTAGAACTGCTGAATGCGTTGGAATTGATGCAGTAATTATCCCCGAAAAAGGAGCTTCGCCCATTAATTCAGACGCGATAAAAACTTCAGCCGGAGCAATTTACAATATCAAAATCTGTAAGGAAAAAAATCTTGCACACACGGTGGATTTCCTTCAACAATCGGGAGTTCAAGTTTTTGCCGCGACAGAAAAAGCGCAAAAATTAATATACGACGTGGATTTCACACAACCTTGCGCTTTAGTAATGGGAAATGAAGAAACCGGTATTTCAAAAGAAGTTTTGCACCATTCCGACGAAAAAATCAAATTGCCGATTGAAGGAAAAACACAGTCTTTAAATGTTTCCGTTGCTTGTGGCGCAATTTTGTACGAAGCAGTGCGACAGAAACTGTAGGGACAAATTGCGATTTGTCCAAGCGTGTAATTTGTCCAATCCTTATAAGTATTTAAAACGGTATCAAACAATTTCAAATAATTTCAAACAAAGTCAAATCAAACCAAAATTTCCGATTTAAAAAAGATTTTTATCTTTATTAAAAAATTGGGAAATATACAGAAGAGTACTATTTCAAAAAGTGACGTTAGAACACATATAAAAGATATCATCGTTGGGAAAATTGAGAAACTTGAAAAATTTATCGAGTTTACTTTAGAGGCGAGTCGCGAAATAAAGAAGACGCCAAAATACGATTCCATTCGTGAGGAAATGCAGGAAGAGATTTATCAGATGCAAAGACAACTTGCAGCACTAAACGATTTGCGAAGAAATCTCACCAAAGTTTTGAATAAACCCACCGATAAAATTCAGTTGGGTTCAATGGTTTTTACGAATAAGGCGAGATTTTATATTTCGGTTTCTTTGGGTGAATTTTACTTTGAAGGAGACCGCTTCTATGCCATTTCCGAGGAAAGTCCGATGGCGAAAATTATGCACGGAAAAAAACCGGGAGATTCTTTTGTACTTAATAATATCAGTCAGACCATTGTAGATGTAATGTGAATTTTAGAAGTTTGTTTAAAAAAGGTTTCAGCTATATATTAAAATTTTCTTCCATTAATTCGATACTTTTGTCTTGATACAAAAGTATCCAAAAAATAAAGACTTGATATTTTTGCTAAAAAATCAAAATTTCTTTCAAGAAAATTTCCGGAACTCGGGCGAAAAGTTAAGTTCGATTGTAAGAAAATGTATTGCCGCCACTCAAACAATGGAAATTTTAATTTTGTTATAATAAAGAGAATTCCGGCAGCAAGAAATTTCAATTTTTCTTAACGCAAAAATCTCCTAGGTCGTTTAGAACTAGTATTCTTGGAGAATTAAATATAAAAGGATGAATAAAGCAGCAGTTTTAAAGGAAATTATAGAAAGCAGAAGAAGTATTTTTCCGAAAGATTATTCCGGTGAAAAAATTGAAGAAGAGATTTTAAATGAAATTTTAAACTCTGCCAATTTCGCTCCCAATCACAAGAAAACAAAACCGTGGCGTTTTCAAGTTTTTAGAAATGAAAAAAAATTAGAACTTGCCAACAAACTTGCTGAAATCTATAAAAACACAACTCGACCCGAAGTTTTTCTAGAGAAAAAATATCTGGATATTACGCACAAAATTTCAAACACAGATACTATAATCACAATTTCTGTGAATTTCAGCGGCATGGTTCCGGAATGGGAAGAAATTGCAGCAACGGCGATGGCTGTCGAAAACATGTATTTAACTTCAACCATTCACCAAATCGGCTGTTATTGGAGTACACCAGGAATGATACAGCATTTGGGCGAATTTCTAAATTTGGAAGAAAATCAAAAATGCATCGGTTTGTTTTATTTGGGAAAAATAAAAACAGATTAAGTTTTAGACAAAAATAATAGTGACCAAAACAAAAATCGCAACAGGAACTCCAATTGCGGCAATTAGCTAATTTCTATTATTCACCATAAAAACTTCCTGAAGATTAGAGCAAATAATTGCTGAACAAGAAAAATGATTACCGCATAAATAATGAAAACGATCCAGTTTCCCCAATATTTCATCCATTGAAAATTATAATAACCTTCATCAATGTAGAATAGAAATAAGGATGCAACAACTGAAATAATCAGAAATAAGTAGGAACTTGAAAAATTTTTAATTGTTCGATTTTATTTAACCTCGAAAAAATTTCAGAAAATATTATTGATTTAAAAGAATCGCTGCTTCTTTCGCCGCATACGTGAAAATCATATCCGCACCTGCTCTTTTAATGCAGGTCAAGCTTTCAATAATGGCTTTGTCGTTATCGAGCCATCCGTTTTGTGCGGCGGCTTTTAACATGGCGTATTCACCACTCACATTATAAACTGCAATCGGCAAATCGATGGTTTCGCGAACTTTGGAAACGATGTCCAAATAAGGCATTCCTGGTTTAATCATGATGATATCGGCTCCTTCTGCAACGTCTTTCAACACTTCGTCAATCGCTTCACGGGAATTGTGAAAATCCATTTGATAGGTTTTTTTGTCTTTCGGAATTTCTACATTTTCTTTCGGCGCAGAATCCAAGGCACTTCTGAAAGGTCCGTAAAATGAACTCGCATATTTTGCGGCATAACTCAAAATTCCAACATCAGTAAAACCACTTTCTTCCAATCCCGTACGAATCGCGGCAACTCTTCCGTCCATCATGTCACTTGGTGCAACGATATCTGCACCTGCTTCTGCGTGAGAAACCGACATTTTTACCAAAGCTTCGTTGGTGGCGTCGTTGTCAATTTTTCCGTTGGTGATTATTCCGTCGTGACCGTAAATCGAGTAGGGATCGAGTGCAACATCGGGCATTACAACCATTTCCGGAACTGCGTCTTTAATAGCTTTAATCGTGTTTTGCATCAATCCGTTTTTGTTCCACGCTTCAGTTCCTTTGTTGTCTTTCAAATTTTCAGAAACTTTCATGTACAGATTGACCGCTTTTACTCCAAGTGAATACAATTCCTGACATTCTTTCACCGTAAGATCCAAAGTTCTGCGGTAAATTCCCGGCATCGATGGAATTGCTTCCTGCTTATTTTTACCCTCCATCACAAACATCGGCATTACGAAATCGTTGGTGGTTAAAACGGTTTCCTGAACTAGACTTCTAATAGAGGCATTGGTGCGTAGTCTTCGGTTTCTTGAATAGATAATCATTTTGGAATGGTATTTGAGATAACTTGTGCAAATTTAATTATAGTTTTATTAAAAAGCTATTGCATATTAATTTGAAATTCTTACTTTTGTAAGGATATTTCTAAATAAAAAGTTATTATCGGTGAAAAAATTATTCTTTTCTTTAATATTTATCGGCAGTTTAACAGTTTTTTCGGAAAAAGTTTCCGCTCAATCTGTTCAAAGAGAACCGATGGCAACTTCTCAAAAATCTGATGACGGAGTGATGGTTGCGTACCCAAATCCAGCAAAAGATTTTATTATTGTGAAGTCAAAAGATACTTCATTAAAAATAAAGTCGGTTACTTTTTATTCTATTTTAGGGATGGAAGTTGCGCAGTATGCTGTAAATATGAACTCGGGCGAAATCCGTTTGGATCGCTTGAGACCCGGAAAATACTTGATGAAATATACATTAAGTGACAATACTCAAAAAGTTACCCAAATCGTTAAACAATAACTCAATTCCCTGAAAATTTTTCAGGGTTTTTTTTTCGGATGCTTTAAACAAAATCAACTATAAAAATTTCAGTATTTTTGTTCCTATGGAAACAAGGGAGAAAATTGTGATTATTGGTGGCGGTTTTGCAGGGCTTCAACTTGCCAAGAAACTCAACAACAAAAACAAGAAGATTATAATCATCGACAAGGTAAATCACCACATGTTTCAGCCGTTGTTTTATCAGGTGGCAAGTGGAAGGATCGAGCCTTCTAATATTTCCTTTCCTTTTCGTAAAATTTTTCAGAATTCTAGGAACATCCGGTATCGAATGACAGAAGTTCTCAAAATTCTTCCCGAGGAAAATAAAATCATCACTTCAACCGACGCAACAGAATTCAGTTACGATAAATTAGTAATTGCGACAGGTTGTAAAACCAATTTTTTCGGAAATGATAAAATGGAAACTCTCACCTTTGGGATGAAAAATACACAGGAAGCAATCGCCATTAGAAACCATGTTTTATTGACTTTCGAGAAATTAATTATTGAAAGAAAACGCAGTGATGACGGCAATTGGAACATCGTAATTGTAGGAAGCGGACCAACCGGAGTAGAATTGGCTGGAGCTTTTGCGGAGATGAAAAAGGATATTCTTCCCCGCGATTATCCGCACATGAATTTTGATGATTTGAAAATCATTCTCATCAGTTCTACAGAAAAACCTTTAAGCGTGATGAGTCCGGAATCGCAGAAAATGTCTGAAAAATATCTGAAAGAATTGGGAGTTCATTTTATGAGCGATGAATTCGTTACAGGTTATGACGGAGACAAAGTGATGATGAAAAGTGGGAAGGAAATACCATCCAACAACGTGATTTGGGCAGCAGGAGTTACCGGAAATGTCATCGCAGGTTTGAATCCAGAAATAATGGTAAGAAATCGCTACAAAACCGACCGTTTCAGTAAAGTCTTGGGTTATAAAAATATTTTTGCAATAGGCGATATTTCTTACATGGAAACTCCGAAATATCCTCAAGGTCATCCGCAAGTTGCCAATGTTGCCATCAATCAGGGAAAAAATTTAGCAAAAAACCTTCTGAAAAAATCTGAAAAAGATTGGGTGGAATATGAATACGAAGACAGAGGAAGTATGGCAACGATCGGAAAACACAAAGCGGTTGTCGATTTGCCGAAGTTTAGATTTCAGGGAACTTTTGCATGGTATTTCTGGATGTTTCTGCATTTGATGCTGATTTTAAGTGTTAGAAACAAACTCGCCATTTTCTTCAATTGGATGTGGAGTTACTTCAACAAAGATTCCTCCTTGAGATTGATTATCATCCCAAATAAAAAGAACCGAACCGAACAATGAGAATAGATATTATAAGCGTTTTACCCGAATTGATGGAAAGTCCGTTCAAAGCATCAATTCTGAAAAGAGCGATGGATAAAGGTTTAGCGGAAATTCAATTTCATCAGTTAAGAGATTTTGGTTTGGGGAAATACCGCCAAATCGATGACGAACCTTACGGAGGTGGAGCTGGAATGGTGATGATGATTGAACCTTTGGACAACTGTATTTCTCAACTGAAATCGCAAAGAGATTATGATGAGGTAATTTACCTAACTCCCGACGGAGAAACGCTTAACCAAAAAATTGTTAATACGCTTTCCATTAAAAATAATCTGATTTTTCTTTGCGGTCATTATAAGGGAATCGATCAGAGAGTTCGCGATTTACATATTACTAAAGAAATTTCCATAGGCGACTACGTTTTAACCGGCGGTGAATTGGCTGCCTGTGTTTTGGCAGATTCGGTGATAAGACTTTTACCAGGTGTTTTAAATGATGAACAATCGGCTTTGACCGACAGTTTTCAGGATGATTTACTTTCACCACCCATTTATACAAGACCCGATGAATACAAAGGTTTGAAAGTTCCCGAAGTTTTGTTGAGTGGTAATTTCAAAAAGATTGAAGATTGGCGTCATGATGAAGCAGTGAAAATTACCCAAAAAAAAAGGCCAGACTTGTTGGAGTAAATTTAAACATAACCAATTATTTTTATTAAATTTACAATCCAAAAAAATGAAGGAGACAAAAACTCATTAATGACAAACACCGATTCCAAAGAGCTGATTGCTTTCTACAACGTAGAAAACCTTTTTCTTCCAGACCCACCTCCTGTTCACAAACTAGATCCGACAATTTCTGGGTTAAGAAATTGGGACGAGAAAAGGTACAGTAATAAACTCTTCAAAATTTCACATGTTTTTCAACTGATCAAAGAATCGGAAAATGCATTGCCGATGTTGATTGGTCTGTCCGAAATTCAAGGCCAAAAACCTTTGGACGAATTGGTGAAAATGGATCCCTTCAACTCAAATTATGGCGTGATACACTATGATTCCATGGATGAAAGAGGGGTTGATGTTGCACTGCTTTATGACAAATCTAAAATTGAAGTCATTTCTTCCGAACCCATCACTTATTTTTTCGAGATTGATGATGAAGATCCAGCGAATTATGATACAACAAGAGATATCTTATTTTGTAAAGTGAAATATTCTGGCGAAATGATCAACCTTTTTGTGGTTCACCTCCCTTCCAAAAGAGAACGTGACGTTAACAAACCAAAACGCGATTATATCTTAAAGGACATCAAGGAAAAAGTTTTGAAACTAAAATCAGAAAATGAAGCGGTCATTATTTTAGGTGATTTTAATGAAAATCCTGATGATGAAAATTTAAAGAATTTGCTTTATGATGAAAATTTTAATAAAATCTTAACAAATCCATACGTCGATTTATATAATAACAGAATATTTTCAACGTTTCATTTTAAAGATGGCTTACTTTTTGACCAAATTATTTTATCTGATGAATTTTATGATTCAAATTTTCCATTTTCATTTAAAGATGCAAAAGTTTTTAATTCCGAAAAATTGAGTACTTGGAATAGGAAATTTTCAGGAAGACCATTCAGAACTTATGCTGGAACTCGATATTTGGGAGGATACAGCGACCATTTTCCGGTATTGACAGAATTTATCAAGCGCAACAATTAAAGAAAAAAGAAAAAAAATAGAAAATGAAAAATGCAGCAAATACGGGTTATCATCTAGATTCCGTAGATAAGAAATCATTTATATGTTGATGGATAATGCAAAAACTTCATTGGCACACATTTCAAAAAATGTAGGGATTTCTACAACGGCGGTTCACCAAAGGATTAAAAAATTAGAATCTGCAGGAGTGATCGAAAATTCGATTTCCTTTTTAAATCCAAGAAAAATTGGTTTTAAAGTAGTTTCCTACATCGGTGTTTTTTTAGATCAACCCAGTCATTATCATGATGCAATTAAAGCGTTGAAGGATGTGAATGAAGTGGTTGAAGCACATTACACCACCGGAAATTACACCATATTTTTAAAAGTTTTATGTAGAGATAACGACCATTTAATGGAAATTCTTAATAAACTACAAAAACTAAAAGGCGTAACAAGAACAGAAACATTTATTTCACTGGAACAAAGCATCAACAGACAATTGAAAGTTTAATGCTGTTTTGAAAAGTAAAAGTGAAAAGACATTGTCGAAGAAGATGATGTCTTTTCTTTTTCTTGGACTATATGTTAAAACTAATAATTCTTAAAAACAATTCCTTAATTGCCAAGAATTGGTTAATTTTACAATCCTTAATTTTAATAGAAATTTTCTGATTAAATTTATTCGTTTATGGAAAAAGTTTTGGAAAAAAATCATAAAAAAGTGAATCAAAATCATACCGAAGAAAGAAACGAAGGTTTACCTTTCAATACCAAATATTTTGACGCCATCAACATCAACCGAAGTGCGATTGAAAGACGCGTTGGAACTTTGACTGGAAGAAGAAGCGTGAAAAAGGAATTCCAGGCAGCATGGTTATTAAAAGCAATCTCTATGATTGATTTGACGACACTTGCAGGCGACGACACGCGCGGAAATGTTCTTCGTCTTTGCGAAAAAGCAAAACATCCTGTTCGTGAGGATATTTTACAAAAACTTGGAATGCAGGACGCAAATTTAACAACTGGAGCAGTTTGCGTTTATCACAACTTAATTCCCTACGCAAAAGAAGCTTTAAAAGGAACTAATATTCCAATTGCAGCGGTTTCCACTGGTTTTCCAGCTGGAAAGATTTCTTTGGAAGAGAAAATTACGGAGATTAAAAAATCTGTCGCGGCAGGAGCAAAAGAAATCGACATTGTGATTTCCAGAGATTTGGTTCTCGAATCAAAGTGGAAAGAACTGTATGAAGAAATTAAACTTTGCAGACAAGCTTGTGGAGATGCACATATGAAAACCATTCTCGCAACAGGAGAAATTCCAACGTACACGAAAGTGGCAAAAGCAAGTTGGGTCGCCATGATGGCGGGTTCCGATTTCATCAAAACTTCCACCGGAAAAGAATCGGTGAATGCAACTTTGGCGGTAAGTTTAGTCATGATTCGCTGCATCCGTGAATATTACGAATTGACAGGAGTAAAAGTCGGCTATAAACCTGCAGGTGGAATCCAAAAAGCAAAACAGGCACTCGATTATTTAATCCTAATTAAAGAAGAACTCGGAAACGAATGGTTAAATCCAGACTTATTCCGTTTCGGTGCAAGTTCACTTTTAGGAGATATCGAAAGACAACTCGAACATTACGTAACTGGAAGATACAGTGCGAATTTCCGTCATCCGATGGCATAAAAGGAGATTGAGGGTTTGAGAGTTTGAGATTTTTTTTGGGTGAGTTGGTGAGTGGGTGTGATGCAGGGTTTTATTTTCAAATTTTCAAATTGCTACATTTTCAAATTGTTACATTATTACTAAATCATTTATCAATCATCATTTATCAATTATATCGTGATGGAAATCAAAGAAATATACGACACCATGGTTTACGGTCCCGCTCCTGAAACTGCAGCACCCGCTGTGGAATTTTTAGAAAATCACAAGAGAAGTTTCGACCTTTTTATTGGCGGAGAATGGGTAAAACCAAATTCAAAGAAATACATCGACTCCACCAATCCTTCCAACAAAGAATTTTTGGCAAAAATTGCGGAAGCCGACGAAAAAGATGTGGACAATGCGGTGAAAGCGGCTAACAAAGCACTTCCGGAATGGGTGAAAATCGGCGGCTTCGAGAGAGCGAAATATTTGTACGCTTTGGCAAGACAAATTCAAAAAAATTCTAGACTATTTGCGGTTTTGGAAACTTTGGACAACGGAAAACCCATCCGTGAAACCCGTGATATCGACATCCCAATTGTGGCGAGACATTTTTACAGTCACGCAGGTTGGGCAAAATTGATGGATACCGAATTCAAAGATTACAAAGAAGTTGGAGTTATCGGACAAATCATTCCGTGGAATTTTCCATTAATGATGTTGGCCTGGAAAGTCGCTCCAGCTTTGGCAATGGGAAACACCATCGTTTTAAAACCTGCGGAATACACTTCTTTAACCGCACTTTTATTTGCAGAAATCTGTGAAAAAATTGGACTTCCAAAAGGTGTGGTAAATGTAGTTACAGGAAAGGGAACCGTTGCAGGAACCGCTTTGGTAAATCATAAAGACATTCAAAAAGTGGCATTCACTGGCTCAACGAAAGTGGGGAAAATATTAAGAACAGAAATTGCGGGAAGCGGAAAGAAAATTTCCCTCGAATTGGGCGGAAAATCACCATTCATCGTTTTTGAAGATGCGGATTTGGATTCTGCGGTGGAAGGAATTGTGGATGCGATTTGGTTCAATCAAGGCCAGGTTTGCTGTGCAGGTTCCCGACTTTTGGTTCAGGAAAGTATTTCCGAAAAATTCTACAAAAAATTAAAGAAAAGAATGGAAACGCTCCGAATCGGCGATCCTTTGGATAAGGCAGTCGATATGGGCGCAATCGTGGATAAAGTTCAGTTGAAAACCATCGAGGAATTGGTAAAACTTGGCGTTGAAGAAGGTTGCAAAATCTATCAACCAAAAAACGGAGTACCAAAAAATGGTTGGTTTTTCCCACCGACTTTGTTCACCGACGTTCCGACAAGTTCCATGATTGCGCAGGAAGAAATTTTCGGGCCAGTTTTGGTGGCGATGACTTTCCGTTCGCACAATGAGGCGGTTGCTTTGGCGAACAACACGAGATACGGTTTGGCTGCAAGTATTTGGACGGAAAATATCAACCTCGCTTTAGATGTCGCTCCGAAAATCAAAGCAGGCGCAGTTTGGATTAACTGTACGAATCAGTTTGATGCGAATGCGGGTTTTGGTGGGTACAGAGAATCCGGTTTCGGCAGAGAAGGCGGAAAAGAAGGACTTTACGAATACATGAAACCGAGAATTGAAGACGAGTTCGCTTCAAAACCGATTCTTCCGAAAGTTGAAAAGCAAAGTAAGGAAAAGTCGGGACTTGTCCACCAAAAATCATGGCTTGCCAATATCGACCGAACCACGAAAATGTACATCGGCGGAAAACAGGCGCGTCCAGATGGAGGTTACAGCATCGAAATCAAAAATGCGTTCGGTGAATACATCGGCGAAGTTTCCGAAGGAAATAGGAAAGATCTCCGGAACGCCGTAGAAGCAGCGCACGCCGACAAATCGTGGAGCGGAATGACCGGTCACGGAAGAGCGCAAGTTCTTTATTATATCGCAGAAAATTTATCAATTCGTGCCGAAGAATTTGCAGAAAGAATTGTGGAAATGACCAACCAAAGTTTAGAATCCGCAAAAGAGGAGGTAGAAAAATCTATCGAAAGAATTTACACTTATGCCGCGTTTGCTGACAAATACGATGGCGCCGCTCATTCTACAGTTCAAAGAATGGTGACTTTGGCAATGCCGGAAGCAGTGGGCGTGATGGCGATTATCTGTCCCGATGAAAATCCGCTTCTTGGCTTTATTTCGACGGTGATTTCTGCGATTGCGATGGGAAATAACGTGGTGGTGGTTCCTTCCGAAAAACATCCGTTTTCGGCGACCGATTTCTACCAGATTTTAGAGACTTCCGATGTTCCTGCCGGAACGGTAAATATCGTGACCGGACACAAAGAGGAACTCGCAAAAGAATTGGCAAAACATTACAACATCGATGGAATTTGGTATTTCGGCACCAAAGAAGGAAGCAGGGATATCGAATTGCTTTCCACCGATTCCATGAAACGTTCTTGGGTAAATTTCGGAAAATACAGAAATTGGCTCGATGTTGCCCAAGGTGAAGGTCAGGAATTTTTAAGACACGCCACAGAAATTAAGAATATTTGGATTCCGTATGGAGCGTAGAAAATTCAAGATTTAAAATTCAGAATTCAATATTAAAAATCTGCAAAAGTTTTGCAGATTTTTCTTTCCCCAAAAACCATAATCCGCCAAAACTTGAAAATAATTAGCGTTTTGGCGGATTATATTTTATGTTTAAAAATAGAAAGTAAAATTTTACTTTTGCAAACCCATGGCAAAACGCACCTTAAAAAGAAAAACCACCCGAAGAATCCACAAAAACCGCAAGAAACATTGGCTTTTGCGAAGGGAAGTTCTGTTGTTTATTTTAGCAGTGGCTTTGCTTGGAACAGGATTTTATTTAAAGGAAAAAATTCAGTTTTATTATGCAATGTATTTCAACAAGTTTGAGCATAAAAAACTTTCCAATTCTGAATTTGAAGAAAAAAGAATCAACCGAATTATTGGAGATTATGCCGACAAAACTTTTGGAATCGATATGTCGCATTACCAAAGAAAGGAAGACGTTGAATGGGACAGTTTGAGCATTGGAAACCGTTCAATCCCCATAAAATTTGTGGTATTACGTGGAACGATGGGCAATAAATCTACCGACAAACATTTCGACGAATTTTGGAAATTGGCAAAAAAACACAACCTTATTCGTGGTGCCTATCATTTTTACCGAGCCGATGAAGATCCTGTAATGCAGGCTAATAATTTCTTGGCCAACGTAAAATTGGAAAGTGGAGATTTGCCGCCGATTTTAGACATCGAAAAAATTCCATGCAGGAAATCCAACGAAAAATTGGTGGAAGACTTAAAAATTTGGTGCAGAATTGTGGAGGAAACTTACGGCGAAAAACCGATTATCTACACCTATTATCATTATTACAAAGACTTTTTGAAAGGTCATTTTGATGATTATCCGCTTTGGCTCGCCAATTACAACGATGT